>Ga0172371_10001985_pt1 | contig 32621 bp, 17 predicted proteins | sample Lak12m_FD_114543 | JGI IMG/M metagenome (GOLD analysis project Ga0172371, IMG submission 114543) | Freshwater microbial communities from Kabuno Bay, South-Kivu, Congo - kab_022012_12m | ecosystem: Environmental > Aquatic > Freshwater > Lake | place: Democratic Republic of the Congo: South-Kivu...
CCTGGGTGCCCGAATTCATGAAGAACGGGTACCGGTTGCTGTTTGCATACCTGAGCCTGCCTCTGTCCAACTGGCAGAACTACATGTGCGGTTCGGGCCGGGCAATGCGTTTCTTCGACACCACCGGAGTCCTTCACAACTGCTGGCAGCAACCTGTGTCGATCTATGACGACACAACCCTGATCCCTCTAATCAAGGAACACCACGCCGAGTTGATAGGGGGATTCGAGAAGTTCCTCGACAATGCGGTCAGCAGGACCCACACGGCGGTCGGAATGCTGTCGCATCCGGTCAGCTTCGCAACATACAGCCGTCCGTTCATGGAACCGTGTTTCGACCGGTACGTGCGCGCCGGCATGCCCATTTTCAACGGGGACCAGTGGTGCGAGTTCCTGGACCGGCGATCCGCCGTGAAAATCAGGAGTGAGATGCCGCATGGCGGGACTTCTCATTTCAGCGTGGACAACCTGCGCGGCAGGATGGCGTTGATGGTTCCGGTCAGGCATAAGAGCACGGCGGGCGGGATCGCGCGGCTTGACGGGAAGCAGATTGATGGTGTGGTCCATCGGCGACTGGAGCAGGACTACCTTTACCTGCAGGTTGACGGCGACGGGAGAACTCACCGTCTTGAAGTTGAAGGAGCCTGAACATGACGAAGAGGATCCGGGTGGGACTGGTGGGTTGCGGCAGAAGGGGCATCTACGTTGCGAGCCTGTTCAAGTCGCATCCCGATTGCGAGGTAACGGCCGTGATGGACCGGTTCGGGGCATGCGCGGCGGCGGCCGGCAACGACCTGGGGGTTCCGAAAGACGCCTGGTACACCGACTTTGGAGTCATGCTGAAGAAGGCGAAGGTGGATGCGCTCTTCTTCGGTTGCGACCCGATGGTGCAGGTGGACCTCGGTTGCCGGGCAATGGAAGCGGGGCGTCACGTGTGCACCGAGGTGCCGGCGGCCTTCTCGCTGGACGAGTGCCGGCGCCTGGTGGACACGGTGAAGAAGACGGGGATGAAGTACCAGCTGCTGGAGCAGACTCGGTACTGGGGTTTTGTTGACTCCTGGCGACTGATGCGCGAGCGCGGCGAACTCGGGCACGTATGCCTGGCGCAAGGTGAATACGTTCACTACGAGAAGAACTGGAGTTACTGGACCGATACTGAGACCGGGGAAATCATACGCGAGCCGGTTCCGCCGAAAGGCCGAAAGGTGGAGCCGCACTGGCGGTACAAGGTGCTGGGAGATCCCATCTACTATCTCCCTCACACCATGAGCCAGCTGCTGAAGAATCTCGATGACAAGGTGACATGCGTGTCGTGCCTGGGTACGCGCAAGCACAGCTACACGTACGAGGATGTCGACCTGCCGTGGACCGCCATACAGTATGCGCTGATGCACACGGCGAAGGACACGGTGATGCTCGTGGGAGCCGGGTTCAGCCTTCCGCACGTGAACAGGGGGCAGCTGAGCGCTCACTGGTATGAATTGCGCGGTTCAAAAGGGTCCGTTGTCTCACCGCGGTACAAGGAAGACCAGTTCCGGGTATGGCATCCGGGTAGTCCCTCGTACGAGGCGCAATCGCTCTCACCGACTCCGCTCGATGCGACCGAGGAGCAGGCGAAGACAGGTCATGGCGGCGCCGATTTCAAGCCTGTCGACACGTTCATCCGGTCCATCCTGGATGACACAACACCGCCGATGGACGTGTACCGGACGGTCGAGATGACGGCGCCTGCGGTAGTTGCTGCGGAATCTGCCCGGCAGGGCGGCGCAATGCTGCAGGTGCCGGAAATCAGGTGAGCATGGAAAGCCGTTCCTCCGCCTGCGGCGGAGAGAACGGCTGCTACACCGGAGGTATGAGCGAAGCAATGTAGCCGCCGTTGTCCACGCGGTAGCGGGGCAATGGCGAATACTGGAGACAGAAGACATTGAACAGAACGAAGTTTCCGGGCAAACCGCGCCGGCTGAAATCAATACATTCTTCTTACTCGTCACCTTTGTTCTTCGTTACATTTGTTACAGGCAACAGACGTCGTATTCTCGCAAGCAATAGTGTTCATGACGCGTTCAGGAACTTTGCCAGACGAAACGAGGTTTCGGGAATTGCCGTAGGTCGTTACGTGATTATGCCGGACCATGTTCATATGTTCGTTCGACTTGACGATGGCCTGACACTTAGTCAGACGGTGCGTCTGATCAAGAGAACGGTATCGGCCGCCGTAGGTGGTGGGGCGGGAAAGGGTTCTCTGTGGCAACGCGGTTTCTTTGATCATCTCCTGCGGCACGGCGAGAGTTACGCTGAGAAATGGGAATATGTGGAACAAAATCCGGTGCGGGCAGGATTGGTTTCAAGTGCGGAAGAATGGCCGTATCAGGGTGAGGTTGTGAAGTTGACGGTGGATTGACAGGGAGCCGTTCCCCCTCGACAGGCTCGGGGAGAACGGCTGCTACAGCGGGGGGGAAGAAGCAGGCAATGTAGCCGCCGTTGTCCCCGAGTCTCCGAGGGGCAACGGCGATGCACTGAACGGGGGTATGCTATGTCGGGAAAGATATATCGCGAGACATTTGACGACGGCTCCGGCGGCTGGTTCGGCTGGATCAACAATGCCAGCGGACCAAAGCAGCTGGAGATCAAAGACAGCTATGCTGTCAGCCGCAGCCCCTGGTGGATCGACTACAACCATGCGCCGCCCGGCGCCGGATACCTTCACCTGCTCTACATGCTTATGACCACCGGCAAGGCCGGAGAACACCAGAGGGAGATGGCCGGCGACAATCGTTTTGTGAACGGCAAGTACCCCACCGATTTCACGAATGCCCGTGTGACGTTGAGATTGAAGGGCGAGCTTGAAGCAAAGGGCGCGAAGCTCGTTCTGCTCTGCCAGGCCATCCAGAAGGGACTCTGTTCCGGTTGGCTGTTGATGAACCAGCCGTTTGAGGTCACCCGCGAGTGGAGTGAACAGACTGTCACTGTTGCGCCGGATCCGAAACAGTGGAAGTGCCTCAAGTCCCGGCATGATCGAGCCGACTTCTATGGTGAAATCGATCTTGCAACGATCCTGCGCGATGTCAACGTTGACATCCTGTTCGTCCTGCATCCGCTGGACATTGTCCCCATGGGACCCATTTCCGGGGATCCCCATAAGCTTCGACCGGAAAAGGATTATCCTGTCTGGCGTTCGCGCCTGCCGGAAGGTTACGTGATGCTGGACGAGGTGCGGATAGAATTCGGGGCCTGATGCGGAGGAGCGTATGATGAACAAGCCAATGAACGTGATGGCTGTGGTGTGCCATCCGGCCGATGCGATTGACGGGGCAGGGGGTACGCTGTGCCTCCATGCCCGGCGCGGTGACAAGGTCAGCGTAGTCGTGTGCACGCACGGCGTGGATACGCATGACCTGCGGCGGAACGATGCGCGGCGATTCGGCGGCCGCCTGCCCGGGTCTCGCAAGTCCGCCATCGGGAAGAAGGAAAAAGAGGTCGTCAAGGGAATGGGGCTCCTCGGTGTGCGAGACGTGCGATTTCTCAGGTTCCCCGATGAAATGTTGTCGGTCACAAGGGAACTGATCGAGGCCATTGCGAGTGAAATGGCAGAAGTCCAGCCGCACGTTCTCGTGCTTCACAATCCGACCGAAACACTCGGGCTTGCCGATGTCGGTCATGCTGATTCCGCGATTGCGGCCCTCAAGGCCCGCTACCTGGCCAACACTGGCAGATTCCTCAAGAAGCCATGCGGCAGGGTATTCCCGGCGCAGGTCTATTTCATGTGCATGAACGGGAATACGAATCAGCTCACGGCCGAGGGCGACCGGTATGGCAATGTCCTGGTTGACATAACACCCGTGGTGGAGCTCAAGGTCAAGGCCATGGACTGTCTGACGAGCCAGTACTACCCGGGCAAACTGGCGCGCAAGTGCATTGAGGACGTCAACGGGCGCATGGGCCTGCATTGGTGCCTCCCGTATGCGGAGGCCTTCCAGGCGCTTGAGCCGCATACGTATTCGGCGCTTCCGTTGAATGAGCATCTTGAGAAGCTGGCATCGTCGCCAACCGAGGCGCATTTCCGGAACATGGACATCAAGGTAACCCAAGTGCCTTTCCGCGCGACCCGGAGTTGACATGGCTGATATGGATTGCCGGGAACTGGGCGACAGCGGGATCAAGGTAAGCCGTCTCGGTCTGGGTTGCGTCACCTTCGGCCGCGAGATTGACGAACAGACCGCGTTCACCGTGGCTGACCATGCTCTTGAGCGGGGAATTACCCTCTTTGACACCGCCGACGTGTACGGCGGCGGTGCGTCGGAGACTGTGCTGGGGAAATGGGTACGGGAAAGACATAGCCGTGACCGTGTTATGTTGTGCACGAAGGTTGGGGGCCCATCACCTTCCAACCCCTCGGACCGCGGGTGTAGCGGTGCTCGCATTCTGCGCAGTGTTGAGGCCAGCCTGCGACGCCTCCAGACCGACCACGTTGATCTCTATCTTACGCATTGCTGGGACGCCACCGTGCCTGCGGAGGAAACGCTGGATGCCATGGGGCGTGTAGTCAGGGAAGGAAAGGCGCGTGCCATCGGCTGCAGTAACTACACCGGGCAGCAGTTGCGCGATATGCTGCAGGTGTCTGCCGCGCTATCGCTGCCGCGCATGGAGGTGATACAGGCGCCGTTGAGCCTTGTGCTCGGCAGGAAGGAAATGGATCAGCAGTTGCGGCCGTTATGCAGAGAGCACTCGATAGGAACGATGACATACAGTCCCCTCGGCGCAGGATTCCTTACGGGCAAGTATGGCAGGGGTGACGTCATCCCCTCCGGCAGCAGGTTTGACGTGATCCCGGGCCACAAGGCGCTCTATTTTGCCGAGGAGAACTACCGGCTGATTGAAAGGCTCCGGCAGATCGCCGACTCGGAAGGGCGGAGCATGTCGTGCCTGGCCATTGCGTGGGTGTTGAACCAGCCGGGCGTGACCACGACACTTGTCGGAGCCCGCAGCATCGCACAGGTTGACCAGGCTTTGGAGGCTCTTGAGCTGAAGTCCGTTCCGTCTGCACTGCTTGCCCTGTAATGCCGTGCTTGATGATCGCGCCCCGACAGGTTAGCCTCGCCATTGTTTCCGATCCGCGGGGATGTGTGATGAAGATATGCATGTTGACATCGTCTTATCCCAAGTTCCAGGGCGACGTTACTGCTCCGTTCATCGAGGAAATTGCCGCGGGTTTGGCGGCGCGAGGCCATGAGACGCATGTCGTTCTGCCGCGGCACCGGGACCTGCGTCACGGCGAGCTGGAGCGTGGTGTTCATCTGTATCCATACAGCTATGCTCCGGTGCGCGCGCTGAACGTGTGGGGCTATGCGGAGTCACTTGCCGCCGACGTCAACTTGCGCAGTCGGGTTTACGCGGCCGCCATGCTTGCGCTCCCTGCGTCAATGATGGCGGTAAAGCGTGTCGTGCGGCGGCAGTCCTGTGACCTGGTGCATGCACACTGGGTGATACCGAATGGTCCTCCGGCGGCCCTGGCTGCAGCCGCGTGCCACCGTCCGCTGGCAATAAGCCTGCATGGTTCCGATATATACCTGCCCGAGCGCCACAGCTGGCTCCGGGGAATCACTTCGTGGGCTTTCCGGAAAGCGGCGGTGATAACCGCGTGCAGCTCCGACCTGGCCAGGCGTGCCGAGGCATTGGGGGCCCCGGCCGACCGTATCGTGGTGATCCCATATGGCGCCGATCCGGTGTTGTTCCATCCCGCCGAAGCGGGGGAAAGGCAGCGTGTTCGGGCAGAGTGGAAGGCTGGCGAGGGCGAAGCGCTGGTTCTCGCCATAGGCCGGCTGGTAAGGAAGAAGGGTCTTGATCAACTGATCCGGGCGATGCCGGGAATACTTCGTGATGCCGGTGCCGTCCGCCTGGTGATCGCCGGCGACGGAGACCTGCGGTCCGAGCTGTCCGCGCTGGCCTCGGAGCTCGGTGTTGAGAAACAGGTGGTCTTTGCCGGGGCGGTCGGTCGCGAACGACTTCCATCGCTGCTGCGCTGTTGTGATGTCCTGGCGGTGCCTTCCATGCATGATGAACAGGGCAACGTTGACGGATTGCCTAATGTTGTGCTCGAAGGCATGGCGTCCGGCGCCGCCATCGTGGCGAGTAACGTAGTCGGAATCCCGCAGGTGATAACAAGCGGCGAACACGGGCTGCTCGTTCCAGAGCAGGATCCGGCGGCGCTCACCGCGACGATTGTGCGGCTGTTGAAGGAGCCTGGATTGCGCGTACGGCTCGGTCAGGCGGCACGGCGCCGTGTAGAGGAATCGCTTAACTGGTCAAGCGTTGCACGGCAGTTCGAGGCAGCCTGTATCCGTGCGCTTGGCTGATGCAATCGACCAGTCTCTATCTCACGTACGCCGCATACAGTCGTGGTTCTGCGGCGCCGCGTTTCTGTATCCGGATCCGGAAGCGGACGGTTCGCCCGCCGAGGTTTCTCAGTATCTTGTCCGGCCACCGGACTGCAATATCCAGGTTGCTGCGACCCGAGACCGTGCCTGCCCTGGAACCTGAGAATTCCGGTATCAGGTCAAACCGTTCACCGGCTGCGTCCACGGCAAAGCTGTCAGCCCCGTCGGCATTCAAGGCCAGCTCGCAGCCGCCGGTGGGAAGCTTGACCGGCAGGGTCCAGACTGACCCCTCTGTTGCCTGCGGGAACAGGCCGAGTGCACCCCACCGGTCCCTCGGCAGTGTGGCCAGCGCCACCTCGGCATGGTAGTTCCTGATGTCGGCCGAATTCACCCACCGGCCGTGGTAGATGCGGGTTTCATCGCCAACGTTCAGGATGCCGTTTCCCTGGCAGAGAACCCGTTCGTGGGGGAACTGCTTCTGGAGAACGGCTGGCGACTCATCGCGATGCATGAAGACACGGCCCTTGACCGGCTCGCGGAAACGGAAACCGTCATTTGAAACCAGCAGTCCGAAATCGCCGGACGTTGTTCCAAGGCCGAACCAGTCATCTTTCGTCGGGAACGGGTGGTTATGCCAGATGCAGTAGAGCCCGACCAGGACGTTTCCGAAACTGCTGGCGCCAACGCCGATATGAACCTGGTCGTACGGTTTGGCGGCGCCGCGTTCGTCAGGTTTGGCCGGCTCAGGCAGCAGGAACGATTCCCCGTATTCCTGCAACCAGTTGACGAAATCCGGGGATGTTATGATATAGCCCTGTCGCCCGGATTCAGCCCCGCCCTCGCTGCGCAGGCACATCTGGCCGTTGGCGAAGTAGAGGCCGTTGAATTCATAGAGTGAAGCTTGTTCAAGGAAGCCGTCGAAGGGTAGTTCCGGTCCGTCTTTCCAAACCAGACCGTCGGCGCTGGTTGAAGTCCGGATTGTCCAGAAATTGCGGTTCTTGGGCCGGTAGTTATAGAGCATCTTGTACCGTCTGGAGGTATCCACGTCTTTTGTGTCTTTGATAACGTGGACGCCTTCGGTGAACGTCTCGGCAAGGCGGATGATGTTGTTACGGCGGTTGCCGCGCCATTCTACCTGTTCAAGGTGCGGCTTGGCCCAGCTGATGCCGTCCGAGCTCTCGGCATAGCAGGTCGGGCCTTCGACAAGATTGCCCTCGAACGGGTTGAGCGGGTTCTGCGCGTTGCCCCAGTGACAGGCGTAGTACCACATGCGGTACTTGCCTCGCTCGTAAACCACGCCACCGTAGAAGTGCGCGGCGGCGTTATCCGGCGCGTCGGGATCTCCATGTTCCGGTGTGAGTACAGGCTCCCTGCGGACGGACGGTTTTGACATGTAGAGGCAGAGGTTACGCCGCAATGGCATGGACAGATCATCAATTGCCAGCAATGTAGTCGTGGTTGTCACATTTCCTCCGTCATCCGGAAAACAGCCCGGTGTTTGCGGAATCAGGATGCTCAAGGCAGGGTGTACTATGCAACGTGAATCCACATGGATTTCGTCCGGTATCTGTACTAAGATTCCGGCTGCTTGTTTATGGTCGGCGGCAGGTATGGCAGCTAACGACATAGTACTTGATTTAACTTCCGTGCCGTTCAGCCGTAGTGGGTCCAGGTTTGCCATCAGGCACATTCCACCCAAGGGCGAAGATCGGGGCGGGTTGGGCATTGATTTTGTCTCCCGCGGTACGATGTTCCGATTGGAGGTGTTGCGTGGCGGCCAGCCTGTGGAGTATTCCATCGCCGCCTCGCCCCGCATGGTTGTCCTGACGTCCGGCGCCGGCCGGGTTGAATGCGTGTTCGAAACGGATGAACGGCTGCGTTTCAGGGTACAAGGCCTTTCCCTCCGTTTGAATGCAGGTGGCGGCGGGTTCAACTACTGTCTTCCGCGCGGAAGGGATCGATGGCAGGTGAACCTCTTCCCCGCGAACAGGAGCTTCCTTCTAACCCGTATCAGCGGCGGGGTGACCGTGGATGCGCCATGGAAGACCACGTTCGCGACCCACATCCATCTGACAGCGGATGGTGAGAAAGAAAATGCGGAAGTTGCGCTGGAGTATTTCAGCACGACTGCCCCGCAGCCCGTTGAGTTCACGTCGTTCGACAGTCTTCCGGGGCGTGCCACCAGTGATCTCAGCGGGTTCATGGCGTATCTCCCCGAAGTGCCGGACGAGTTTCATGCAGCAAGGGCGTTGGCCGGGTACATACTCTGGTCGGCCAGGGTCAAACCCCAGGGCCGGTTGACCCGCGATGCGATCCTGATGAGTAAGAACTGGATGACGAACGTCTGGAGCTGGGACAACTGTTTCAACGCCATGGCCCTTGCCGCGGACCACCCGTCACTTGCCTGGGACCAGGTGATGGTTATCTGCGATCTGCAGGATGCCGACGGGTGCCTTCCTGATGCGGTGAATCCGGAGTTCGTGTCCTGGAATTTCTGCAAGCCGCCTGTCTATGGGTGGACCGTGATGCGCATGCTGCAACGCAACCCGGTGATCGCGGAGAAGCTGGCTGACTTCTACCCGAGGCTGGTACGGCTGACGGACTGGTGGATGCGGGAAAGGGATGACGACGGAGACGGCATGCCACAGTACAACCACGGCAACGACAGCGGGTGGGATAATGCCACCTGTTTCGACATGGTTCCGCCGGTGGAAGGTCCTGACCTGGCTTCGTTCCTGATCGTGCAGATGGATGCATTGGCGGCGATTGCGGAGCGGCTCGGGCTGCAGAACGATTGCCAGCGATGGCAGAAGCGCGCCGACCGGCTGTTCGATGTGCTGCTGAATCATGCCTGGGATGGGAAAAGGTTTATTGCAAAGCGCAGCGGAACGCATGAAGCACCGTCGAAGGGCGACAGCCTGATCCCGTTCATGCCCCTGCTTCTTGGGGATCGCCTGCCTGGATCCATCCGCAACACGCTGGTAGCGGGCCTGAAGGAGCAAGGCCGGTTCATGACTGAATGGGGACCGGCCACGGAGAGTCCTCGCAGTCCGCTCTATGAACCTGACGGATACTGGCGCGGCCCGATCTGGGCCCCGTCAACGTACATTCTCTATGATGGATTGTTGAGCTGCGGTGAGACCGATATGGCGCATGATATTGCGCGGCGGTTCTGTCGCCTCTGTGCGAAGAGCGGCATGGCCGAGAACTTCGATGCCCTTGCTGGTGCGCCTCTCAGGGACAAGGCATATACGTGGACCTCAAGCGTGTTTCTCATGCTGGCACATGATCTCGTGTAAACCGAATGAAGGCAGGGCAATGTGAGGAAAACTATGACAAGAACTGTTGCGTCAAAAGGCGCCAAACTTCCCGACGCCCGCAAAGCAGCCGGGAATACCGCAAAGCTCATCAATGCCAACAGGGAAGCATTCTTCGATGCGTCCCTCGGCCGAGTGCTGCGTGACGCACCCTGGCTGGACAAGCGGATGGTGATGGACAGGATCGCGGCGTATCACAAGGAAGCCCTGAGCCGCATCCCGCCGGCGGCGAAGTATCCCGAGGCAGCACCGTGGGTGGAATATGTTCTGACGTATGAGAAAGAACTGAAGCGACTGACGAACCTTGCCGACAGCGATATGGGCGTTGTGATGAGCCTGGGAAACTACCTGATGTTCCGGGGATACAAGGACGGCGCGCGACCGAAGTTGAACAGGGTTGAAAAGTGCAGGAATGTCTTTGCGCCGAACACGGACCAGGGTCCGATATGGATCAAGAACGTCGATGATCCGCCCACGTACTGGAAGCCTGAGCCCCGGATGCCGCGGCGTCAGCCTCTTGCGAAGTGGATGTGGTCCAAGAGCTGCCTTGTAGATGGCGTCGGGTCCGGCCTCCACATTGACGACGAACCGGACGAGATCTTCCCTCTGCCTGTCGTCCAGATGTGGGGATACTACGCGGATGACACGCCCGGGATGGTGCAGTTCATGCGCAGGTACTCGAAATACTGGGGCGGGGCAAACGAACTCATAATGGACAGGCAGAATCGTTCCATGGCCGTTGAAAAGTGCAGCAGGAATTTCATGGAGGTATTCAAGCCGGACCCGAAGTGCGGATTCAGCCACGTCAGCGGCATGGCGTGCCGGGACCCGAAGTCGCCGCAGGGGAAGTACCAGAAGGCGAGACGGGATGAATACCGAGCATTGTACAATCTCCCGGATGACGGGCCGGATAGTGCTTTCTGGAAATTCTGTGACGCCGGCGAGAGTATGCTCGTGGACAGGATGCGCAAGCTGGGCCCGAAACCGAAGTTTGATGATATCTGCAAACTGTTCATTACCCCGTATCCCGGCGGCCTGTGCAAGGGCGGGTACTATTGCCATCCCTCGTTGAAGGGAGGCGAGTATACCCTTGCCACAAAGGCCAGCCTGATTGCGAAGAAGCGTGACCTGCGGTGGCAACGCAGCCGGGACTGTAAAGTGTGGCCCGAGAAACCGGAAATCTGCGATTTCACATGAAGACCATTGCAGCCCTGGATCTTCTCGCCGGAAGGGCGAATGCCGGACGGGCCGCCTGGTTCCGTTGTCGCGACACTTACTCGCTGTCGGATAAGCGCCGCTGCCTGCGCCTCGCAGCCGGTGAGAGCGCTCAACTGGAATTCAACGTTGGTGTCGTTCCTGCCGGTACAGCGGAGGTATGCCTGACCGGTGCCCTGGAGGCATACGACAGCCATGCCTACGTGCACAAGTTCATCAACTCCGTCGTGGAAATCAGCGTCAACGAAACGGTTGTTCACGGCGGGCTGATCCACTGGCGCAGCCACGAGGAAACGGCATCCTACTGGCCGACGTTCGACTTCCCGTTCGACTGTTCCCTGCTGAAACGCGGGCGTAACGTCGTGTCGGTGACCAACAAGACTTCACGGGCTGCGCTCGGGGAGTTCTTTGACGCGAAATGGCTTGAAGCCTTCGATGCCGCGACGGCGGAACGCAAGATTTCGACGCACTACATTTCGGGTGTCGAAGTGAACCTGGTCCGGCCGCCCCGTACATATCCCAGGTTGAGCGGGGTGCCGCTTGTTGCGGTTGCCGGCCGGCCATTTGTTGTCGAAGTGAGTACCGGATCCACCCGACTCGAAGTTGGCATCGGTCGTGCCGATAATGCGGATGTCTGTGCACTCGGAACGGAGCTGGAGTTCGGCGAATACCGGTCGTTGTTCGAAGTGACTCCTCAACGGGCAGGGCGTCCTTGCGGCGTTCTCCTGGAGACGGAGGGGAAGCAGCTGGAAGCCGCTATTGGTACCGTGTATTCCGACAGGGGCTATGGCGAGTTGATTGCCGGCCCCGGTGTTGAGACGACGTACTGGCATCAGTTGCTGCGCGGTGCCGAGGATTTCTTTGCGCTGGACTCGGGCAATTGCCTGAGAGTCTCGATAGATGATTTCCTCAACAACCTCCACCATATACCCACGGCGGAATGGTTCCCGTTGATACGGTATCTTGTCCGTCGACGCAGGTACTATGCCCTGCAACGGATCCGGGTCCCACCGTACAGCCGCATCCAGCACGCCGACCTCGCGAAGCTGGCGGATATCGGCGGGAACCTGTTTGCGGGAGTGTCGATTGCCGAACCGGTTCTCTTCTTTCACCATGATCCGGCTGGGAGGCAGCCTGACCTGGCGAAGCGGATCGAGGCCTATCGCGCGGCATTTCGCAAGCGCCTTGAAGAAGTCCGTCTGCCTGGGCACAGGGTTGTCACTTTTGACTCATCAGGCGGGATGTGCGGTCATTACTACGAACTGGGCCTGGATGCGCAGATATCGGAAATCGGGCCGGCCTGCAACGTGTTGGAGGAAGCGTGTTCCCGTGGGGCCGCGAGTGTTTTTGGCAAACCGTGGGGAGTGGCTACGGCCATGCACTGGTACTGTGGCCAGGGCGCGCAATACGCCTATGATGATTCCAGGGTCAGGTATGCGTGGCTGACCATGCTGCATTCGTACCTTGCCGGTGCGCGGCAGATAGTGTGGGAAGGCGGGGTATTCGACAACATTCCCGTCTACAACTTCATCCTGTCGGAGGAAAGCTGGCGGGATTTCGGACGCCGGTATGACCATCCCGCCCTGGTGAAGGTGCGCGACGGGTTCAGGCGCCTGCTTGATTTTCACCGTGCCCAGCAGCTGCCGGGTCCGACAGTGCGATGGGGTGTGGTAAGGGGCATCAACGGTATGCCGATCTCCTTTGCCGATGCGGCCAGCCGCTATGGCGACATGTCCATGGCGCGGGCATGGACACTCCTCAAGGTCTTCCTGCCGCACGTCTGCTTGGGCAAGCTCGACACGGGCCGTAACATACGGAGGTGGTATTCGGCCACGCCGTACGGGCAAGTGGACGTTGTCCCTGGAGAGGCATCCGAAAAGGACTTCTCGCGCTACCGCCTGCTTGCGTTTCTCGGCTGGAACACGATGACCGACGATCTGTATCAGCGCCTTCTCACGTATGTCAGGAAAGGCGGGGTGCTGTTCATCTCTGCGGCGCACTTTACCACTGATACCATTCAGAAACTGGAATGGAGTTTCATTAACGACGGTGACCTGTCCGAGCTGTGCGGCGTTCGTGTGAAGGACCTGGGTGGTCGCATCGAGACTGCAACGTTCCGCACGAATGAGTTCCAGAGGCACCTGGCGAAGACAGTTGTATTGAGCGAGAAGAACCCTTTGTTCGTGAGTCATTTCGACGAGTCATACCCGGTCTTCGAGCGCGATGTCACTTACTTCGGGGGCGACCTGGAGGTAGAGGATGCCAGGGTGCTGGCTGTATCGCAGCGAGGAGAACCGGTCCTGTTACGGCGCAAGCTTGGCAGGGGTCAGGTATATCTCTTCAACTCCTATGCGCATCCCGGCAGGGGGAACCTCCTGACACTGGCCGAGGGTATCCTGAGGACACTGGTGGAGTCGCTACCGGGTGACGTTCGTGTCGATGACCCGTGTGGCGTTGTTTCCTGGTTTGAATATCCGTGTGATGGCTTTACGCGGTACTTCTTCCTGAACACAGACTGGACGAAACAGGACGCAACGGCGCATGTGGCAGTGTCAGTCGGGGGGAAGAAACACCGTCTCCGGCTCCAGCCCGGGGTACCGGTCCAGATCGCGAGCGATGGGAATATGAATATCGTAGTACCAGATCCTGCAACACAGATTGCCGCCTGGCGGAAGAAGGGCGGCAAGTGGACCATTACGCTGGTGGGAGGAGATGCGAGTGGTGTCAGGTGCAGCAACCCAGGTGCAGTGACCATAAGCCGGACGGGCAGCGAAGAATAAGGTCGCCGAATGGTGATTCGGCTCATACAGGACGGCAGCGTCAGACGGGAAGGTAGGAGCCGCACCACCGTGCGGCGATTCCGGGTGGTTAGACCGGGAGTTGCAGACTGGAGTCGCCGAATGTGATTCGGCTCCTACAGACATGCAGGGACATTCGGGAAGGTAGGAGCCGCACCACTGTGCGGCGATTGCCAATGGAACGGACAAAGAAAGAACCGCGACAATCAAGCCTTCGATTCGGCCGGCTGAGTGAACCATATGGGCTCTACCTGGTGACGAAGTGTGTTTGTGAGCCGAAGTGCCTGTCTGAGGGACAGCGGGATGACGTTGTATCAGCATTGCTACATGCTCGGCAAGCGGACCTCATCTTTCTTCACGCGTTTGTTGTTTTGCCGGATCATTGGCATGTGCTGCTGTCGCTACGCGGTGATGTAACACTGAGTTCGATCATCGGCAAGGTATGCAGGCATGCGCGATTTGGCTGGGATACCGATGCGCCCCAATGGCAGAAGGGATTTCACGATCACAGGGTGCGCGAGAATGAACCCGTGGTGTCTATTGTCCGCTATGTAGAATCGAACCCGATTCGCAAGGGGTTGGTGAAGATGGTGCAGGATTGGCGCTGGTCAAGTGCCGCGTCTGCTTTTGCTGACAGACTTGACAGGGGACAACTGAGTTCGCGGAGATGGGAAGAATGAGAGGTCGCCGAACAGTGGTTCGGCTCCTACAGGACGGCAGCGTCAGACGGGAAGGTAGGAGCCGCACCACTGTGCGGCGATTCCGGATGGTTTGACCGAGAGTTGCAGACGGGAGTCGCCGAATGTGATTCGGCTCCTACAGGATGGGGGAATAGAGGACGGAACGTAGGAGCCGCACCACCCGCCTGCAGCGCTTCGCGCAGCGATGCGGGCAGGCCGTGCGGCGATTCCGGGAGACCGCATGAAGACTAACACATCCAGGGGATTGCTGGCGGGAATGGACCTTGAGGTCCTGAAGAAACGCACCGTAACACAGCCTTACAGGGAGTACTGGGAAAACCTGACGCGGCGCTGGCGGGAAGTAGCAGCTTGGGAAGAAGAGACAGGGCGAATCGTCAATATCGGCAGTTGCGCGGGGGGACAGATCACGTGGCTCGTGCGCGAGGCGGCACTGGAGTACCGGCTGACAGGAAACAACGATGCGCTGGCCTATGTGGGCAAACAGATCGACAAGCTGGCGGACATCTTCCTGTACCATCCTGAGAAGTGGAAACAACGTGAGCATCCCTACTGGTCCGAGATGCACGTATGCCTTGCCGCCGACATGTGCCGCGACGGGCTTGACGAGAAGAGGCGCCGCGATCTTCTGCTCATGGTCAGGGACCATTTCCTGAAGGCGTCCTTTATCGGGTGGGGGTCCGGGTACAGGTACCTGGGCGGACACAACATGGCGCAGACCGAGCAGGCATGCGCCGGCATGTGTGCACTGACCTGGGGCGAGGAGTCCGGCAGGTTTGACTGGCAGACGATTGTTGACCAGGCCGTTGAGACGTGCCGCCTGTATTGCAGGTACGGCCTGGACCGCATGGCTTTCGGCTACGAAGGCACCATGTACGCTTACGTGCCGATGGATACCGCCTACCTCTTTGCACAGCTGCTGCTGCAGAACGGGCGTGAGAACCTGTTCGAGTCAATACCAGCGCTGAAGTCCTATCCTGACGTTATCCGAAACCTGCTGTTCCCGGACAGGATCGGACTGGTGCCGATTGCCGATGGCGGCATCCTCAATCCCAAGTCCTATGCGTTCCTGCTGCTGACGGCCAGGCATTACAGCAGACCCGAAGATCTCGGCCTGTGGTACGAGTACCGTGGACCCGGGCGCGGCGCCGATCCATGGCCCAACAACAACCCGCGCGTGTTCTGGCCGGACACCGGCGAAAAGGGACCGGTCCGGCGTGACGGGTGGGGGCACTACCTTCTGCCTTTCCTATGGTGGGATGCCGATGCGCCGTTGGTCCCGGTGGAGAAGACGGAACGGCCGACCGCGATCTACAGCCCCGGCACGGAAGTGTCGTTCTTCCGGACCAGCTGGTCGAAAGACGCCGTTCTCATGAACGTGAACGGCCAGGGCAGGGGGCACTGTGCGCTTGACCATGCGCATGCCGATGGCGGGCATTTCACCATGTTTGCGCACGGCGAGTACCTCGCGATTGACCCCGGTTACTGGAACATCCTCGAAGACCATCACAGCGTTGTGCTCATTGACGGCGGAGGCCAGTTCAACAGGTCGAATGACGCAGCTTTCCGCTGGCACTATGCCGGGCAGCTGACGGGGTTCCAGCGGCATTCCATGCTCGACTACGTCATGGCGGACCAGTCACATCCCCGCAACTGCATCTGGGCGGACCGGCACGTGCTCTTCATGCGGACCGGCGGCGATGATGCTTACGCGGTCATCATAGACAACATCAATCCTGACAACGGCATACACAAGTTCCAGTGGCAGTTGCAGGCGCATCCGGACAGCGATGTGCGCGTGACGGGTCCCTGTTCGGCGGTGGTCGAGAAAGAGAAGGCGCGGCTCGACCTGACCTTCCTTTCGCCGCTTGCAACCGATTTTCCCGGGTGTCCGCACAACCTCTCACTCCGTGCAGACTGGGTGTACGGCAGTTACGTAGCCACGGAAGGCAGCGCGCGGGTCGAACAGCCGGCGTGGGGCGGCAAGTTCGCATATGCGCGCGAAGAGGCTCGGGAGCTAAGGTCGGACCTGAGCTACACCAACTGGTACCGTCCGAGGTTCGTCGCGGAACAGTCAGGGCCGAACTGCCTGCTGCTGACGGTCGTCAGCCCCAGGCGGACGGGACAGCAGCAGCTCGTTGTCAGGGAGAGCTCCGCCCGGCGGGTGTTCAGGGCGGAAGTGGAGTCCGACAGGTTCACAGACACGATCATTGCCGCGCTCGACCACAGCATGATCAAGTACCCGGATGTCCAGGGCTATGCCGAGCTTGCAGTGGTCCGCCGTGACAGGAGGGGACGGGTGGTAGACAGCTGGGCGGCGGGCGGGGAGAAACTGAGAATTGTTTGATACAAGGTCGTCGACACTGTTCACGGCAGGGAGATGGGAATGAGCGGGAAGTTTGTGGAGTTCACATTTGAGTCACAGAGGGCGGCGCAACCTCTCAAGGCACGGCTATTCATTCCGGAACGCACGGACGCCGCAACCGGGCTTACCACCCTGGTGCACGGGTGGGGGTGTGGTCGTACCCAGTTCGACCACATGGCGCCATTCTGCGAAGCGATGAACCTGTATGGTTTGCAGATCGAATATCGTGGTTCGGGTGAGGCGTCGAAGAACGGGGTTTTCGATGTTCCGTACGAAATGGGCAAGCTTCAGGCGATTGACACCCTCCGCGCAGTGTACGAGGCGTTGCGACTATACCCCTCTATCAATCTGAAGCGGTTGTTTCTCATCGGCGGATCCGGCGGAGGGCACAACGTCCTGCAGGCGATGGCTTTTGCGCCAAACACATTTGCGCTGACGGTTGCGATGGCTCCAATATCGCGCCCCACGAACCGGGTTGACGTGCAGGAAGGCGGTTACCGGAATGACCCCAAGCCGCGCTCCGGCGCCGAGTTTAAGCTGGACGCCGACCTCGGGTGGGGGTGGGAAGGAACTGCGCTGGGTGCGGACAAGCATTTCAGTCCGGCAGAATGGGATATCCGCGACTGCCAGCGGCCGCAGCATGTTGCCGCTGTTGGCTGTCCACTTGTCCTGATACACGGTTCCAGGGACGAAGTGGTGGATGTGCGGCACAGCATTGACATGGCGAGGGCGATGATTGACGCCGGCAAGCGCGTGAGCCTTCACGTGGTCGACGGTGGCGATCATGGTTGTGCGCTGAGCTTTTCGTCGCCTGCGTTCCGGCTGGGCGGGCTGCTTGAGCAGTATGCCGCCCAGGCGTTGCGCGAGTTGTCAACGGACGGTCGGACGGATTTTGAACGCGGTGGTGCGGTTGCCCTTGGTTCGTGGACGGTGAAGTACGTGTCAGGTCTTGCTGAACTGGTCGGTTCGTCGTAACGCGGGCGGAGTGACCGCAGCGATTCGGGATCAGGTGACGCCGCTTTTGCGGAGGAACTTCACAAACGCTTCGACCGAGTACTCCTGCTGCTTGGAATCCAGGAATGCGCGGACCTGTTCTGCCGTGACCCGTAACTCGAATTGCTGCCAGGCGTTGTCGATGCTCTGGTACACGGGGCTTGCGGTTTTGAGGACCACGGGAAGTGCGCCTGGTTTGTGGAGCAGAACCGTGTTGTCGCGCAGGACCTGTACCATGCGCGGCAGACCGGCCTTGGGGTTGCGTCGCGCGCCTGCGAAGAACACGTATGCCAATCTGTCTCCGGCCATTGTGCCGTACTCTACCTGCCACAGCGAACCGGGCCGTTCCCTTGTGCAGATGCACCATTGCACCTCTGTCAGCCACGCTGCTGCCACAAAAATGCCGGCTGCCAGAAGGGGCAGGACGTTCAGCATGACCAGCCACGCGAATGCCGACTTTATTGCCCGTGCGGTCTTAAGTCTCATATTCTCGTCTCATTCCGCGAGGACCTGGTCAACGCCTTCGAGGCGCATGTCGATGTAATCGGAGTATTCGGGCGCGTGCGCTTTCATTACCTCCAACCAGGTGCGCGGTGTATCGAGTGTTACGGGATCCGCAACGACCTGCTTCAGGGTCTTGTCCAGTTCTTTCAGCCGCCGCATGTCGAGCCGATTGATTGCGTTTCCGGTGGGAAGGAGCATTTCGTTCAGGAGCCCCCGCCAGCCGTGATGCGAGATTCCATCCGGCTTCCGGGAATGAAGACCGGCGACCATGTCGTGCATGTCCCTCAGAAGTTCCGAATGGCGCATGGCTCCGAGCAAATGGGCTGCGACGACAACCTGCAGGCACAGGATGAGCATCAGCACTGGAAGCAGCAGCACACGGACCCATGGGACGCGGCATGGTCCATCCCCGTTGGCGGGAGGGACGCCGTCCCATGCGTCTTCTGGCTTACACATGGCAGTCACAGGAGGCCAGAATGGCACAAGCTTTGTTGTGTTGCAACCCGGGCATGAGTGTTCTCCAGATTGTTGCAGCAGTGGTTTGATCTGGTTGTTCGGGCTTGGTAGTATAATAACGTGGTAGCCGCTATCCTTTCCGGTACGGCATGCCTTTGATGCCTGCGGCGGCAAGCTGCCTGGTCGGGTGCTCCACAAGAGGAGTTGGCATGCGGCGTGTTTTCCGCCTGGTGTTGGCCGCGATGGCACTGACGTGTTCCGGCATATGCACAGTTGCCGGTACCGCGGACTTCTCAACCTGGCAGAAGAAGGTCCAGCTGCAGTTTGCCGGGTATGAGGGAGGCGGAACCCTTTCCGACTTCCCTGCACTGGTGGTTTTCACCACGAACATCCAGGGTTTCAGCTACGGCCAGTTCCTGTCCGGATCAAATGCCGACCTGCGTTTTACGGATTCCACCGAGACAAACGAACTCAGCCACGAGGTGGAGTACTGGGACAGCAACCCGGTTGCGGGGATAGCCGTGCCGACGGCGGTCTCAGGGCTGGCCGTGTGGTTGAAAGCCGATGCAGGGGTCCAGACCAATGCTTCCGGCGCCGTGACGAACTGGGTTGACCAGACGGGCAATGGCAGAAACGCCTGGCAGACAAACGCGGATGCCCGGCCGCAACTGGCAAGCGGCGGGGTTGGCGGAAGACCGGTGATCCGGTTCGACGGCAACGACGACGGCCTGAACATGGGGAGCCTCGCGCCTGCATTCCCGACGTCAGCAACGGTATTTGTGGTCGCGACACTGAACGCGGACGGTGACTACAACCTGCTGACTACGTTCAGCAACAGCGGCTACTGGCGCTACAGCGGCAATGGTCTGAGCTACAATGGTGTGTTCAGGGCAACCAGGGTCGAAGCTCTCTGCGCGGCGCCGAGCGTGGGCTCCCATATCTTCGCCGTCGAGAGCAGCGGAGCGAAGTGGGAGATGTGGATTGACGGTGATTCGCGCGGGTCGGCGCCAACAGCCTACTACGCGGGTGAAGACTACAGGATAGGGCGGCCGGATGGCGGAACCACGGATGGCCGGAACCTGAAGGGTGATATCGCCGAAATCCTCATCTATGACCGGCCCCTGTCATCCCTCGAACACAGGAAAGTCGGCGCCTGTCTCGCGAGGAAATACGGGTTGACGGACATGTACCGGAGTGGTGTGTCGTTCGCCTGGGTCCGGATACCGGCACTTGCCAGCTCAAACACGACGGTTTGGGCCTACTGGGGCAAGAGCGGCGTGACGGCCCCGGCATACCGGACAAACGGTGCGGTGTGGTCCAGCAGTTATCTCGGCGTATGGCATATGGACCAGACGAACGACACCGATTCTTCCCCGAAACAATACCACGGCACTGCGCGGGGGACGGTGTTGCAGATGGGCGGGATGATCGGAAAGGCCAACGACTTCGACCGCAGTGGGGACTACGTGAGTGTGCCGGACAGGAGCGACTTCACCTTGTCGGGCGACTACTCGGTGAGCGCATGGGTCAATCCCGACCTGATCGGAATCTCGCAGATGGTGGTCGGCACCTACTCGAATGCCGGTTTCATGTTCGGGTTGGACGACACGGTCGACAGTAAGCTGCAGTTCTGGGAGGGTGGGTGGAGGTACAGCTCGACCAAGGTGGCACCGGGAACATGGAGTCACATCGTCTATACCCGGTCCGGCACTGATGGTCGGTTCTATATCAACGGCAGCAACGTGAGTGTGCGCACGGATGCCCAGCCTACCGGGAACGGGGGAGGCCTGGAGCTTGGTGGTCCCGGTGTGAGTTGGGGGGGCTCCCGGTTTGATGGCAAGGTTGACCAGGTTGAGCTTGCGGCGGTGAAGCGAAGCCAGCCTTGGATTCGCGCGGCATGGAAGAACCAGGCGTACCCGTCGGCGTTCGTCAGTGCCGGGACGGTCAAGAACGGCGGCGCGCCTATTATCATTAATCGTACCGCGACAAACGTGACCGCAACTACGGCTCGTCTCACAGCGTCGCTGGTGTCCACGGGTCTGGCTTCTACCACGGTTCGCGTCTACATCGGGACTGCCGACAAAGGTACCAGCGTGTCCGGCTGGTGGAAGACAAACGTGTTCCCGGCGAATACCGTTCCCGGTCTGATCGGAACGAATGTTTCCGGTTTTGTCTCAGATACGCTGTACTTCTACCGGTTCTACGCGACAAACACCTGGGGGCACTGGTGGGGCGATCCCGCGTCGGTGTTCATAACGGGGCAGGTGGGTGTCACAGTGCCCGATCCGTCGGCAGCCGAACAGGGCACCGACCCGATGACCTTTTCCGTCTTCCGGCCTTCGTGGGCAACCAATGCTCCACTGGTGGTTCACTACACCGTGGGAGGCTCGGCGGTGAGCGGCGCCGACTATCCAGTGCCCGCAGGCGCGGTGACAATCCAGACAGGCAGCACCAACGCTACGGTCACGATTACGCCGTACCACGATCAGTTGACGGGTGAGAGCAGTGAGACAGTGACCCTCACGCTGACGCCTGGCGCGTACCGCCTTGGCTCGTCAGTCAGCGTTACCGGCACTATTGCCAACGCCGGGACGAAAGGCTGGTTTGTTTCGACGACGGGGACAGACACGAATACGGGTGCGAGCTGGTCCGCGGCCTACCGGACAATCAGTAATGCGCTGGTTCGTGCCCAGCAGACCACCGGAGACGAGGTGTTCGTGGGGGCCGGGACATACAACACGGCAGTGTTGATGAGTATCACGAACGGGGTTCGTGTCCAGGGCGTCGACGGGCCGTCGGCGACGATCCTGAACTGGACAAGCAGCGGGACCAGGATGCTTTCGGTCACCCACAGTAACGCTATAGTAGAAGGCCTGAGAATCCGCGGCGCTACGCATGGCGCTGTCTACTTGCTCAACGGGACTTTCAGGAACTGCTGGATTGCGGGAAACTCGGCCGGCCAGGTAAAGGGGTGCGGAATACTCATGGAGGGCGGAACGCTGGCCAACTGTGTTGTTTCCAACAACCTGCAGACGGACACCACATGGGCTCCCGGCGGCGGGATATACCTTCAGGCCGGGACGGTCACCCACTGTAAGTTCGTTGACAACACGATACAGGGTGGCGGGTGGGGTGGCTACGGTGTTGGAGCCGGGGCCGGCGTCATGATGCGCGGCGGGATCCTCAAGAACTGCCTCATTGCGGGTAACAAGGCGACATACACGGCAGACGCGAACGGGGACGGCGCCGGGGTATACCAGACAGGCGGCGATATCATCAACTGCACTATCGCCGACAACCAGTGTGCGTCGTCAAGGACGGGCGCCGGCATGTACAGGACCGGCGGCACGGTGCTGAACACCATAGTCTTCGGAAACCGGCAGGGCACTGCCGATCAGAACATTACCGGCACGAACGGCATCACGTACTCCTGTTCGCCCGACCTCGCCGCAGGTGTGAACAATAATATCACCGACAATCCGCTGTTCACCGACGTTGCGTTGGATGACTTCCACCTGGTCGGGACTTCTCTCGCGATTGACCGTGGCCAGAATGTGTGGAGCGAGGGCGATGTGGATCTTGACGGTGAGTTACGGGTGGTGGACGGGAATGATGACACGATACCCGCCGTTGACATCGGCTGCTATGAGGCGCCCCCTGCAGACGAGCAACCGCTGTGCTGCAGTTTCACGGCGGTGCCGGAAACAGGGTTCAATTCGGTGAAGGCCGTCCTGACCGCCTCCGCAGGCGGAGGCGATCCCGTTGTTACATGGTACGGATGGGATTTTGACAACGACGGGAACTACAACGAGCAGGGGCCGGGGTTGTCAATCGTGACGAATACCTACGGCAAAGGGCTGTGGACAACGCGACTCGTGGTGAGCAACGCCTCACTGGAGCGTGCGACGTATACCAGAACGCCTGCGGTCCGCGTATACCCCACGGTGTACTACGTGGCGCAGTCAGGCAGCAACACGGCGCCGTACGAGACGCTCCAGAAGGCGGCCACTAACATCCAGACGGTGGTGGACTTCGCCTACGCGCCGGGGACGACCGCCATAACGATTCGTGTGGCGGCAGGAACGTGGACACTGCCGGCACGGCTCGACATCACCAAGCCGCTGGCTGTGCGAAGCATCTCCGGCCCGGCTGCAACTGTCCTCCGGAAACCTACGGCCAACCGGGTGGTGTTTGTAACGCATGCTGGTGCGGTTCTCGACGGCTTCACCGTGCAGGATTCCCCGGCGGGCGGGGTGGAACTGCAGTCGGGGGTCGTGACAAACTGCTACATCATTCGGAACTACGGGGGTGTATACGGGGCCGGGGTCCAGATGTCGGGAGGGGTACTCATCGACTGCGTAGTTTCGAGCAACGAGTCGAACAACGGCAACTGGTCGCCCGGTGGCGGGCTGTACGTACAGGGTGGGGTCGTGAGTCGCTGCCGGATCACCGAAAACATCGCGTCAGGTGGGTTCTGGCAGACCATGGGGGCTGGGGGCGGTGCTTACCTGTACGGCGGCGTGCTGGAGAACTGCCTTGTGGCTCGGAACCGCGCGACCTCGGACACGCAGGGGGACGGCGGCGGTGTGTACATCCAGTTGGGCCGGGTCGTCAACTGCACCGTGGTGTCCAACGTCTGCGCGGCCTCGCGGGCGGGCGGCGGGATCTACAACTACTTCGGCGGTGTCTATGGGACCTACGGTGGCCATGTCACGAACTCCATCATCGCCGGGAACAAGCGGGGAACTCAGGAACAGAACCTGGGCGGGACCAACCGGTACTACTATTGCGATTCGCCGGACCTGGTCGCAGTAGTGAACAGCAACCTGGTGGCCGACCCGGTTTTCGCTGGCGTCTCCACGGGCAACTACCACCTGCTGCCGACTTCGCCATGCATTGACAGGGGGAAGGACCTCAACGGCCTGACCACCGACATGGACCGCAACGCGCGCCCGGTGGACGGCGAGGGCGATCACGTCGCAGTGACCGACATGGGTTGCTACGAGGCGCCCGACGCCGCCACGTTGCCGCTGAGCTGCAGCTTCAGCACGGTGCCTGCGATCGGCCTGGTAGCGGCCGATGTCGTGCTGACGGCGCAGCTGGCCGGCAACACGAACGGCGTGAGCTACCGCTGGGATCTGGACAACAACGGGAGCTACGACGTCTCGGGGACGACGTGCCGAATCCTGACAAATCACTACGGGATCGGGACACACGGGATCCGTTTGCTGGCCAGCAACACGGTAGCCGAAACGGCGACCTACACGGATGCGGCGGCGGTGAAGGTGTATCCCGGCACCTACTTCGTGTCGCCGTCGGGAGGGAACGTCTCGCCGTACGATACGTGGGAGCGGGCGGCACGTGACATACAGACGGTGGTGGACTACGCCTATGCGCCTGGCACCACGGCGGTCTGGATCCGCGTGGCAGCCGGCACCTACAACCGAACGTCGCGATTGAACGTGGGCAAAGCGTTGCGGGTGGTGGGCGTTGACGGTGCAGAGTCAACCACACTCCGGTGGCCGGGAAGTACCGATCGCATCCTGTACGTTGCAGAGACCAAGGCTGTGGTCAGCGGCTTCACGATTCGGGACGGCACGCGGGGAGGGGTGAACCTGGAGCAGGGGACGGTGACCAACTGCCGGGTGATGAACAACACTGGCAACGTGTACGGGGGCGGTGTCTACATGACAGGCGGAACGTTGGTGGATTGCGTGGTGGCGAGCAATTCATCCTACGGTGCCAACTGGTCGCCGGGCGGAGGGATGTACGTGCAGGGGGGGATGGTGCGTCGCTGCCGGATCACGGACAACACGGCCGCGGATGGCTATTGGCAGAGCAATGGTGCCGGCGGTGGCGCTTACATGTACGGTGGCATTCTGGAGGGTTGCCTCGTGGCGGGCAACAAGGCCACGTCCGCCAGCCAGGGGGACGGCGGGGGGCTCTACATACAGGTCGGGCGCGTGGTGAACTGCACGATCGTGGGGAACACATGCGCGGCAGCCCGCTGGGGCGGCGGCATCTTCAACTACAGCGGCGGTATCTACGGCACCTACGGCGGCCACATCACCAACTCCATCATTGTCGGAAACAAGAGGGGCACCGGGAACCAGAACCTATACGGGACGAATCGCTACTTCTACTGCAATTCCCCCGAGCTCGTGTCCGGGGTGAACGGCAACCTGACGAACGACCCGGCGTTCAAGGCGGTCACGAACCGCGACTACCACCTCACACTCGAGTCCCCGTGCGTGAACGCCGGACAGAACCAGGCGTGGATGTCTACGGCGGTGGACCTGGACCGCGAACCACGGGTCTCACGGGGCGTGGTCGATATGGGCGCTTACGAGTATTTCAAACCGAGGGGTACCATCGTGGTCATAAGGTAGCGACGGCTGGGTTGACGGCCCGGCGGCGGGCGCGACACCATTTGCGGTAGTGGGACCTGTTTTTATGCAACATGCGGCATACATTCTCGCGGGGATCGTGTTGACGGTGGCACTCCGTGCCGGCGGTGCCTCCGCCGCCGATTTCACCACGTGGCAGAAGAAGGTTCCGTTACGGTTCGCGGGGTACAACCGCGCTGAGACTCTTGCCGATTTCCCGGCGCTGGTTGTCTTCAATACCAACATCACCGGTTTTGCCTACAACCAGTTCCTGTCCGCAACGAACGCGGACCTGCGATTCGCGGATTCCACACAGACCAACGAGCTCAACTACGAGGTTGAGTTGTGGGATACAAACACCATCCCCGGCATCAGTGTGCCGACGGCCGTTTCCGGTCTGGCGGTCTGGCTCAGGGCTGACTCCGGCGTGCAGACAAATGCCTCCGGTGCAGTAACGAACTGGGTGGACCAGACGGGTAACGGCCGGAACGCGGGCCAGACCGTCTCCGGGTACCGGCCCTTGTTGGTGGGCAATGCCCTGAACGGCAAAGCGGTGATCCGGTTTGACGGAACGGACGACGGCCTTGACATGGGCAATCCGAGCGCGGCGTTTCCAACGGCTGCGACCGTGTTCGTGGTGGCCAACCTGAACAGCGACGATGCTTACAACCTGTTGACGACGCGCAGCAACACTGGCTGGTGGCGGTATAACGGGGATGGAATGAGCTATGTGGGTGTGTTCCGGACATCCCGTCTGGAGTCGTTCTGCACCATGCCGAGTTGCGGAGCTCGTATATTCGCCGTGGAAAGCAGCGGCGCAAGATGGGAGATGTGGGTTGACGGGGTTTCAAAAGGCACCGCCGCTGCCAACTACAATGCCGGCAGTGACTATCGGATCGGGAGGCCGGACGATTCCGTCACCGGTGCAAAAAATCTGAACGGCGATATTGCCGAGATCCTCATATACGATCGGCCGCTGCCTGCGACCGAGCGCCAGAAGGTTGGCGCATACCTGGCGAGGAAATACGGGCTGCCGGATCCGTACCGGAACGGGACCTCGTTTGTGTGGGTAAGGGTACCGACCCTGGCCGGCACCAATACGTCAATCTGGGCGTTTTGGGGCAAAAACGGCGCGACGGCGCCGGCCTACCGGACCAACGGAGCAGTCTGGGCAAGCAGCTACCTTGGCGTGTGGCACATGGACCAGCTGAGCGACACCGATTCTTCACCGAAGGGATACCACGGCACAGCACAGGGAACGATCCTGCAATCGGGGGGACGGGTGGGTAAGGCCAACGATTTTGATCCCACCACGGACTTTGTCAAGGTGACGGACCAGAACGACTTCACGCTCAGCAGCGACTACACCGTCAGCGCATGGGTCCACCGCGATTCACTTGGGCTCTGGCGGGCATTCTGCGGCACGTACAACGGTGCCGGGTTCATCTTTGCCCTCGACGACACTGTCAGCAGTACGGTGCAGTTCTGGGATGGCGCGTGGCGGCCAAGCACGGTTGCCGTGACACCGGGTACATGGAACCATCTCGCCTACACCAGGACCGGCGCGGAAGGCAAGTTCTACGTCAACGGTAGTAACGTCTACACCCGGTCAGACGCACAAGCCGCGGGAAACGGGGCTGACCTGGAGTTGGGCGGCGGCGGCACAAGCTGGAACTCCTACCGTTTCGACGGGCGTGTGGATGAGGTCCGGATAGCAAACGTCAAGCGGTCTCCAAACTGGCTCTGGGCATCGTGGCGTAACCAGGCGTTTCCCACGAGTTTCGTCGTGCGTTCCACCGTCCAGGCCGGAGGGATACCGCTGGTCCTGAACCGAACGGCCACGAACGTCAATGCCACCAGCGCGAACATGAACGGCACCCTGGTGTCCACCGGTCTGGCGTCAACAGTAGTGCGCGTTTTCTGGGGGACAAGCGACGCCGGCCAGGTGCGGAGTGGGTGGGTCGCGACGAATTCGTTCCCAGGCTATCGGACAGCAGGCCTGATGACAACCAACATCTCAACGCTCGTTGCCAACACTCTCTACTACTATCGGTACTATGCCACCAACACAGTCGGTGAGTGGTGGGGTGACCCGGCTTCTGTCCTTATCACCGGTGAGATCGGGATAGGGGTTGTCAGCGGCGGCGGTGATGAACAGGGGACGAAGCCGATCGTCTTCTCCGTCTACAGGGCAAGCGGTGTGTCCGGCGGAAGCCTGGTCGTGAATTACACGGCCGGCGGGACTGCCAGCAGCGGGCTCGACTACAATGCCCTCAGCGGAAAGATGACGATCCCGTCCGGGGCTACGAATGCGCTTCTGCGGGTGACGCCGATTCATGACCAACTGACTGGTGAGAGTGCGGAAAACGTCATCGTCACGCTGGCAGAGGGTCCTTATCTCATAGGACCATCTGCCTGCGTGACAGGCACCATCGCCAACTCGGCCACCAAAGGGTGGTTCGTTTCAACCACAGGCACTGATACGAATACCGGGGTTAGCTGGACAACGGCGCTCAAGACGATTACGAACGGACTGGCCCATGCCACTACCGCAGGAGACGAGGTGTTCGTGGCAGCTGGCATCTACAATGCCGCTGCCCTGATCACCATGGGCAACAGCGTGCGGATGCTCGGCGTTGATGGCCCCGCGGCCACGATCCTGCGGCCGTCAGGGACCGGCTACAGGGTTATTTCCGTGGCCAACGCCGGCGCAGTGCTTGAGGGGTTCACAGTCCGTGATGGCGCGGGAAACGGTGGGGGTGGTGCGGCGGTGTCGGCCGGGACGATTACCAACTGCTGGATCATGAATAATACCCCGACCTATACATACGGTGGCGGGGTCAACGTCAGCGGCGGACAGGTTAACGGGTGCAGGATAGCAAATAACAGTAACTGGCCATGGGACTGGGGCCCCGGTGGCGGGGTGTTCATGACGGCTGGAACGGTCGTAAACTGCGCCATCACGAACAACTCAGGCAATGGCGGTTACTGGATCAGCACCTGTTCGGGAGGTGGCGTCTACATGTCGGGGGGAGTCCTTCAAAACAGCCTGGTGGCTGGAAACCGCGCAACTCTTGATACCCAGGGACACGGAGGAGGTGTCTTCATGAGCGGCGGGCGTGTGGTCAACTGTACTGTTGCCGGCAACAGTTGTGAAGCCTCCAGGAACGGAGGGGGGATATACAGGACGGGTGGTTCTGTGACGAACACTATCGTGTCAGGTAACAAGAAGGGTACCGACGATCAGAATATATATGGTACCAACGGGTTCTTTTACTCCTGTTCGCCGGACCTGTTGACCAGTCCTGTGACGCACAATATCAGCGACGATCCTCTATTTGCCGGTGCCAGTACCGGCAATTACCACATTCTGCCGACGTCGCCATGCGTTGACGCAGGGAAAGACATTACAGGCCTCGGTCCTGATTTCGACGGTGCCTTCCGGCCGACTGATGGGAACCGCGACTCATCTGCCGTCACTGATATCGGGTGCTACGAATCTCCGGAAGGTTCCACTCTGCCGTTGTCGTGCGGCTATGCAGTTACTCCTACGAAGGGACTGCTCAGCGTGAATGCAGTATTCATCGCAAGTGTTATGGGGGCAAATACCAACATCACCTGGTACGGATGGGATTTTGACAACAATGGCACCTACGACAGTGCAGGTCCGGACCTGGGTATCGTTACGAACACCTACTCGCTGGGGCATTGGACTGCATCGCTTGCCGTCAGCAACGAGGTGCCGGAAAGGGCGACATACACCAAGGTCAATGCCGTCAGTGTCTATCCGACCGTGTACTACGCTTCGCTGACCGGGTCCAGTACGGTACCCTACGAGACCCTTGCGAAAGGGGGGACAAACATACAGGCAGTGATGAATTACGCGCACGCTCCCGGTACTACTGCCATAACGGTCCGTGTTGCGGCTGGAACGTGGACCCTGCCTTCGCGGCTGGAACTGACCAAGCCGCTGGCAGTGCGAAGCATTTCGGGGCCCGGGAGCACGATTCTCCGCAAGCCATCAGGAAGCCGCGTGGTTTTTGTCACGCATGCAGGAGCGACTCTGGACGGGTTTACCGTGCAGGACTCGACGGCAGGCGGTATGGAACTGCAGCAGGGCGTCGTTACGAACTGCAACATAATCCGCAACTCTGGTGCCGTATACGGGGGCGGTGTCACGATGTCGGGCGGGGTGATGGTCGACTGCGTAGTGTCGAGCAACCAGTCCAGCGGCGGGAACTGGGCGCCCGGGGGCGGCATGTACGTTCAGGGCGGCGTGGTTCGCAGATGCCGAATTACGGAGAACACGGCCATGGACGGGTTCTGGCAGACGCTGGGGGCGGGGGGCGGAGCGTATCTTCACGGCGGAGTGCTTGAGAACTGCCTCGTTGCCAGAAACAAGACCGTGTCCGACACGCAGGGCGACGGCGGTGGTGTCTATATACAGCTGGGACGAGTAGTTAACTGCACGATCGTGTCAAATGTCTGTGCAGCCTCGCGCTGGGGCGGGGGCGTTTACAACTACTTCGGCGGGATATACGGCACATACGGCGGACATATCACGAACTCCATCATCTCTGGTAACAAACGTGGCACGCAGGAACAGAACCTGTCCGGTACGAACAGGTACTATTACTGTGACTCCCCGGACCTTGCAGCGGGTGTGAATAGCAACATGGTTGATGATCCCCTGTTTGCCGTTGCCTCTACCGGAAACTACCACCTGTTGCCTACTTCACCGTGCATCGACAGGGGAAAGGATATGGCTGGTATCACGACCGATCTCGACCGGAACGCCCGGCCCACGGACGGTGATGGCAGCGGCAGTGCCACGACCGACATGGGATGTTACGAATCGCCGGACGGTACGACACTGCCGCTCAGCTGCAGTTTCCTGGTGGTGCCACCGGCAGGGCTTAACTCGATTCTAGCCCAGTTCTCGGCACAGGTGATTGGAGTCAATACGAACATCACATGGTACGGCTGGGATTTCAACGGTGATGGCACAAACGAGCAGGAAGGACCGAATCTGCGGGCCGTCAGTCGGTCTTACGGTCTGGGCGTGCACGCGGTAAGGCTCACCGTCACCAACGAGTTGGGCAGTACGGCAACGTACATAAAGACGGACGCTGTTCGGGTCTATCCTTCCGTATACTATGTCAAGCAGGGCAGCAGTCACACGGTTCCCTATGAGACATGGGCCAAGGCGGCAACGAATATACAGACGGTTATTGACTATGCCTATGCGCCTGGAAACACGGCAGTTGTGGTTTACGTTGCCGCGGGAACCTACAATCTCAAGAGCCGGCTCAACGTTGGGGCTGCCCTTTCCGTCGTCAGTACTGGCGGCCCGGCGCAGACAATTCTCCGCTGGCCGGGGAGTACAGGTCGTATCCTGTACGTCGCCGAACCAAGGGCCATCGTTAGCGGGTTCACGATCCGGGACGGGACGGTTGGAGGTCTGAACCTGGAGAAGGGGACCGTGACCAACTGCTGTGTTCTAAGTAATTCCGGCGGTGTATACGGCGGTGGTGTCTATATGACTGGCGGGACGTTGGTGGATTGTGTCGTGTCGAGCAACCAGTCCAGCGGTTTAAACTGGTCTCCCGGAGGCGGGCTGTACGTGGAGGGAGGCACTGTCCGACGGTGCCAGATAACCTACAATACGGGCATGGATGGCTTCTGGCAGACTCTCGGTTCGGGTGGCGGGGTATACCTGTATGGTGGGATTCTCGAGAACTGCCTTGTCATGCGCAACAAGACGACGTCCGCGGCGCAGGGAGACGGGGGAGGCGTCTATCTTCAGGCTGGTCGGATGGTCAACTGTACTGTGGTCAGCAACACGATCCCGGCCGGAAAGGTCGCCGGAGGGGTCTTTAACTACAATGGCGGCATCTACGGTACCTACGGCGGACCCGTCACCAACTGTATCATCTGGTGCAATCTTGCCGGGACAGCGACCAATGACCTTAACATCACCAACCGATTCAAGTATTGCGCGTCAAGGGATCTCGTCAACGGCGTGAACGGGAACATAACGGCCAATCCGAAGTTCAAGGATGTGGTGAATCTGGACTTCCATCTGCAGGCAGATTCGCCATGCATCAATGCCGGAACCAATCAGACGTGGATGCCAAGCGATGTCGACCTGGACATGAACCGTCGCCTCATGATGCTTCGAGTCGATATGGGGTGCTACGAGTTTGCGCCCCAGCGTGGTGCTATCTTCCAGCTCAGGTGACGGTATCGCCGAATGGTGATTAGGCTCCTACAGGATGGGATTGGCAGACTGCAAGAGGTAGTGCTGATGCGGAGCAGAGAGGAAGTCGGTGAACTGCCCCTCTTTTGCCCCTGCCAGGGTCCTGACGGAGCCGTTCCCCCTCGCGAACTCGGGGAGAACGGCTGCTACAGGCAGTGAACGAAACTGAACCCTGAACCCCGTCTCCCGCCATCCTTACCTCCCACCCGCAGGCCGCCACTCCTCGAGACCCGATTCAGGCGCGCCTGAGCCCTCGCCCTTTCTGCCGGTGAAGGCCGGATGCAACGTGACATTCGTGCTGCAAATGGCTCGACCGAGCCTGGCGGGCGACACCGGTATTTCCTCTGCTACCAGCTCAGGGACATTGTATGTCAGCGCAAGCGACTCGTAGAACGCCGGATCCTCCTGCGGCATTACGAACGGCTTGTGCGTCACGCCATTCGTGTCGAAATAGCTGAAGTAAGGCCTGGCAAGCACGCCGCCGTCCCGTTTGCTCGCAAACACGATCCACCGGCCGTTCCCGGACCAGCAGTGCCATGAATCGCTCCACTCGCTGTTGATATCGAGCGGTTGCAGTGTCCCGGTTCTGCGGTCGAGCAGGTACAGGTCGGATCCCGGCTGGTAAATGGGGAAATTGCCGTGAGGCGAAAGAGAGAAAAGCAGCCATCGTCCGTCGGGAGACTCTCGCGGCTGTGCGGCGCTCAATCCTGAGTTGGTGGAGGAAACAAGCATTTCCGGTCGGCCCCATTCACCTGTTGACGGCTCGTACCGGATACGCATCAGGTCGTATTTCACGTCGTAGAACCGTTCGAACGGGATCTGCGGCGCGCTGCAGAAATACAGGGACTTCCCGTCAGCCGACCATGATGGCCATGTCTCGCGCCGGGCCGGATCGGCAATCGCCGGGGTGGTAGTGATCTCGTCTCTGTCGAGCAGGTAAACGGCGAGATCAGAATCGTTGTCCCACACATCGCGATGCTCGCCCACGGTGTGTTCGAAAGGGGAAACCTTGTTCACCGAGAACGCGATCCTCTGCCCGTCCGGGTGCCAGGAGTGGTACGCCGCCGCCATTTTGCTGAACCCCGATGCAGTCGTGTCAACACGGGTGGCCGTGCCGTCCCGGACAACAACCATGGGTTTGCCGAATGACTTGCTCCGGATCTGGAGACTCATCCGGGCGGTGCTGTTTGCGCTGAAACTGTGGCAATTGAGGCAGCCGTTCCTGTCGTAGCTGAAGGACTGATTCTCAAGGACTGC
>Ga0172371_10001986_pt1 | contig 32602 bp, 23 predicted proteins | sample Lak12m_FD_114543 | JGI IMG/M metagenome (GOLD analysis project Ga0172371, IMG submission 114543) | Freshwater microbial communities from Kabuno Bay, South-Kivu, Congo - kab_022012_12m | ecosystem: Environmental > Aquatic > Freshwater > Lake | place: Democratic Republic of the Congo: South-Kivu...
CTCAACCAACGCGGCCCCTCGCACGACAGTGCCGCTTAGGTAGTCGCTGCACGGCAGCGCAGGCTGTGAGGGCTCGATGGCCCTGCTTCTGGCCAAGACCACGGCGGCAGGCTGATACCAGTTCCTCTTGACCTTCAATCCCAACAGTCTTCTCAAATCACGAGGACTCCTGAACACCGGCTCCGGTAGGGTGAACGGGCTCTCCCCGCTCAAGAGATTCTCAGGCTGGAATCCTACGGTGACGAATCCGCCGACCGTGTTGTAATCCCCGTTCAGTCTATCGCTTCCGTATTCGTATCTCAGGGTGAACACCCCGTCCCTCGTGGTGAGGTCCGCGCCGCCGCGCCACCCGCGCACCGGATTTCCTGCGTCAAATTGGTAGCCGATGACCTTGAGACGCAAGTCGAGAGCCTGATCAAACAAGGCGTGGGAATAGCCCGCTTCCACGTCAAAGCTATTCCCTTTGTTCCTGAAGACATTGACCAGGATATCTCTGTTAAAGATGTTACCGTACCAGTTGAAGTTCAGGTCGATGGCGTCATCTGCCGCAAGTTTGGCCGCATATTCCAGCCCGAATCCGCCCGACGAATACCACCTGTCGAAAAGACGTGACGTGTCGTAAAAGCCGTTCACGCCCACAAGGGTATTTGCCCCAAGCATCGTGCGGTAACCGCCGCCGAAGGACAGATCGACCCTGTTGCTCGTTGCAGACGTTATTGTCGTGAATCCCGGCGCAGCGCCGACTTCCACCGCAGATCTTTTCCAGAATTCCCATCCCTCCGCGTGAGCTTCTCCAAATAGCACGGAATCCCTATTCAGATGGAAGGCCCGGACATAATCTGCGGAAAACCTGCCTGTTCGCACGTTCTTGCCGAAATAATAGAGAAAACCGAATTCCAGGTTAGGCACTCGAGGGAGAAAAGGGGTGAGCAATCCACTGGACACAGGTATCCCATCATCCCCTCGAGGACATCCGCAATCGTTTGCTGAGGATCTACCAACGGGAAACTGAGCCACGTTCTGTGCGTACAAAACGTTGGACAGGGGGTTGAGCAAAAGGAACAGAAAGAACAAGACGAGCAACGCCCGGCCGGAACCACGAGAATGCATATCCATCCCCCTTGAGCCACCTTCCCTTGAGAGCATCAGACTTCTGGCGAAAGCTCAATCCCCAGCCGATGTTGCCTCAAGAGTCAGTCATACAATCCAATAAAATTCGAAGTAATACATTAACTCCCAATAGGGAAAAGGTCAAGGGAAAAAATACTCCATGCCTCTGGTATCGCTACAAATGTTGCGAACTGACGAGGGACTTTCTCCGATCAAGACCGGGTCAAGCGCGGTCTCTCACGGCGAGAGGACCGCGACTAGTTGAGCCGGGGGAATTCTGTGTAAACCACCACAGCCGCGTACGGGCATACGAAAGCAACACCATTTCCGTGCCGAATTGACGTCAAGGACAAGGATAGAACGTCACGGTAAGGTCAGTGATCCGGCAGGCATCATCTATGTTACACCAGCCACCGCCACCTGCCTGGAACCCCAGTCCATTCGCAGAACGGTTCCTTGCGGCCAGCCACGCTGCTGCATGGGTATTAACAACGGGTGGCCCTATCTGGTTAGAAAAATTGAATATAAAATCACCTGGCGCCTGGACACTGAGGCTCTCACCCACGTTTACTACAACTTCACCCAGAGGCCCTAAAGGTGTGACAACGTACCCGGTGAATTCAATTCTCGATACCTGAGAGAGGCTTTTCGCACTGACGGCGCCGCCTCCGTCCCAAGGAATAAAATAATTCGTGCAAAACTTCAGCACCCCCGTATCGGCTATCTTCATCACAATTGGCAGGCACGATGTCGGCTGTGGGGTGGTTCTGGCCAGAACCAGGGCGTTAGGCTGATACCAATTCCTCTTGACTTTCAATCCCAAGAATCTTCTCAAATCACGAGGACTCCTAAACACCGGCTCCGGCAGGCTGAACGGGCTCTCCCCCTTCAAGAGATTCTCAGGCTGGAAGCCCACAGTGACAGACCATCCTATGGTGTTGTAATAGCCGGCAATTTGGTCGTGTCCGTATTCGTATCTCACGGTGAATGCGCCATTCCGCGTAGTGAGATCAGCACCGCCTCGCCAGCCTCGCACCGCGGTCCCAATGTCAAACTGGTACCCGGTCAGTTTGAGTCGTAAATCCAGGGCCTGGTCGAACAAGGCGTGTGAATATCCTGCCTCCAGGTCAAAACTGTTCCCTTTGTTCCTGAAGGCATTGATGAGGACATCCCGGTTGAAGAGGTTCCCGTACCAGTTGAAGTTCAGGTCAATGGCGTCGTCTCCGGCTAATTTCGCAGCGTATTCCAGCCCCGCGCTGCCCGATGAATACCACCTGTTGTACACGCGGCTGGTATCATAGAAGCCGTTCACTCCGAAGAAGGTGTTGGCGCCGAGCATCGTGCGGTAGCCACCACCGAAAGAGATATCAATCCTGTTGTCTGCTATTGAGGTAGTCGTCGTGAATCCCGGCGCCGCGCCCGCTTCTACTCTGGGTCTTTTCCAGAAATCCCACCCTTCTGCGTGGGCCTCGCCGAACAAGACCGAATCAGCGTTGAGGTGATAGGGAAGGGTGTAATCAACAGTGAATCTTCCTGTTCGCACGTTCTTGCCGAACGAGTACAGGAACCCGAAGTCCAGGTTGGGAATCTTGGGCAAGAATGGGGTCAGCATCCCGCTGGAGACCGGTATCGCGTCGTCCGCTCCCCTACGGCATCCGCAATCATTGGCCGGATTGTCGGGACCAAGAAACTGAGCAACGCCCTGTGCGCCCGCAACGGTCGAAAGGGCACAAGTCCAAATGAACAGAGTCAGGGCGAGCAAGCCCCCTCTGGCAGAAGGCGACTGCATTACCATACCCCTTACGTCAAAGCCATGAAATCATCACAGGAACACGGCGGCAACCCAAACCATAACCGCTGTCATCACAAAAGACATTGAAAGAAGAGCCAATGATATTTCCATCCCATCGTAACAGTGTGCCAGCCGCGTGGTCAAGGAAAGACGTCGTCCCTGTCGCAAGATCACCTTCGCCGAACATCTTGGTGGGACAGGCACCGTACCTCTCCACGAACAACAGACAAGATGCCTGTCCCACCAAAGCCCGGAGAGCCGCTTCACCCCCAACGGTGCGTTCAGTGAGCGCGTGTAGCCGTTGCCCAAAATCCTGTCCGAATTGAAGGGTCACGCCATTGGCGTGACTGGGCAAGCGAGTCCCGCGCTCACTGGACACCCCTTGGTGAATCGGTAAACAATTTGGGCAGCCGGCACAGGAACGCGGAGATTTAAGCTGTGGATTAGTTCGGCGTGATCCGCAGATTTTGCAGAAGGCCGCAGATTCGAAAAGAGAACGCGGAGGCGTCAAAGGAAGATTTCCTCTGCAGCCTCCGCGATCCCAACGGTGAATTCTTCTTTCCTGCTGAGCTCTGACGTCAAGAGCGCCTCGCCGGCATACGTTCCCGCCCTCTTATTCCGCCAGCACAGAGTTGCTTACGTTCGGCAGCACATTTTCGTCCTCTGAGATTGCTTCCCCCGGATCGCGAGTCCGGGGTCGCAATGACGCACGCCACGGGGCGTGTCATTGCCAGGAGCGTAGCAATCCAGCGAGGCGCGGGACAATCTCTATTGGATAAGAAACCCGGCGCCTACCTTATGAAAGGTAGGCGCCGGGGCAGCCGATCATGCCGACAGCTCGGCCGTGAGTCGTTCAACCTGTTCCCTGACGACCTTTTCAACGGTGTCGAGCAGTCTCGAGCGGATCTCTTCTCGCAGGATATCCACTACTTCATCCCGCTTCGGCAACAACCCCTTGGTTCTTTCGTCGAAGAGTCCCCTGGACACACTCTCCAGCCAGACCCTTTCCGGCAGGGAATTGTGCAGAGCCTCGCCGATACTGTGGGCGAGCGTCTCTTGGAGACGCTCCTTTGCGGGGAACGACGCGGTGATGGCGGCGATGATGTCGCGAGTCTGTGGCAATTGCCCGGTCAAGGCATCCTTGAGCTCGGCATCGCCCAGGATTCGGTCGACCCGCTGTGCCAGCAAGCCCTGGAACTCGGCTGCCACTTCGTCTCTTGCAGGGAGGAGGCCGGCGAGATGCTCGTCGACCCGGCGGAGGATCAGGTCCGAGGTGGGTAGATTCCCCAGGGCATCCTCGACCCTGCCCATGATCGCATCGCGAGTGGGGATCGCCTCAATGGCGGTCTGAAAACGCTCGATGACGGAGTCCGGAACGGGGAGCGCAGCCAGCGCCCTGTCGATCTTTGCGTCGATGGCTTCCCGCGGCGGCACAGCGGCGAGAGCCATGTCGACCCGCGCGTTGATGATGTCGGCAGAGGGGAACGCAGCGAAGGCGTTATCCAACCTCAATCGGAGGTATTCCTGCGAAGGGATGGCTCGCAGGGCAGCTTCGAGTCTCTCGGCGACCAGGTCGGGGGAAATCGCCCGCGAAAACGTCTCGTCAAGCCGTCGCTTGATGACTTCTTCGGACGGCAAAGCTCGCAGCGCGGCTTCGATTCTCGCGTTGACGTCCTCGGGAGAAGGCAGCAGAGAGGCGATGCGATCCAGGCGCTCCGTGATACGCTCTTCCGTCGGAATAGCCTTCAGCGCCGCGTCAACGCGCCCCATCACGGCCTCCGCGGATGGGAATCCGGCGAGAGACTCCTGAATAAGGGTATTGATTTCGTCACGGGAAGGAACGGCTGCAAGGCTGCGATCAACACGATCGATGATCGTCTCCGCCGCGGGCAGGGTTGCGAAGAGCTCGTCAAAACGCGCGCCGATCTCCTGATGGGACGGGATAGCCGCCAGCGCAGCCTCGAGGCGTTCTTGAACGGCATCTGCCGCGGGGAGTCCCTGAAGCGCCGCGTCAATCCGCTCATGAACCGCCTCTGCAGTCGGCAGATCAGCGAGGGCTGCCTCGATACGGCCCTGAATTTCCTCCGCAGGCGGGATGGATTTCAAAGCGGCGTCTATCCGCTGATTCACATCCTCCTGAGAAGGGAGGGCCCTGAGAGCAGCATCGAGACGTTCGTTGACGGTAGCGGCGGAGGGAATCGCCTCCAGAGCCTTTTCAAAACGGTTGTTCAGCTCCTCCGGGGAAATCGTCCCTTTGAGCACATGATCCAGCCTCTCCAGGATGGTTTCCGAGGTCGGAAGGAGTCGTTGAATGGCCTCGTCCATCCGCTGGTTGATGATGTCCTGGGAAGGGATCATCTCCCCAAGTTTCGCGTCGATCCGGGCCGCCACCTGCTCGGTGGTGGGCATGTATCCGGACAATTCCCGTGCCAGTCCGGCAAGGATCTCGTCTTTGGATGGCAGCGCGGATTTCAGGGCCAGACTGTATGCGTCAAACAGGTCGTTCTTGCCGGGAATGGCGCTCTTCACGGCCGATTCCACCGATCCGGAGAATTCCGCCTTCCCAGGAAAGAATCTTGTAAACTGCGCGTCCAGGAGCGCTGCGACCGTCTCGCGAATCTCTTCCTGCAAGGAGCCACCAGTTGGGATGGCAGGCTGGACCTGTGGGCGAACCGCTTCCGGTCGCGCCGTGACAGGCGGAGCAGCCGGAGGGGGAAAACTCTCAAACAGCTGGGGCTCAGGAGCGGCAGGCTGAGCGGACGGTGCAACCGCCGCGGGAGTCGGCGGCGGAGCTGCGCCGGGCGCCGGAGTCATTTTCGCTACGGCTGCGGCCCCGGCCGCAACCGCAGCAGCACCCGCCAGAGTGGCCAGAGACGGACCCGCTGCCGGAGGACGCTCAGGAGCCGGCGCCGGTGGGGCAGCGGCGGCGACAGGTCGGGCCGCTGGGGCAGGTGGACCCGTCATCTCTTCCGGAACTTCGAGCCGCTGGGTTTCCTCAAATTCGTCAAGCGTTATCTTCTCAAAAGAGATATCTTCCGTCACCTCGAGAACCGGCTCTTCCTCGGCCTCTCCGAAGAGCATCTCTTCAGTGGTGCCGAGCTCCAGGGTGATTTCCTCCAAAGGAATCTCTTCGAACGGCGCTGCTGTAACATCTTCCGCGCCGAAGTCAACATCCTCGAGCGTGATCTCGTGCTCGGGTCTGAGGTCCGCGGTCTTTTCCGCGGGGTAACGCTCGGTGGGAAATTCCTCGGTGGGCAATTCTTCGCCGAAAAACTCCTGCGTGGTAATTTCTTCTACAGGGACGTCGTCCAGAGAGAGCTCCTCAATGCCGGCCGAAGCGTCTTCTGCCTCGGGCAGCGTGGGGGCAAGCTGGATGGCGGTGACAACGGACGGCTCTTCTCCCTCTTCGAGCGATCCGAGATCCTCCATGGCCAGTTGCTCCATCTTTCCGCTTTCCACCGGCATCGTTTCGTCGAGATCAATGCCTTCGATCTCTTCTTCTTCATCCATCTGGACGGCCTCGAGCTCCTCCAGCTCAATCTCGCTGATCTCGGTGTCCTCTTCGAGATCGATGACGTCCGAGTCGCGGGCCTGGCCTCCCATCGGCTGCTCTTTCACGAGCGACTCGTCGTCCAACTGGAGATCGTCGGAGGTGAGGACCTTTGACGGTTCCTGAACCTCCAAGATCCGGCCGATCTCTGTGTCATCGGCATCGATCTTCCCGTAATCCCTGGTAGGAATCTGTTCCAGGCCCTCCTCGGAATCGAGATCCAACCCGATTTCGTCGACATCCATCTCCACGGTGATGGAATCCTTCCCCTCAGGAGACCCATGCATCTCGCGGGTCACTGAACCGAAATCCGGGAGCGCCTCATCAGGCTCCATTTCAATATCGAGCGGTTCATCGAGAGCGGTTTGCCCGAAATCGGCAGGTATATCGGAAATAAGCTCAATCGTGGGCTCATATTCACCGCTGAGGTCCGCGTCGTCATCGAGGCCCATGTCCTCGAGGTTGAGCCGTACCGTGTCCTCGTAGGTATCCTCGAGCGCTCCCGCGCCATGGTCGAGCTCCGCGACGAGTGTTCCCGTATCGATCTCAACGGTATCACCGACGTCGGTGGAGGGCTCGTCCGCGCCGATGGCCACGTTGGACATGGCCAGCAACTCCTCGGTCATGTCGCCGGAATCGTCGTCGGTGAAGTCGATCATGATTTCTTCATCATCAGCTCCTCCGGCAGCGGGCACGGAGATTCCCAGGAGGGACTCGACCGCCTCTCTGAGAGCAGCACCATCAATGGGCTTGGTAAGGTAACCATCCGCGCCGGCCTGTTTCACGTCAGCCGGCGGTGGGCCACCCGGATCGCCCATCATGAGGAGTACGGGCACGCTGCCGTATTCCTTGGAGCCCTTGATTCCTCTGACGACTTTTTGTACCGCTGCCCAGCCGGGAGAATCGGCAAGCACGGAGTTGAGAATGATGAGATCCGGCTTCTCGTCCTTGATAGCTTGTTTGAGCTCATTGGAACTTGAAACGCCGACGAACTGGTTATCTTGTGCCACGAGAAACCGGCTCACAGCCTCTCTGGTGCGAGGATCTTTATCGGCCACAAGGATCCGGTGGGACATGACGACCTCGGAGGTTTTCTTTAAAAAATACAACATTTTCAGGGCAGGTGTCAAGTCGTTTTAAAGCTCCCTGTGAAGGGTTCGCCCCAGGAAATCCGCTGCGGCGGAACAATATCCTTGATAAACTGTCTCTATTTTGAGCCTTAACTTTCCGGGATCCGAGGCACAACCAAGCCGGATCGGCCACCGGGGCACGCATCCGGCGGACGTGCCGTCGGAAGTTGTCTTCATACCAGCAGTTGAGTGATACCAATGCGCTTTCATACGAGAAACACTGAGACCCCGGCTCACCGCCGGGACCGGCAGATCTCCTCCGCTACGGACGCCGCGCCCAGGCGTGGCTGACTTCGCTTCGGAGACCCGCCGGGACCGGGGTTCACTCATTGTCACTTCCTTGACCGCGCATTGGGATGAATTGAGATCATTCCCCCGTATCCGCGTCCCTGTGGCGGTCATCTGCGCGGCATACCCCCGGTATGGGGAATCAGGGACCGCCCCAACGGGGGCGGGGGATGGCGATCTGCATCACGGGAGTCGTCACATGAACGAATACGATCAACATATTATAACTACATGAAAAACTTGACTTCATGCTTTTTATGGATTAAGAGACTGATCACGCCATGAAAGGAGAATTTATCCATGCCCGAGGCTTTAGCCGCGGCATTGCCGGCTCAAATGTTTCAGCACTCAAGCATCTGGTCCATCATTCTCGACGCGGGCTGGGTCGTCAAAGGTGTCATGCTCCTGTTGCTCCTCTTTTCCGTCGTCTGTTGGGGCATCATCCTTACCAAGGCCATTCAGCTTTCGCGGGCGCGGAAGGACACCCAGCTCTTTTTCGACGCCTTCCGGGAATCCCGCAAATTCTCCCTCCTCTACGCGGAGGCAAAACAGTTCACTTTCAGCCCACTGGCACACATATTCAAGGCCGGCTACGCGGAATTGAGCAGATTATCCCGGATACAGTCGGCAAACCAGAGAGAGAGCGGGGAGCCCGGCCAGGACATCGAATACGAGAGGACCGGTATGGAAAACGTTATCCGCTCCCTCCAGCAGGCTGTCACCGCGGAGCGGACCCGTCTCGAACGCGGAGTGACCTTTCTCGCCACCACCGGCTCGTCCGCACCCTTTATCGGTCTGTTCGGGACCGTGTGGGGCATCATGGAATCGTTCCGCCGGATCGGCGAGATGAAGAGTGCGTCGTTGGGCGTGGTTGCCCCCGGAATTGCGGAAGCCCTCATCGCCACCGCGGCAGGCCTTGCCGCAGCCATTCCGGCTGTTGTCGCCTACAACTACTTTCTGAGCCGCATTAACGTCATGGCCACGGAGATGGACAATTTTGCCTCGGAGCTCGTCAACATCATCGAGCGCATCTACTGGCAGCGGAAGTAATGAACGGCGAAAGATCGGCCCCGAGGCCCGGTGATCCGGGCCACGGGGCAGGGAGCACCTGATGGCGTTCAGTTTCAACTCGGGGAAAAGAGTCGCCATGGCGGAGATCAACGTCACACCGCTGGTCGACGTCATGCTGGTATTGCTCATTATATTCATGGTCACGGCTCCGATGATGCAGGAAGGGGTATCGGTTTCAATTCCGGACGCTAAGGGCACCCCCCTTCCACGCGATTCCCAGAAGCAGGAAATAGTCATATCCGTCTCAGCCGAGAGCACCATCTACGTCAACGACAAGCCTATGCCGGAGGACAGACTCGCTGAGACGATCCTCGCGGCCACGAAGGACGACCCTTCGCGCCACGTGTACCTGCGGGCGGACAAGTCCGTGCCGTACGGAACGGTGGTCCGTATCATGGGGGCGCTCACCACGGCCGGAATCAAAGACCTGAGCGTGATAACCCAACCCCGGGAGGACACGCCGCGGAAGAAATGATCGCACGTGACCCCGCATCGGCAGGGGGCTCGTCTCCGCGCATGGTGGCGGTTTCAGCCCTGCTGCACGGATTGCTGATCCTGGCCCTCGTCTGGTTCTCCTGGGCGGCTCATTCCCAGCCTAGACCTCTTCGGGAAGTGGTGACCCGCGTGACACTCGTCGGACCCGCCCCCGGTCCTCTGGTTGCGGAAAAGCTCCAGCGCGGCCCGGTTCGGGAAGCGGAGCAGGCGCTGCCGGAGCCTCGCGCCATTTCCGAGATTCCTCGGGAGCATGCCGAGCCTGACCGCAAGCTGGTCCGCCCCAAGGCCGCGGCCTCCCCGCCCGTTGACCGAATACCGCTCGTGAAAAGGAAACGGCCTCCTCAGAGAGTGGAAGTCACCAAGAAGGTTGAAGAGAAGCCCACCCCCCCCAAGACTGAAGTAAAACCGGCCAAGAAAAAGGAAGATCCCCAGGAGCTCCTCGAGCAGCGATTGGCCGCGCTCCGCAGGCAGGTGGCGAGCCGGAAGGCCGACGCGGCCTCTCGGACGGGAGGTGGAGAATACGATGGAGTAGCTGCTTCCGGGAGACAGGGAGCGCGGGGAGCGAACGACATGATCGATCCGGAGCTCGCTCGGTGGTTCGAGGGGGTCAAGGGCCGGATCAACGCTCACTGGTCGCTTCCGGCCGATGGCAATCCATCCGACCATGTGGCCATCGTCGGCGTGCAGATCGCAGAGAACGGCAGGCTCGTCCACGCGGCAATCGACGCGAGCTCCGGCGACGAGCTCTTCGACAAGTCCGCATTGAGGGCGGTATTCCAGGCAGCTCCCTTCCCATCCATGAGTCTGGAGATCAAGGAGAAGATTCGCCAAGCAGGCGGCCTGTCGCTGAGATTTACGCCACGGGGGATGCAGTGACCGGTAAGGGCCGCTACACTGACCGGATGGTGGTGCTCGGCCTCGTCTGCATGCTCCTGGTGTCCGTTCCTCTCCCCGCGGCGTCAAAGCTCGTCCTCGACGTTGACAACCCCAACCTCGCCAAGATGCCCATCGCGGTTCCCGACTTCGTTTCAAGTCAGCCGGGGACCCTCAGCGGCCGAGACCTCGCGAGGATCGTGAAGAACGATCTGTACCTGAGCGGCCTCTTTCACATTGTCGAGGCAGTCCCTCCCGCGGCGTCGGGGCCCGGAGGCGAGCCGAATTTTGACGGCTGGTCCCAGACCGGGGTGCAGGCTCTGGTGCTCGGCACCTTCTCGGTGCGTGGGGAGGAGCTCGTTCTTGAAGTCCGCGTGTATGAAGTGGCCCTGAAGAAGCTCGAAGTGGGAAAACGCTTCACCGGCCACATCCGCGATCATCGACTGATGATTCACCGGTTCGACGATCGGATCATGAAGCATCTCACCGGAGTTGACGGGTGTTTCTGCTCGAGGCTTGCCTTCGTGGGCGACGCTCAGTCCCGTGAAGTCTTCGTCATGGACTACGACGGCCACGGACTCCGGCAGGCCACCCGCACCGGCGCCATCAATTTGTCCCCGGACTGGTCCCCGGACGGCTGGAGCCTTATCTTCACCTCCTATGCCAACAGGAAGCCCGATCTCTGGGGGCTCGACCTCCGCTCAATGCGGATGGATCCGATCTCTGCCCGTCCGGGCCTGAATGCATCGGGCCGCTATTCCCCCGACGGCGGGGCGATCGCGATGTCCCTCACTGCTAAAGTATCACCTAAGCTTTTTATTCTAACATCGCAAGGTCACATTATAAAAAGGTTGACTAATGGCATGGGAAATGATATCTCCCCCACATGGTCGCCCGACGGGTCCGCCATCGCATACGTCTCGGATCAACCTGGTACACCTCAGATCTATCGGATCCCGGTGAATGGCGGGCAACCGACCCGATTAACCTTCGGGAGCGCCTACAATACCGATCCGGACTGGTCGCCCAGAGGAGATCTGCTGGCTTTTACCTCCCGCGTCAACGGTCGGTTCCAAGTCTGCACCATGAGAGCGGATGGAACAGACCTGAGGGTCCTCACGGACAAAGGCTCCAACCAGGATCCCGCATGGGCTCCCAACGGGAGGATGATGGCCTTTACGTCCGACCGGGATGGAAAGAAGCTGATTTACATCATGGACGTGCGTGGGGAAATCCAGGTACCCGTTTCCCCGATCACGGGGAAGAGCCCTGCGTGGTCCCGGAACCTCGAGTAGACGTGAGCGGGGGCCGCAGGGAAAGGAGCAAACATCCATGTCGCCACGCTACCTGATACAAGGCGCTCTTGTGCTGATTGCCCTGTGCATCTTGTTATCCGGTTGTGCAAGAAAGCCAATCGTCAGACCTGATGTTCCGCAGCCACAGATGGCAGCTCCCTATCCCCCCGGTATGGTGGGCGAGCAGGACCTTCAGGTGGTGCAGACGAATCTGAAAACTCTCTATTTCGAATTCGACAAATACACCCTGACTCCGGAATCTTTTGCAGCCCTGCAATACGATGCGGAGGTTCTCAATAGAGCGCCTCAGCTACGGGTGGTTGCCGAAGGCCACTGCGACGAACGTGGCACCTCGGAATACAACCTGGCATTGGGTGAGCGTCGAGCCCGAGCCGTTGTGGAACAGCTCGCGGCCCTCGGTGTAGCGCCCGCTCGCCTCTCGACGGTATCGTACGGCTCTGAGCTCCCTGCCGATCCCGCACACAACGAACAAGCCTGGGCCAAGAACCGAAGGGTCTATCTCAGGGTGGTGCGATGACGGGGAATCTTCCATTCCTTACGGCCCTGTGGGGGCCGCGGCCGCGGTCTCGCGGGATACGAGCGTTGGGGCTCACGCTCATGGCGGGACTGCTCTGCCTGCCGGGATGCCTCAGCCGATCGGGAACGGGCCCGCAGCTTCCCTACGTGAAACCGGCCCAGTCGGTTCCTCAGGTGGATCCAGCCCCTTTGCAGCTTGCTTCGCGTCTCCAGGAGATGGAGAACGAATTGCATCGGCTGAGAGACCGAATCGAGAGGCTTCAGGCCTCCGGATCTGACGGCACTGCCGTTCGAGGCCTTCAGGACCGCGTGTCCTTCATCGAAAAGCAGTTGGGGATCGAACCGATTCCACAGTCGCCGGATCGTCGGCCCATGCAGCCCGCCGTGCAGCCCCCCATGGAACCATCCGGTGCGCCGCAGATGGGACCGGGAACCGCTCAGCCGCCGCCCGGCCGGGCAGCAACACGAGCTCCTGCGCCGCCACCGCCCCCACCGGTGGAAATCCGCAACACTCCGCTTGCCCCTGACGAGCAGGCATACCGGGACGCCTATTCAGCCTTCAGGGCAGGGTCTCTGGATCAATCGATAGCCATGTTCGAGGAATTTCTCAAGAAATATCCGAAAAGCCCCCTCGCTTCAGACGCAATTTACTGGATAGGCGAGACCCGTTTCGCGCACGGTCGTTTCGACGAGGCTGTTCTTCAATTCGATCGGGTGATCAAGGAGTTTCCGGGCTCCAAGAAAGAGGTGAGTGCGCTGCTCAAACAGGGTCAATGCTTTGAAAAAATGAAGGACCAGCGATCGGCGAGGATCATATTCGAGAAGCTCGTGGCCGAATACCCCCACACTGCCCAAGCCAGGATTGCGGCCGCGGCCCTCAAATCCCGGCTCCAGGAATGACCACTCCCATTCGCAAAGGCGGTGGTGTTTGACTTCCGCTGAGATTGCTTCGTCGCTCCGCTCCCAGCGGGGGAAGCAATCTTCCAAGGGCAAAACACGTTACCGAATTTGTGACTTCCCGTACTTGTGAAAGGCAGTATTCAAGGGACGAGTCAATCCCTGCGCACCTGTTGGCGTAAGGATTGACTCACGGTTTTGTATGCGTCACTGCTGGGCCCCGCCGTAATAGGCTTGCGGCGCTCCCTGATACTGCTGGGGAGCCTGCTGGTATTGTTGCGGAGCAGCTTGATACTGCTGGGGCTGCTGAGTGTACTGTGCCGGGGTAGCTTGCGGAGCAGCTTGGTATTGTTGGGGCTGCTGAGCGTATTGCGGGGGGGCCTGCTGGTACTGCGGAGGATATGCCTGGGGAGCTGCCTGGTACTGCTGAGGCGCTGCGCCCTGATAACCCTCGGGCGATCCTGAGTAATCGTACTGATAGCCCTGGGTCGGCACCTGGTATGGCGGTCCCGCGCCGGCGTATCCCTGGGGACCGGCGGCACCCTGCCCCGGGTACTGATAGGCTTGCTGCGGAGCGGCCTGATACTGTTGAGCGTACCCGGCTCCCGGAAGTCCGTACTGGGGCTGTCCCTGGGGCATCTGGCCATAGGCGGCTTGTTGTTGCCCCTGGGATGGATAGTATTGAACCTGCGGCTGTTGCATGTACTGCGAAGGCGCATACTGCTGGGCAGCGCCCATGGGAGGCTGACCAGCACCGGGCATCCCCTGCTGGGCTCCCGCCTGGCCCTGCATCGGGTTGGGCGTGTGGAAGGGATTGAACTGATAAGCGGGATTCCCGGTCCACCAGGCCCGGAGGTCTCCAAGCGTCGAGTTATCCACTGCGTCGCGGGAGGTGCTCCCGGCAAACAGATAGTCGAGAAAACAGTAACCGGGCGTGGTTGTAAGGAGAATAGCGAGAACAACGAGAAAATACGTGAGCTTTTTCATTGACAGCCTCCGGGTCGGGCCTCATTTCCAGCACCCGATTCTGCAATATTACTCCGGAAACGTGAATCAGTCAAGAAATCAAATAATGATGGGATTTCCGGTAGCTGACTCGGCCTGACGGCCTCATCCTCGCGTTCAAAACAGGTTACAGGATCGCAGGGAGCAGCGGAAGGAGTCGATTGGGGAAGGGAGAGATCGAAACGGAAAGATCACCGAACGGCCGATGTTCTCCTCTCCTCGGCTCTTTGGGTGAAGGTCATACCTTCTATGGCGTGCAACCTCTCCTGAGCCAGGCGGTTAAATCGGGGCATCAACGGCTCCGCCACGGTGCGATCTGTGGTCACCCTTTTCATGACGCTCAGGGGATTGATGTGCCGGTCGTTCTTCAGTAACTCGAAATGCAGGTGTGGGCCGGTGGCAAGTCCCGTCATGCCGACGAGGCCGACGCAGTCTCTCTGCGTCACCCGACGGCCGGTCTTAACCAGGATTTTGGAGAGATGACCATATTTACTCACGAGCCCGTTGTCGTGTTTTACCCACACGAGGTTGCCGTACTCGCCGTACCATCCGGAAAAGGTGACGACTCCGGAGGCCACGCACCGCACCGGCGTTCCCCTGGCAGCGCCGTAATCCACTCCCTTGTGCTTGCGCCAGACCCTGAGCACCGGATGGAAGCGATTCCCCATTTTCGAGGTCACCCGGATAACGCTCAGAGGTGAGCGGAGGAGGTCCTTCTTTAATTCGCGGCCGGCTCCGTCGTAATATTCGTCTTTGAAGAGCACTGCCACCTTTCGGCCTGTCTTCTTGCCGTCGTACACGGCGCAAAGGATCTCGCCGTACCCGGCAGGCCGGTCGTCCGCGTACCTCCGCTGGACGAGGACCTTGCAGACGTCACCGCGGCGCGCCTCTGACTGGAAGTCGATGTCATATCGGAACACGTTGGTGAGCTTCAAAGCCAGTTCGGTCCCTTCGCCGACCTTGAGGACGGACTCGGCGAGGGTTCCGTTCACCGGAAAGCTGATCGTCTCGTTCTTGAAATCCAGGACGACTTCTTCCTTCCACGCACGTATGCCGTCCCGGCCGCGAACCGCGTGGAAGACTTCAGCGGCAGCCATCTCGACTGTCGCCTGGAGAAAGTGTCCGTCCGCGTCGACTGAAATGCTGTAGCGTTTGCCCGCCTGTAAGGGTGTGCTTCCGTTGAAAGACTTCTTGAGGGTTGTTTGGATGACGGAGGCAAGGATTGAGGCGACTTTCCGCACTTCCGACTCGTCGGCAAGATTCGCATCGAGCAGAGACAGGAGGGTTTCCCCTTGCCCTGTCACGTCGATGATCTCCTGGCAGGAGCCGGAAGATGGACCGACTGGGCAGGCCGCGGGGTCCTCGGCCGGTTCGGCCGGGAGGGGGGCTCGATCGCCTTCCAGGATCGGCACGGGAAGACTGCAGGAGTAAGGGAAGTAGCCGGCAAACGAGTAACCGAGATAAAGGTACCCGCCTGAGACGATCCCGCCCAGCATGAGCAGGACGAGGACTCCCGTTCGAGCAACCCTGCCGAGACCACGGCCCTGGTCCCGTCTTACGTATCGGTAATGCGATTGCACAGCAGTCTATCCATACCTTCCGGCCAAAAACTTAGCATTAACTTGCACATCAGTCAACCGCTAATTGAGCGGCTCAGGAGAAAAGATGATCGGACCGTTTCCCGCAGGAACATTTCCCAAATCGGATTGTCGTACTTGGGCACTATCAGGGTGTGACAGGATCATTCGTTACGGCAAACGGGTCAAAGGGAGCGTGCCGGGCATGCGTGCCGTCGGGCAGGAGAGGTCGCCATGAAGGATCAGAAGGTTTGGCTGGATGAATATGCGGTGTCCTGCAGGGTGTTCAAGGGGCGGTGGAGCATCCGCCACTGCGTCAGGATGTACAATGACATCAAGGACCTGCGGATTCAGATGTCATCCCGGAACAAGGGCAAGGTGACGAGGTATCAGTCCTCGTACAACCCCTGTGAGCGCTGTAGGGTTCTCTCTCGCTACATCGACAGCCTGACTGAGCAGGAAGGTCAATATGACCGGAACACCGAATCGACTTACAAAGAACTGATCGCTGTCTGAAGGGTTGCGCCGATGGGAATTGGAGGCGCGGAGCACAATGAGTCCGGGCAGCCGATGCCGGCTTGTGACGAGTGTCCGGTTTGAGGTGGGCCGCTTGATGCGGTGGATGAATTGATACGCGGTCGGGGGAGCGCCTGGGAGGTTGAGAAACGTTGAACGATTGAGACGCGCAATCCTGACTCTGTCCTTCCGATATTCTTTCGCTTCGAAAGAGGCTACCGACGATCAAATCCGAGAATCCCCGTGCCGGGCGATGGCCCTCGTTGGCGCGGATTCGCATGCGTATTCAGGTAGGATGCGGTGGGCCGGTCGAACCCCGCGTTGGCGCGGGATCGAGAAAAGACCTCGCATGATGCGGTTCCCGTTGGTCACCGTATCCTACCGGACCTATGAACAGGGCTACTCCCCACCCCGCAGGTGTGTCGCGGCTGATCGTCACGTGAGGCCTTCCATGCCTCGACTGAAGGCTTGGTGGACTTCTGCCACGCTGCCCCACCGTTTCTCAGGCTCTTTCTCGATACACCCCAAGATAATGGACTCCAACCAATCCGGGACTGACGAGCTGATCAGCCTCGGCGGTGCGGCAAAGATCTTCGAGTGCTGAAACTTGTAATCGTCGAACGAGGGGCCTTCAAACGGATACTCTCCCGTCACCAGAAGATGGATGACCACGCCGAGGGAATAGACGTCCGCAGCCCTTTCGCGCACGCTTCCCCCCTTGGAACGGAAGAGCTCAGGGGGCATGAGCGCCGGGTTCATGCACGGCTCTTTCCACCGGGGTTTCACCCCTCGGGTCAGATTCCGGTAGATCTGGGAATACCCGAAGCTGGCAATCCGGCATTCCTTGAGGTCGTCGCTCACCAGGATCTGCGATGGCTGCAAGTGGAGATGAAAGGTTCGCCGGAGTTTGCCGTCGAGCCCTTTGTAGTGATGGGCGTAGCTCAGTCCTTCGAGGATCTTTCCCACCAGGTACAGAGCGGAAGGCAGGTCCGGCTGCTTGCGCGCTTCGAGAGCTTGTTCGAGGGTGCGGGTCAGGAGCGGATGTATCAGTGCGGTACGTGCCCCGGGGCCCGTCGCCACTTCCTCGAGTTGCAGAATGCTGTCATGGACCATGTTGAAGCCCACTTCGCATGCCTGCCGGACAAACTCCTTCATCAGGGACGGATCAAGTAGGTCCCTTGCAATGACACGCATCAACACGGCCCGGCCGGTATTGACTTCCACCCCGGTGTGGAGATCGCCCCAACCGTCTTGCGCCAGGACTTGCAGCTCCTTGTACGCCAGGCCGCCGGCGTCCGGCAGAAAGAGCTCTTCGCGCGAGAACCGGGTGAACTTGCCCTGCTCGTAACCGGACACAAAGGTAGTGACAGCCTTTTCCTCGTACGACACGCCGGCGTCGCTGATGCGGACAAATTGCGCGCCGGCCTGCGGTGGCCCTCCTCCGGGTGGAGCAGGCTTGGGCTCCGGTTTTGCAACCGGCTCAGGTGCGGGCAGTGGCGAGGGTTTGGCGACCGGCTCAGGCTCAAGAATCCTTTCCGGGATTCCGACCTCCGGGGTTCGATCCTGCGTTCGAGGGCGAGCGCGTTTTTCCTCAGGCCGACTGGGCGGTGATTTCGATTCGGGCTTTGGCTTCACGGTTGAGTCCGGGGCCGAGGGGTGGACCGGTTCCGCCGGTTCGGGGGGGGCCTTCGCCACGGGGGCGACGCGCGGTCGAGAGGACAGACCGGCATCGGGCGGCGGTCCCGGCGCCTTGGCCGGAACGGGGGCTTCCGCGGACGGCAACGCGGCCAGGTAGCTCCGGATCCGGTCGTCGCCGGGTGATGACTTGAGGGCCTGCTCCAGCAGTGGGCGACAGCTCGCCTCCTCGCAGCCCGTATCAATGAGCCTCGACGCGGTGGCCAGGATCAGCCGTGAGTTTCCCGCCCGCAGCACGGGGTCCACGAGGCACTGTTCCGCGGCGATTTCCGCCGCCCGTGTGATTGTCGCCTCGTCGTCGGGTTTGAGTCTGATCAGGAACAGCAGGTGCTCGAGGCACTTGGCAAAATCGCCCCTCCGCTCGTACGCTTTGACGAGGGCTCCGCGGATGTGCGTGTTGGCAGCCTCGAACTTGACGAGTCGCTCGAAGAGGGCGACGGTCTTGTCGTCAGACGCTCCTCGTCGAATCAATTGTTTGAGGATTTTCAGATTGAGGTCACGGTTCCCTTCACGGATCGTCTCGTCCACCAGATCGTTGTCAATGATGCACTGGGCCAGATCCGAGAGATAATCATGGCTTCCCCCGTCGATTTCGTGGAGCAGCCGGAGCTTGGCCATGTATTTTTCCAGATCCCCGCGCGTGAGATACACCGTGCTGAGCATCTTGTTGATTCCGACGGCCCTCGGTTGAAATTCCAGCACCTTTTCGTACGTGGCCACAGCGTCGGGGTTCACCTCGGATCTCATCAGATAGATCTGGGCAATCTTCTTGACGATTAAAGGGTTGCCTTCGGAAAGCGCGTCCGCTACGCGACCGTTTTCCACATACATCCTGGCCGCCCGCTCCATGTACTGGTCGGACTGCTCTTTGTCGATCTGGTGGAGTATGGTCAGCTCACTGACTGCTCTGCGGAAGTCTCCGGCCTGAGCGTAGATTTCAGCCAGCATTCGGTGAAGCTGCACGTTGGTCCGGTCGTACTCGAGGCACTTCAGGTAGATCTGGCCCGCTTCCGCGGTCACAGCGTTCACTTCGAGGAATTCCGCGCAGATGTTTCTGATCAGGTCCACGTTGTTCGACGCGATGGCCAGCTCAGTGCGCCCTTCCGATATGAGAAGGTCCACGGCCTGGCCAACGACTTCGGTCGGACACTCCGGACGGCCTATGAGCGCGCTCGCGTGAACCACGGCCCTCTCGGTCTCTTTAAGCTTTCGGTAGATGTCGAAGAGCTTGTGATCGATCTCCACGCGTTTCTCTTCGTTGGTCTCGGTCTCCAAAAGGCGCTCGTAGATCTGCGCGGCTTCAGGTTCCCGTCCCAGAGCCATCATGATTTCCAAACCGAGCCGATAATCGTCTGCGCTTTTCAGTCCCCCGAGAGCCTCCATCTTTTCCCAGGCCTTCGCGGCCTCCTGGTTTTCTCCGATGGCCTGATAGCAAGAGCTCAGGCGCCGGAATACGTCGGGATTCCTGACATCCCCTCCCTGAAGCTGCATATAGCTGTTGAATTCTTTGATAGCGAGCGAATATTCCCCCTGTCGGAAAAGCTCTTCCGCCCTTCGGATCGACGCAGGAATCGATGCGGCGTGCTCGGCGGCCTCCTTCGTTTCCCTTGCCCTGAACCACCAGAAAACACCGCCGGCCACCCCGAGAATCACAACGGCCGCGAGGGCAATCCAGATAGGGAATCCCCCTTTTTCCACAGGGGGCTGCCATGGAGCGGTGTGCGCCTTGAGGACGAAGCCGTTCCTCTTCTTTTCCGGGATGCTGATTTCGATGAAGGGGTCCCCCTCGCTCGCGACTTCGAATACATCCCCGTTGATGGCGATCCCAACCGCTTCCGAACTGAGATCCGGCTTACTGTATATTTTCGTAGACACGCCGTCAGGCGCCACAATCTTGATGGCTTTCGGGAGACGTTGCGCCCAGAGCGCCTTGTCGGCGACAGCCGATGCGAACAAGAGCGAACCGACAAGGAGAACGAAAACAGCGACGGTGAGACTGGAACGTTTCAAAGGTGTTCCCTCGCTCTCGAAAAGGTCTTAGAATGATGGCGTGTCCGTTTCAGCTTACCATGAACGGCAACCACGATCAAACATGGAAAACCTGGGGAGCGCCGCGTTTTTCGCGGAGGCGCTCCCTCGAGAGGATGCAATGGAATCGAATCTCAGTTTCGAACAAGGCCCCATCCGTCCACCGAGCGAGGCAGGCAGCCTCCTCCTACGCGTCACCCGGAACTGTCCCTGGAACCGGTGCGTCTTCTGCAGCACGTACAAGGGGAAACCGTTCTCACGTCGCTCCATCGAGGAAGTCAAGGAGGACATCGACGCGGCCAAGGCCGTGGCCGATCGTATCGGAGAGCTTTCTTGGCGAAAGGGCGACGGCGGACTCCTCACCCACCGCGTTCTGGCCGAGGTCCTGCGGAGCCCTACCCTCCCCGATTCGTTCCGCTCGGTGGCGTATTGGATGGCCTCCGGCGGGGATACGGTTTTCCTTCAGGACGCCAATTCCCTTATGCTTTCCACGGACAAGCTCGTCACCATTCTCGAGTACATTCGCGAGAAATTTCCCAGTGTGACAAGGATAACTTCCTACGCTCGGGGCGTGACGCTCAAGGGCAAGTCGGTGGAGGAGCTCGTTCGTTTGAAGGAAGCGGGCCTGACGCGGCTCCACGTTGGCATGGAATCCGGTTCGGACCGAGTCCTCAAGATGATCGACAAGGGGTGTCGCGCGGATCAATTGATCGAAGGGGGCCGCGGCGTCGTTCAATCCGGTTTGTCCCTCTGCCTCTACCTCATTCCGGGGATCGGCGGCAGGGAGCTCTCCGAGGAGAACGCCGTCGAATCCGCTCGCGTGGTAAACGCCATCAATCCCGGGTTCGTGCGATTGCGATCCCTTTATGTCCGGAGAAACAGTCCCCTGGCGAACATGGCTGAGGAGGGTACGTTCCATCCGCCCGATGAGGACGAGATGGTGAGGGAAATCCGGATGTTCATCGATCATCTGGAAGGCATATCCACGACCATCGTGAGCGACCACATCCTGAATCTGATCGAAGAGGTGGCCGGGACGCTTCCTCGCGACAAGCAGAGCATGCTGGACATCATCGACCGCTACCTGAACCTTCCGGAGGAGGACAGGCTCCTCTTCCAACTCGGGAGGCGGGGCGGAGCTCTCAGGGATCTGGCCGAAATCGGAAACCCTGCGGTTCGTGCACGACTTGAAGCCGCGAAAGAAGAAATCGAGCGGGAGGTTCCGGGCGGCGTGCCCGAATATCTCGGGGAGGTCAAGAGGCGGTTCGTGTGATCCGTGCCATGGGAGAATGCAAAAGGGCAGGTTTTGAACCTGCCCTTTGTGATTTTTGACACAAATCGGGGTGGGTATTGTGAACCGCCACCAGCAAGCCACTCGGACACCCCGAAAAGAGCCTAACTCACCATCATTCCGGCGGACCCCGGATAAGGTCCGGGTGGGCGCCGGAGTCCGGTTTCACCACGGTGTCATCAGATCCCGCTCTCAGCTTGGGATGACTGGACCCCGACTTTCGTCGGGGTGACGGACCGGAATTGCGCGTTTCGGATATGCGGACCGGCCAGGAATTCGCAACCGTATTCAGGAAACAGAGTGCCTGGGTCAGGCTCACGCCTACTCAGCGAGCCACGCGGTATCCGGTTGCGCCTTGGGCTGCTGCTTCTGCTGTTGCTCCAACTTGAAGTCCTTCACGGTCACATCTGACTTGAGCCACTCCAAGGCCTTCCTGAGAACCACGTCGGTCGCGGGGTCGATCTCTTTCTTCTTGAGGTATGGCTTCTTCTGCTTCTTTTCCTTGTCGAGGCCGGCCTCTTCCTCGAGCTCCTCTTCCTTTTGCACTTCCGCTTTCAGATCAATGTCCGGTAGAATCCCGGTCTTCTGGATGTGACGTCCTTTCGGCGTGTAATAGTACGCCGTGGTGAGACGGAGCCCCGCGCCGTCGTCAAGCGGGATGATGGTCTGGACTGAGGCCTTGCCAAAGGATTTCGATCCGAAGATGACCGACCGATCGTGGTCCTGCAGAGCTCCGGCAACGATTTCCGAAGCGCTCGCGCTCCCCCCGTTGATCAGACAGGCGAGCTTGAACGAATAGTGCTTGCCGTTCTTGGTGGCGCGGAACTCCATGCGCTGATCCTTCACTCTCCCGTCCGTGTAAACGATCAGCCCCTTGTCAACGAAGAAGTTGGCCACCTTGACTGCCTGATCCAGGAGCCCGCCGGGATTGTTTCTCAGGTCCAGGATCATTCCCTTGATTCCCTCGTCTTCGCCGAAGCCCTGGATCGCGCTCGAGAGGTCGGTATCGGTGCTTGCCTGAAAGTTCACGATCTTGATGTAGGGGTATCCGGGTTCAAGGAGCTGCTTCTTCACGGAGTGAACCTGAATAATATCACGCACCACAGTGTAATCCTTGAACTTCTTGAACCCCTCCCTCATGATGGTGATGGTGACCTTGGTCCCCTTGGGTCCCCTCATCTGTTGGACTGCCTTGAGAAGGGTGATGTTCTTGGTGGATTCACCGTTGATCTTGATGATCTTGTCTCCCGGCTTCAGGCCGGCCTTGTCCGCGGGGGTATCTTCAATGGGCGCGACAATGGTGAGAATCCCGCCATCGAGGGTGATTTCGATGCCGAGCCCGCCGAATTTGCCCTCGGTTTCAACTTGAAGCTCCTTGAAGAGCTCCGGCGTCATGTATGAGGAATGGGGATCCAGGGCCTGGAGCATTCCGTTAATGGCGCCCTGAATCAAGTCCTTGTCGGAGACTTCCTTCACGTAATTCTTCTGCACGATGCCCATGACTTGACGGAAGAGACTCAATTGCTTGTAGTCTATGGATTTTCCGGAGGATTCCGCCCTGGCGGTCGTCACGGGACAAATGGCGGCCCCTGCTATGAGAAGCGCAAGGAGCGTGGCTTGAACGGCTTTTACTATCGACATGGGAGATCCTCCCCGTGGTATGGTGCCGAGGTTGGCAAAAAAGCCTCCTTCGTCAAAGGATGCGATGCTATCATACGTTTTTTACCGTAACAAGGGAAGAGATCGGGAGAAAGGAAGAAAATGGAGACCCACTCCTACAGAGTCGACTCACGCATGATCCCCCCCGTGGCGGCGGGCATGGCGCTGGGGGTCCTTCTCGTAATTCTCGAGGGGCCCACGCAGAGAGGTTTGTTGTTACTGTTGATTCTTGTGCCGTTTTTCTACCTCGGGGCCGAGATCCTGGCCAGGAAGATCGTGGTCGATGCGAACGGCATAGCGATATCGAAATTGCTCCGAACCACCAGACTGCAATGGCGTGAAATCGCTTCACTCGAAGCCGTTCGCACCGGCAGCAAGCTCTTTGCCATTCTCCGAGCCGAAGACGGACGGCTTGCCCTGATCACCAACACCATCCGGCCGTTCAAAGATTTGGCCGCCAACCTGCTCGAGCGTGTTCCGGAGGACCGAATCGGGCAGGGAGCCCAGGACCTCTTGTCGGAGCCGCCGTCCAAACTTGGCCCGCTTGCGCAGGCATGGATCATCGCGCTGGTTCTCGCGGGACTGGTTCTCGGCAAGGTTCTCGGGTATAGCTAAGTGCGGGACGGCAGAACTGCGGTGTCGTACGTTGGTGCTCGGTGCGGCGACCGTTCCGGGACCGAGGTGCCTTTGATGCTTTGGAGGGACCGGGTACAGCACCTTCCGCGAAATCTCTTGACAGCCACAGGGGTGAGAGATAATTTCGCGGCCCATCCAATTCCCGTTCCTTCAGAGGAAGCACGGTATGAAGATCACCCCCTTGGCCAGTGGAAGCGAAGGCAACTCCTTCCTGGTTCGCGGCAAGGGCTCGGCCGTTCTCGTGGACGCGGGGCTCTCCGGGAAGCAGATCGTGGCGAGACTGGAACAGGTGGGTGTGGATCCGCGGTCACTCAAGGGGATTCTGGTTTCTCACGAACACACGGACCACGTAAAGGGCGCGGGGGTGCTCTCTCGGAAGTATAAGCTGCCCATCTTCATCAATCGCGGCACGTGGAATGCCGTGGCCCCGAGCGTGGGTAAGGTCCATCAGGTTGAGATCTTCGAGACCGGTAAGGTCTTTGAATGCGCCGGGTTTCGGGTTCACCCCTTTTCCGTGCCCCACGACTGCGCCGACCCTGTGGGCTTCCGGATTTCGCTCGGCACAGCGCGCCTCGGCATCGCCACCGACCTGGGGACCGCCACCGGCCTCGTTGCCAGCCTTCTCACCGGCCTGCACGTGGTCGTCCTCGAGAGTAATCACGACCCGGTCATGCTCAGAGACGGACCCTATCCGTGGGAGCTCAAGCAGCGGGTCCGAGGACGGCTCGGGCACCTCTCGAACCCCGAGAGCGCGCAGTTGCTCCAGCGCATCGTCACCGATCAACTCAAGGCAGTCGTTCTGGCGCACATGTCTCAAACCAACAACCGGACGGATCTCGCCCTGGCCTGCGCGCGGAAGTCGCTTCGCGTACTCCTCGCCAATAACGGCACCGTATGCTGCGCGGCTCAGGACGACGTGGGTCCGACCATCGAGTGGTAGCTTTCCTCGGAAGGGGCGTGAAGCGCGGCAGTTTTCGTAAGAAGTTTCTCTCCGGCGAATTTTCACAGAAAACCCCACGCCCGCTATCGGGCACAACGAAACATGAAGACGTTACCCTTGGACCCCAAGTTTCGGTTGCCAAAGACCAAGCGGCGACCAACGGGAGCCGCCAATATATTTGGAGTTTTTGAAGAGAGGTCCAGGGAGGGACTTTTTAGCTAAAAAGTCCCTCCCCGGTGCGTTTTCATAGGAACACGAACCATGAACTTCGTATCAACGTCCGTAGAGGAGACCATCGCCACGGTGACACTCCGCCGTGGAAAGGTCAACGCCATCAACGAACCGTGTGCGGAAGAGCTCAAAGCGACGCTCGAAGATCTGGCCGACGACCCCGGCGTGAAAACGCTAATCCTGACCGGGGAGGGAAGTTTTTTTTCTTTCGGGTTGGATATTCCCGAATTCGTCGGATATCAGAAGCCTGATTTTCTCCGCTTTGTCGAAAAATTTGCCGACCTGTACACCTATCTCTTCCTCTACAAGAAACCGGTCGTTGCGGCTTTGAACGGCCACACCATCGCAGGCGGCTGCATGCTGGCAACCGCGTGCGACTACCGGGTGATGGTTTCCGGGAAACCGAGGATCAGCCTCAACGAGATCACGTTCGGGTCATCGCTCTTTCCGGGCAGCGTGGACATGCTCCAGTACTGCGTGGGCACGAGAAACGCCGAATTGGTGGCCTACACCGGCGCGATGTACTCCGCGGAGGAGGCAAACAAGCTGGGACTCGTGGACCGGGTGACCGACCCCGAGCAGCTCCGGGAGGAAGTCAAAGCCGTGGCGTGGATGTTCGCACAGCGTTACGGGCCCGCGTTCGAGAGCATCAAGATGCTCGTCCGGGGCGAGACGGGCGAACGAATGAGGCAGCGCGATCTCCGCTATCGCGATGAGATGGTGAACATCTGGTACTCGAAAGAAACGTGGGAGCAACTGCAACAGATCAAGATCCGGGGATAATGACGAAGTGACAGTCGTACCCATCCGGCGATGTCTGCGGCGACCGACGGGAGCCCCCAATATATTAGGAGTTTTTGAAGAGGAGGCCGGGGAGGGACTTTTTGCAAAAAGTCCCTCCCCGGTGCATTTTCGTGGAAAGGATGGAGGCGGCTGGCGGATTTGAACCGCCGTATAACGGTTTTGCAGACCGTCGCCTTGCCACTTGGCTAAGCCGCCTTTGTTGGAGAAGTATTGTATGACATGCGGCAATCGGATGTCAACCGCCGCGGTGGGCCGGAATCCTCGGACCACAGTTTTCGTCGAACCGGTGTGGAGCCCCGACCGTCTCCGTGGAACGCTTCGTGGCCGGTGCGGGACCGCAAGACCGGCTGCAGAGCCGCGTCTTCGAGGAACGTATGCTGACGATTCGGGGATGTCTCTAAATGACGCGGCCTGACAATCAAGCGTTCGTTCGTGAGTGAACGAGGGCCATCATCGAACGATTGCCGGTCCGGTCCTGATTACCCTGCCGGGTCGGACTCAGACCAATGCGCTTTTGTACGGGTAACGCTGAGAGTGCTGTTCACTGGCGGGTTCTCCGAAGCGAAGTCAGGCTCCGCCGGCCGAAGCCGAGGAGAAGCGCCGGGACCGGGTTTACCCATTGTCACTTCTTAAGCCGCGCATTGGTATCACTCCGCCTTCCGGGCGAATACGGCTGCGCCGCTCCTGGTTTCCACCAACTGCCATTCCGGGGTATTCACCAAATAGTGCACAGGTTCCTTGAGAGCCGTCTCCACGATGATGGCTCCCACGTATGTCTTGCTCCGCAGTTCGGCGAGATCGCGTGGTCCGATTCCGTTCTCCCAGGTCGGCCTGGCGCCGGGCGGCCGCGTCGGTCCGGTTTCGATGAATGCCTTCACGGCAGGCCAGTTGGTAATCATACCGACCGGCAGCATTCCGAGCTCACGATACCCCGGAGATTGAGCTGAGAACACGTCCCGATGGACGGTGGGGACCCTGAGTTGGGCGCCAAGGTTGCCCGCGAAAAAGAGGCGTGGCTTCTCGAACCAAAGCCCCCGGACCTGCGGACGGGCCACATGAATGACGTAACCACTGCCACGGATTCGTTCCAAAGTACTTGAGCTCCAGGTCTCGGGGTCCGCATAAAATCTTTCGGCAACAAACCAACTGAGCACCCGCTCGCCCGGTCTTGCCAGAAAGTACTCGGTGGAGACCGAATAGACGCAGGATACTACGCAGAGAATCACGAATAGCCATTGAAGGCCCGGACGACCGTCAAAGGCGACGCGAGTCGCGAGAACGAGAAACACAAACACAACGAGCACGTGAAACGCCGGCAGGCCACGGAATGGGTATTTGAACAAGTCTAAAAGCCGGGTTCGCGCAAAAAGCTCCGTCGCATGGAATACGGGCGGGGACAGCACTAAAATGAATACGCCGATTCCTGCCAACAGGACCAGGAATCCCGTGTCACGCAACAGGCTCGGCCTGAAAAACAGGGCCAAAACAGCAAACCATGGAGGGACCAGCCCGCAGAACAGCACGAAATTGGAAGTCGCTGCCGACCTGCCGATGTGCTCCCAGACGGCCGCGGTTCCCGGCACAAACAGCCCCACATACGCCGCGGCAGGAACGCTGAGCAGGCGCCACTGCTCCACGACGTGGCGCCGACCATAATAGTCGTAGACCTTCTCGGCTTCCCACAGCAACGGGCCGACAACCACAGCCAGCAAGACGAGCTGAAACGCCAGGCGTTTCAAGAGCACAAGCAGACGACGAGGATCCTCGAGTACGAGGAAGGCGGCGATAAACAGCACGACGAGCAGGTCGTAAAACGCCGCCGAAGGCCCTCCGGAATAAAAAGTGGCAATTCCGGCGACCGCAGTGATGCCGTGAGCGACTCGCACCTGCTGAGGCGCGTCGGATCTTGCCAACCGGACGATCCCGCCGACCGCCCACGGCAGGAACGTGTACGGCAGGAAGAGGGCCTCATAATTTCCTGCGCCGATGATATAGCAGCCGCAGAACCCCAGCGACAACAACGCAATCGCCCGCGCCCACATGCCGGCCCCGAGCGTCCATGCCATGTACCACCCGCCAAGTCCGAACAATGCCAGGTGAAACGACACGATCAGATTCGTCATCAATTCGGGATGCGATCCGAACAACATTGCGGGAATAAGCTTGAGCGGATAGAAGACTCCGGGTTGCATAATGCTTGCCAGCGGAGTTCCGCCACCGCCGCCGACCCAATACGTGTGCAGGGGAAGCGTGCCGGTCCTGACCTGGCGGGCCGCATCAATCAGCAGAGGTCCCATCAAGACAACATTGTCCTGACGATAAAACGTTATGCCAAACGAAGAAAATGCCAGCCAGCACACAAACAGGAGGCCGGCGCCGACGAATCCGGCCCTGAGCTTATTTTCCCGGGAATCTTGGCGGTAGTGCTCCGGCATTCAGCTCGTTCCGTATGTCCCTGAGAACGGTACTCTCAACGGCGGATGTCGCCCAAATACGGTAGTCCTACAAGGGTGACCGGGAAAGTTCAAGGATTATCTGCTTGATGTGAAAAGATATGGAGGACGAAAAGGCTTCTTTCAATTTCCGCGGGGCTCGCTGAGGAGAACCGGATCTTGTTCCGCAAAAGAGATATCGGGCGGGTGGAATGCCTCGATCGTCCGGCAATGGAAACTTCGGCCTTGGGAGATTGCCGTGTCTCAACTATGCGGAATACCGCGACCCGTCGGATAGCACGGTCCGGTGTTTCCTGACGGTCACCTGCCCGGGAGATCCTCCTCTTATCCGACGCACATCCCCCGCGTCGGCTACAATGACCTCAACCTTGCCCTTTCCCCGTGCCCGTGAGAAGTAGGCCGCCACGGAAGCGACGAATTCGATGTCCGCGGCCGGAGCCGGTTCGGAGGGTCTCTGGACGAGCAGCACGTGAGCGCCGGGAAATCCTTTGACGTGAAACCAGAGGTCCCCCTTCCCCGCCCGTCGTAGAATGACGTCGTTGCCCAGGCCGCTCGTGCCGACGAGAACCTCCCGACCCGACGGGGTGGCGAGCTCGCGGAACGGTTTGGCCTTCTTCGCGGCGCCCGATGACTCACGACGATGCGGATCGAGGCCGTCGCGAGGGGATTGGAAGTTCATCTCCGCGGCTATGCGCTCGAGCTCTTCTGCTTCATGGGTTTCCTGGACGAAATAGAGTACATCATCGAGCGCGGCCTTTTCCGCCAGCGTCTCTTCCCATCGACGTTGCACCACTGCTTCCCCACGCCTTGCCTTGGCCGCTTTCTTGAAAATCCGCTCCATGTTGCCTATCGCGTCGAGGGATGGATCGAGCGCAATGTGCCTGGGCGCACCTGTGGTCCAGTCGAGCACTTCGATGCCGGTCATTCCCTTTTTCGCGAGTCGCAGGTTGGCCTTGAGCAGTTCCCCTTCTTCTCGGCGAGCCCTGAATTCATCGAGTCTGAGCCTGTCCTGTTCGATCTTCCCCAGCCGACGCTCGAGTGACCGGATTCGAGCTTTCAAGGGAGCGGCAACACCCCTCCTCAGGGCTTCGAGAAGGGATGACGTCAGCCTGGGAACAAAAAACGCGTCCATCGCGGCGTTGGCAGTCTCGAACTGTTCGTCTTCGCCCTTTACCGCATCGAGGACGACGCGTCTCCTTCCGCCCGCGGGGCTTCGGATGCCGGCTGTGGGCTCAGCGGCCGGGACAACGGCCTCAGCGGCTCCGCGGCGCTTCGGGGGGACAACATACGGAGCTCCCGGCAGAACCGCGCGGCTTCCCGCCTCCTTCTCAGGAATGTGATGGAGGCACTCCAGAATCCGATGGGTATCCCCGTCGACGAGGATGATGTTCGAATCACGGCCGAGCAGCTCAAGGATCAGCTCGCGCCTCTGCCCGGCATCCTTTGGTCCGCGAATCGTGGCAATGCGCACGACCCGGTCATCGGACGCCGCGGTGACCTCCACGATCCTCGAACCCTGGAAATGGGCTCTCAGGTACGCGCAGAAGCGCGGTGGGGACGGGGGATTGGGGATCCTGAGGCCGGTCAGGTGAAGACGCCCCACCTGGGGGTCCGCGCTGAGGACGAGCCGTTGCTCGCCCCCGCGGGGCGCTCTGATGCGCAACCATATTTCCCGCGGAAGCGGCTGGTGGATCTTGTTGACGAATCCGCCGGGGAGGAGCTCGTTGAGCTCACGCGCTACCTGCTGCAGGATGTTTAAGTCCATAGAAGCCTTGAAGCCCTGTCTGCCGATATCCATCCGTTGTCAGCGGGTTATTCTCCCCAGGATACGGCCGAACCACGGTTGAACGATCCGGACCGCGTCGTTGCCGCACAGCTCGTGACAACAGAAGCAGGAAATACACTTTTTCCGGTCAATGACCATAATGCCTTCCATTTCGCTGATCGCCCGCGGGGGACAATGGTCTCGACACACTCCACAATTGAGGCAGGCCGCGCCGTCGATGGCCGGCCTGGTGATCATGTAATTCTCGAGAAACGTGCGGATCGGATTGCCGCCGGCAAGGTTCCACGTGATGGTGGCGGATTCGGGAGGCTTGAAATCCCTGAGCGGAAATCCGGTCAGCTCGTCTCCCTTCACCTCGATCCGGCCGACGTCCGCGACTCCGACACCCAACTTCTCCCCAATCACGCATGTGAGCAGGGTTTCGGGCTTGAAGCCGAGAAGCCGGCAGAGGACTGCGTCGAGGGCCACGGCATCGATGGACGCGCCAAGGATTCCCACGTGCCGCGGGTCGCCTCGATTCGGGCCGTTCCCCTCCATGCCGAGGATACCGTCGATGAGGGACACCGTGGGTTTGACCTTCTCGTAAATCTGGACGAGCACGGTTGCAAAAGTATCCACGTCCCTTCCAGCCCTGAGATGCCATGATGCCTTGTCGGTTCCGATCACTGTTCCGAACAGGTTCTTGACGGCAAGGGTGAGAAACATCTGGGTGTGGGTCTTCAACTTCGGGAGATTAACGATCGCGTCGAACTCAAAGACCTGCTGCGCGACGTCCACGCGGCGGAAGAGCCTGCCATCGGAATAATCCAGGGTGCGCTTTTCCGTGAATGGAACAATCTCAACATCGAGCCGCTTGAGCAAGGGCCCGTATCCCGATTTGACCATGACGCGCTCGAGACTTCCCAGCGGCGGACTGTCTCCAACGTACGGCCGTGCCCCGCAGTCTCTGACCATGGAGGCCACGGTTTCCACAACGGCAGGATGGGTGACCGTCGCCGCCGACGGCGCGGCCGACTTAAGCAGGTTCGGCTTGAGCAAGACCCGGTCCCCGCGTTTGACAAAAGACCCGAACCCGCCGATGTCGTTGAAGACTTTCTCAATTGCCGGCGCCAAATCCTCCGGATCGTAATTCCGGCATCTTCGTATAGCGACTAATGATTCCATGAGATTTTTTTACCACGTCAGATCCGCTCCGTAAACCTCGCAAGGATTTACAATTCGCCGCTCTTTTGTTCTTGACCGGGGAAATTTCTCGCCTGTATACTGACACGTGGTCCGGAGTCCGCGTAGGACCCGGAACCTTGACCCATCGATCCGACACGAACCGCCTGGATCACCACGACCGGGACGGAAGGACGTATGCAGGTTTACCCGAACGCCTTCCAACCGGAAGGCTTTTTTTTTTTGGGAAAACCGGTGATGGAAACCCTGACCTCCGTAGCGGCCATGAAGCATTGGTCCCGCAGTCATCTTGCCAAAGGGGAGAGCCTCGGATTCGTCCCCACCATGGGATACCTTCACGAGGGCCACGTAAGCCTCCTGCATCGCGGCCGATCCGAAAACCGCAAGCTCGTGGCAAGCATTTTCGTGAACCCGACCCAGTTTGGACCCCAGGAAGATCTCGCATCCTATCCGAAGGCTCCGGAAGCCGACGCGCTCAAATGCGAGGAGGCCGGAGTCGACGCGCTGTTTCTCCCGACCGCGGCAGCCATGTACGGGCCCGACTTCCACACGTACGTCGATGTGGAACGGATCTCCGATCCCCTGTGCGGCGCGTCGCGGGCAGGCCATTTCCGGGGCGTCGCCACGGTCGTGCTCAAGCTGTTCAATATCCTCCGCCCTTCGGCAGCCTATTTCGGTATGAAAGACTACCAGCAGCTCCAGGTAATCAAGACCATGGTCAAGGAGCTCGATCTCGACGTCCGCGTCGTTTCCTGTCCCACCATACGGGAAGATGACGGTTTGGCCATGAGCTCCCGCAACAGCTATCTCTCACCCGAAGAGCGGAAGCAGGCCGTGTGCCTTTTCCAGGCCATCGAGCAAGCGCGCCTTATGTTCGAGCTCGGAGAGAGAGACGCTGCGTCGTACATCAGGGCGATGTCCGAGCGGATCATGAGGGAACCCGACGCGAGGCCCGTGTACGTGAGCCTTGTTCACCCGGAGACTCTCGTGGACCTCACCGAAGTGGAAAATGGCTGCCTGGCCGCACTCGCGGTCAGGATCGGAAAAACCCGCCTCATCGACAACATGTTGTTTGAACGAATGGAGACCGGCGGAAACGGTCGATAATGTGGAGTTCCGAATGTTGAGAACCATGCTGAAATCCAAAATCCACCGGGCAACGGTTACCGGTGCGTGCGTCGATTATGAGGGTAGCGTAACGGTCGATTCGACTCTCATGGAGGCCGCGAATTTCCTCGAGTACGAACAGGTGCACATCTACAATGTTTCCAATGGGGAGCGCTTCATCACATACGTGATCCCGGGTGAGCCCGATTCGGGTGTGATCTGTCTGAACGGCGCAGCAGCGCGAAAGGTCTCCGTGAAGGACCTCGTCATCATCTGTTCGTACGCGCTCATGGACGACGCGGACTGCAAGAGCCACCGGTCTCTCAACATCTTCGTGGACCAGCACAACCGGATCGCCAGGAAGGGATAACGGCTGCGGCACGGATCGCGTGGAGCACGCGGCTGTGGATCGACCCGCGGCCATGTCCGCGGGCTTCGTCCGTCGGGGTCTTGCCGGGAAACCATTCACTTACGAGCGGGGCGCAACAAAGCAGGTCTTACAATCTCCCCGATCTTCTCCTTATCAAAATCTCCCCTAACCCCCATAGGCGCTAACTTAAGGGTATTTCGGTCTGCCCGGCACTGAAGTGCCGGGCTATTATCGGCTGTCCCTCCGGGACAAAAACATTGCTGTTCAAGCCCTGAAGGGGCGAC
>Ga0172371_10001987_pt1 | contig 32599 bp, 20 predicted proteins | sample Lak12m_FD_114543 | JGI IMG/M metagenome (GOLD analysis project Ga0172371, IMG submission 114543) | Freshwater microbial communities from Kabuno Bay, South-Kivu, Congo - kab_022012_12m | ecosystem: Environmental > Aquatic > Freshwater > Lake | place: Democratic Republic of the Congo: South-Kivu...
AACACCGAAGGCAATCTGAACGGCGACGGCTCTACGGCGGCGAGTACATGGACTCAACAGAAATCCACAATCAAGAGCTGCTCCAGGCCGCTTGAGCCATGACAGAAAATAGCGGCACCCATTTTTCAGACGGTTATGCAAACTAAAATGGAATGATATTGAGTTGTTGGTCACATTGTAGCCAGAGAAACATAATAATGATTCACGGTAAATTACCCAACATTTTGTAATGAGATAACAAAGTAGAAAGAGGTGTGGATTTCAAAAAGGTCACGTCGAATCGGAGAAATTCTTAAAAGATAACGAAAACCCTTGACCGGAAAGGGATTGCACGCGAGTGCAATGAAGCGGTTTTTATGAAGAAAGTCAGGACGGCGACGCCATTGTTTCCAAAGCAGAAAAAGTTTCGTGGAATTTTCTGGGGTCTATTTAAGGCCCGGACCACTGTTTGCCTTCTGAACATTCCGAACGGAAGGATAGTCGAGATGATCACAATTTAGCCGAAGGCGTCCTCCTGATTATCCATCGCAGAAACGGACTGGTCCCTAAAGTTTTTTGGTTCCTGCCACTCGTTGAAGGTGAGATGGGACAATTGCGCAAACGCACGTCCCAGCGAGTTCGGATCGGGCCGCCGGAGTTCCCCCCGGGTTGATCTTCAAGGCCCGCACTACGAGGACGCGTTTGTTGATGAGGCCGACATGTGTGCTCACCTCCAAGGTAGGTTTATCGCCATCCCGCGGTACGGAAGCGAAAAGGTCAATGAGGCGACGCACCAAGCGTCTGATTAAGGTCAGGGGGGCGTATCACGGTTAGTGGCGGCAAGTGCAGGTGGCATCCGAGTTCTCCTTGTCCCGACACTACCAAAATGTTTTCAGGTAAGGGTCAACGAAATTCTGGTTGACGCAAGGGTGTACGGTGAGGTACGGTCAAAAACAGGGAAAATCGGGCTCTTGTCAACAACATGACGACGGATTTGCCGACTTCCGGTCTCGTGCGGGACCATCCGGTGTCTTATCGGGTGTCAGGAGGACAGTGCCGAGACCGGATTCCGGGGAATACGTATCAGAACTCGCAAAACCGCCGCACAATTCCGACTTGAGGCCCGACAGATTGTGCGCGGACCAGTCAGAGATCGCAGGACATGCAGGACTGCGGTGGCGGCCTCATGATGTCGGTTCGCCGTGATCAGCCTGATTGCTGGGGAGACCACATGAAGACAGAAGGAGTCTTAAAACGTGCACAGGCATCAATGGTGTTGGTGCAGGGGGTTGCTATCGGTGTCTTGGGATTCAACCTGCTGGAAATACTGAGCACAAAAGTCTATGGAGTTGACCCTCTTCACTGGCAGGGGCTTGTTGCGCATTCGTTGTTGGGCGCGGTGGCAGGCTTGATCGTTGGGCTCCTGGTCCTCAAGCGTATCAGGGCAGAGGAGGGCCTGAGGGTTCTCAATAATGAGTTGGAGCAGAAGGTTCGGCAGCGGACTTCGGAGCTTAAAGCAGCGAACAACGACCTCAAATATGAAATCAGCGAAAGGAAACTCACTGAGAGAAGGCTACAACGGACTTTGATAAGACAAAACGCTATCTTGGACAACATTCCTGATATGGCCTGGCTGAAAGACAAAGATGGAAAGTTCCTGGCCGTAAACGGACCTTTTGCAAAGGCTTGCGGCATATCCAGAGAGGAACTCTTGGGCAAAACGGATTTCGATTTCTGGCCCCAAGAACTGGCCGAAAGGTACAGGGACGACGACGAACAGGTTATGAAAACTCGCAAGCGGAAAAGCATTGAAGAAACCCTCGTCCACACAGAGGCGCAGGACGTGTGGATCGAAACCATAAAGTCTCCCATTTATGATGAAAATGGAGATGTAATGGGGACTACGGGAATTGCGAGGGACATAACTGAACGTAAGCAAATGGCCGAAGACCTTAGACGTCGGCTGGGGGACTGAGCTTTTGTAGAACCAGTCACCAAACCAGTGAGCCGTCAAAGAAATTGCCAGGGAGGTTCTTTCTGTTCGCCCTACCGGCTCCCGCTTCGCTGGGCTCACCTCAAACTCTTCATCTTTCAAATGCTTGCAGCGCACGGAAATAATTTGGGCAATGGATGCCGGTTAACCGCTCCGCTCCATTGCTTCGAATTTGTATGAAAGAGCAGGTTCTGCAGCCAGCACTCGGCAACAAGCACACCAAAGTGATGCGACGTCGTTGACAACGTACCAAGAGCATTGCACGATTCAGGGGCAGAGGTTAACCTGAAAAAAGCTGGACTGCCAAGCAAGGAGGATCGCCATGGTGGTGAGAGTCGCACTGGGTTTGATCGTCAGTTCAATCTTAATGGTGTCCGGAGTGAGCGCGGAAAACACCGGCCTCAGTAAGGATGAAATCGCAATTCGCAAAGCCATTGAATTCTATGTGGAAACTTATAACCGTGGGGATGCCTCAGCCGCTGCTTCGCATTGGAGCCGTCAGGGCTCGTACCTAACCCAGACGGGAGAACATGCTAAAGGTCCCGAAAAAATTAAGCCTGCGCTGGAAAAGTTTTTTGCCGAGAACAAAGGCATCCAAGTGAAGGTGGCAGTCTTCGACGTTCAACTTCAATCGGCTGGTCGAGCAATAGCCAAAGGTTTTGCCGTGTTCCAGCGGCCGGGGGAAGAAAACGAAGAAGTCCTTTTCACGGCCACGCATGTGAAAGAAAGCGGTGCATGGAAGCTCCTTAAGGTGGAAGAAGAGGAATCCGCTGTTCCACTGGACACAATTGCGAAACTTGGCGAGCTCGAATGGCTCATTGGAGATTGGGTGGACCAAGACGAGAGTGGCACCGTTGAAACTACCTTTCGGTGGACCAAGGATTACGCGTTCATCAACGGTACGTTTCGTGTCACTGTGGAGGATCGCGTCGATCTCGAGGGCACACAACTCATTGGCTGGGACCCTGTGGGAAAAAGGATTCGGTCGTGGATATTTGATACCAAGGCGGGCTTTGGAGAAGGCGAATGGTCCGGGGTAGGCAACCAGTGGACGGTAAATGTGAGAAGCGTCCTCGGGACTGGTCAAAAAGCTTCATCCCTGAATATCTATACATATGTGGATCCGAACTCATTCACCTGGCAATCCGTTGGCCGTGAAGTGGATGGAGAGCTTCTTCCGGACATCGAGGAGGTTACGGTGGTACGCAAAAACTCGCAAAAAGCCCAAGCAAAATCTGGGAAATAGTGGAGGGGCTCATGAGAAGACTAGCTCTTTTGGCTCTACCTATAGGGTTCGTATTTTGTCTGATTCTGGTTGCCGAAGACGCTTTCTCACGAGGGGGCGGTGGTAGAGGCGGTGGCTTCGGAGGCGGCTACAGAGGAGGAGGCGCTGCATACCGTGGTGGTGCTGTTCATCGCAGCCCTTCCATGAGTTACCATTCTCCGTCGCGGTCCTCGGTATCGCACTCAAGACCGGCGCAATCCAGCAAGGTTGCCTCTCACCCGCAGCGTCCTTCGACTCCAAGTAAGGTGGCGTCTCAGCGCCCCAGTCCTTCTGGACAAAGGCTATCTTCGGCTGCCGGATCAAGAGTACAGACAAGGGTTCCCGGCGCTGGGGAGTGGAAACCCAGCCAGAGTCAACTTCAGCAGCACCTGAATCTTTCCCAGCAGGGTGGAAAAGGACTCTCGGATCTCGGGAAGGTTGGCGTCGGCGCTGCCGCGGGAGCGCTGGGCTATGCCGGAGCCAAGCAATTGTTAGGATCGGAGGGGCCGGGAGGTGACAGACCTGGCGTGGGTGACAGAACTGGCCCAGGAGATCGTCTTCAGGCAGGCACTCTTCCTGCGGAAAGACCAGGCGCCGGCGGGCGCCCGAGTGTGGGAGATAGACCTGGTATAGGGGACAGACCGGGCATAGGGGATCGTCCGGGTGTGGGAGACAGACCGGGCATTGGGGATCGTCCGGCTCAGCTGCCGTCACGTCCAAATGCAGGTCAAATCCGGGACAATCTTCAAGGCAGGTACGACAATCTTTTTACGCCCCAATGGTGGAAAGATCACCCCCAAATGGCCCAAGCTTATTGGCAAAACTTCGGGAAATATCAATATGCGCGCAACCATTGGTGGAGACCCGCCGCTTGGGCTGCTTTGGGTGCTTGGGTGGCTGGAAGTTCTTGGGAGTCCCCGGCTTATTATGATTACGATGATGGCATCTATTACGAGGACGAACAGGTCTACATGAATCGAAGACCGGTAGCCAGCGCGGAGGAATATTATCAGCAGGCGAGTGACCTCGCTACCAGCGCTCCGCCGGCTAAGGCATCGGAAACCGAATGGCTGCCGCTAGGGGTTTTCGCTGTATCGAGAGTCCAGGTGACTGATTCAAATGCGCTCCTACAGCTTGCGGTCGACAAGAACGGCGTCATAGCCGGGACATATTATAACACCAAGACAGACATTGGTCGGCCGCTGAGAGGCATGGTCGACAAAAAGACCCAGAGAGCCGCGTGGACGTTTTCGGACGGCAAGAACACGGACATCATCATGGAGACGGGCCTTTTCAATCTGACACAAGATCAAACAGAAGCGCTTGTGCATTTCGGCAAAGAGAAGACCCAGAAATGGCTGATGGTTCGACTGGATCAGCCGAAAGACACGGAGACTGCACAAGAGGGACAAAAATAGACCTAAGCGTAGACCGTAGCGAAGAGGGGGAGAAAGTGACTGTCGTCGCCAAGTATTCTGAATTGGGGCTTGTGAACACCAAGGGCATGTTCATGCAGGCCATGGAAGGTCGGTACGCCATCCCGGCATACAACTTCAACAACATGGAGCAGCTTCAGGCAATCCTCACGGGCTGTTCCGAATCAAGATCCCCGGTGATCTTGCAATGCTCGGGAAGCGCCATAAAATACATGAATTCAACCCTGCTTAGGTTCATGGTGAGGGGAGCAGTGGAGATGATGAAGGACCTCAGCGGTTCCGTACCGGTGGCCCTTCACCTCGACCACGGAGACTCCTTTGAACTGTGCCGGTCATGCATAGATTCCGGATTTTCGTCCGTGATGATAGACGGATCTCACCACTCGTTCGATGACAACATTGAGCTCACGAAGAAGGTGGTGGACTATGCCCATGAGCATGACGTCACCGTTGAAGGAGAACTCGGCGTATTATCAGGAGTGGAGGACGCTGTGTCCTCTGAAGTGTCCCACTATACGAAGCCCTCAGAGGTTGAGGAATTCGTGGGACGGAGCTCCGTTGACAGTCTGGCAATCTCTATCGGCACTTCCCACGGCGCGTACAAGTTCAAGCTCAAACTTGGCGAGGAGCCTCCGTCTCTCCGTTTTGACATTTTGGAGGAAATTGAGCACCTAATTCCTGGTTTTCCCATAGTGCTGCATGGCGCTTCATCGGTAATGCCCGAATATGTTGCAATGATCAACAAGTTCGGGGGCAAGATGGAGGAAGCGGTGGGCATTCCGGAGGAGCAGCTGAGGCGCGCTGCAGGATCAGCGGTCTGCAAAATCAATATCGACAGCGACGGCAGGCTTGCCATTACCGCCACAATCCGCAAGGTCTTTGCCGAAAAACCAGAAGAGTTCGATCCACGCAAGTACCTGGGGCCGGCTCGTGACGAGCTGATCAGAATGGTCAAATACAAGAACGATCATGTCCTGGGAAGCGCGGGTCGCGCATGAGGGCAGAGCAGGCATTGAAGGGGCCCATGTAGCTCTCATCAATTCAAGGGGGTGCCATTTCATGACGGAATTGAAGAGTTCTGATTTTGAAATTCAACGGCTGGGCGAATGCATGGTTGCATCTCCCATGCAATCGACCCACTTCGTGGCCGACCACGAACGAGTCCTCTATCATGGGACGCTTGCAGAAATTCAGCGATTTCTCAGTTCTGGTCAGCAACCTCTTGCTTTCGAAATGGCAGGCCCTAGGAGGCAAATTTTCTTCGATCCTTCGATACTCAAGTGCGGAATCGTAACCTGTGGGGGATTGTGCCCAGGCCTTAACGACGTGATACGATCCATAGTGCTCGCTCTGTTTCACCATTACGGCGTCCGGACCGTCTTCGGGTTCCAATACGGCTATGAAGGACTGACGTCCAAACACGGACACGAACCTATTGAACTTACCCTAGACCTCGTTGCCGGCATTCAAGAGAAAGGTGGTACAATTCTGGGATCTTCTCGAGGGCCGCAGGATGCTGTGGAGATGGTCGATACCCTCGAACGCATGAATGTGGGGGCCCTGTTCACTGTCGGTGGAGACGGAACACTCCGCGGTGCTGGGGCCATTGCGCAAGAGATCGGTCGCCGCGATTTGAAGATCTCCATTATCGGCGTCCCGAAGACCATTGACAATGACATCTCCGCTGTGGACATGTCCTTCGGTTTTGTAACCGCTGTTAGCGAAGCGAGAGGGTCCATCTATGCTGCTCATACGGAAGCACTCGGAGCCAGAAACGGAGTAGGACTTGTAAAACTTATGGGGAGGGAGTCCGGTTTTATTGCCGCGTACGCCTCTGTTGCCACGAACCACGTCAACTTCTGCCTGGTTCCCGAGGTTAGGTTCACGGTGGAAGCATTCCTTCGAGCGCTGGAAGACAGACTGAAACATCGCCGCCATGCGGTGGTGGTGGTAGCTGAAGGAGCAGGGCAAGATCTCTTTCAGGCCACAAGAGAGAGAGACGCATCGGGAAACGTTCGGTTCACTGATGTGGGCCTGTATCTGAAGGACTGCACTGTTGAGCACTTCAAGAAGATCGGCACCGAACTCAACCTGAAATACATTGACCCGAGCTACACAATTCGGAGCTTGCCTGCGAGTCCTTACGACTCCGCCTTCTGCTTGATGTTGGGGCACAACGCGGTACATGCGGCAATGGCGGGGAAGACCAATATGGTCGTCGGCAACTGGCAACGTCAGTTTACGCACGTACCCATTACCCTGGCCGTTGCGGCTCGAAGGAAGATAGAGCCTGAGGGCAGGCTCTGGAGTAATGTGCTCTCGTGCACTGGTCAGCCGCATCCCATGGAATAGGACGTGATGAAAACCGAGATGAAGCTTTCTACCTCAGTATAAGGTAGGTTCTCATGAAAATACTGCGCGCGGCCAGAATGGAACGCTGCATTGGGTGCTATTCCTGCTCACTCGCATGCGCAAGATTATTACATCAAAGCCTGTCATGGCATCGCACAGGGATTCGCATCCGCTCTGCCGGCGGTATGAGCACTGGTTTCGAGGCACAGGTCTGTCTCGGATGCGACCCTGCACCATGTGTGGAAGCTTGTCCCACTGACGCATTCCGACAGCGAAAGGGTGGAGGTGTCAGGGTGAAACGGATTACCTGTATTCGCTGCGGCGAGTGTTCTCGGGCCTGTCCGGTGGATGCGGTATATATGGATTCGGAAACCGGACTTCCCGTGGTGTGCATCCATTGCGGCCGATGCGCCACGTTTTGCCCTCATGAATGCCTGGAGATGTTGGAATCTGTGGCTGGAGAAGAAGATGATCAATGAAGAAGCATTTCGGGTGCTGGTGGTTGACCTGACCGAAGGCAAGAGCGAACCCGTTCTATTCGGCAGTCCTTCGGAAATGCTGGGCGGAAGTGGCTTGGCTGCTGGTCTCTTCGCTTCGTACGGCATTATGGATGCTTCTGCGGATCATCCGGATCAGCCATTGATCTTTGCCATCGGCCCGCTCACCGCCTACTTTCCCCTCATGAGCAAAGTAGTATTGGGTTTCAAGTCCCCATACAACGGGCAATATGCAGAGAGCCATGCAGGCGGGCGACTAGGACTGGCTTTGCGTTTTGCAGGTTATGACGCATTGGTGATCAAGGGCGTAGCTCGGACGCCTTCGTGCCTCATCGTTGGAAGCCGGAATATAGGAATCCGAGACGTCCATTACTTGTGGGGTCTTGACGTCTTGGCGACGGGCAAACATCTCAGGAAATTTTCCGGTAAGGACTCAGGCCACCGGAGTATCCTCCGAATTGGGCCGGCCGGAGAACGCGGGGTAGCATTTGCAAATATCAATGTGGATACGTACCGGCATTTTGGCCGGCTTGGTGGCGGAGCAGTAATGGGAGCCAAGCGGCTCAAGGGAATTATTGTGCTTGGCGACGGAAGTTTACCACTTCCCGCAGGAAAAACCTACCGGGACTCGTTCAAAACGGTGTACCAGGAAGTTACCCAAACAACCGCCATGAAGAAATACCACGATCTGGGGACTCTTGAGAATATGCTGCCCCTCAATGAACTCCATGCCGTTCCGTGGCGAAATCTCCAGGCCACGCATGACGAAAAGGTTCATGGGATCACCGGCCAACGATTTGCCGAGGAATTGCTCCTGCGAAAGACGGCGTGTTCAGGATGCCCTGTGGGATGCATCCACGTGGGACTCCTACGAGAGAAGTTCGCGGAACAGAACGAGTTCCAGTATCGTCAGGTTTCGTACGATCATGAACCCGTTTTCGCTGCAGGCTCCATGCTTGGCGTCACCAATGCGGGTGGCGTGCTAACACTTCTCGAAGCAATGGAACGTCAAGGGCTGGACGTCATGAGCGCCGGTGTCGCCCTTGCATGGGCAACGGAAGCGCTTGAGCGCGGTATCGTTACAGACAAAGAAACGGTGGTACCTCTGTCCTTCGGAAACGTTGAGAAGTATAGCGAGGCTGTGAGGCATCTGGGGATGCGCACGAACGATTTCTACCGTGTTCTCGGTCAAGGCACTTTGGTGGCTGCTGCCCGCTACGGCGGGAGCGACTTCGCGTGCGTGCTCGGACAGGAGATGGCGGGATATGCCACCGGCGAGGTGTTCTTTGCATCCCATACCTACGGTTTTCGGCATTCACACCTTGACAATGCAGGGTACAGTTATGACCAAAAGGCGGATTCCAAGAAATCCGAAGATGCTGTGGCCTTCCTGATCGAAGAGGAGCGCCGGAGGGTGCAGCTCACTTGCATGGTGTCGTGCCTCTTCGCTCGTAGCGTCTATTCCGAGGAACGTCTGCAGGAGTGTCTTGCGTCTGTGGGACTCTCTCGCCTCGCCGAATCCGTAGTGGCTGGCTCAACGGATGTTCAGGCCAAACGTTGGCAGCTAAAGTACCTGACGGGGTACAACCCCATGGATGTCTCGATTCCAAAGAGATTCGAAGAAGTCACTACGTGGAAAGGCGGCATTGACAAGGTCTTCATGGACTCTGTTTCGGCCGACTACCAAAACGCTGTCCGCAAATTGGCAGAGTCAGCGCAAAGTGTTCAGAGTTCTTGATCAGCGTCGGGCGAGAGGTTCCTCAAAGCGAAAGCAATCACTCAGTTACGCAGAGGCCTTCGCCGTTCTCTGTCATTGCGAGGAGTGAAACGACGAAGCAATCTCTGCCTTTAATCGCTGAGATTGCTTCGCTTCGCTCGCAATTGTAGATGACAATCTTTCGCCGCTGGTAACTGAACGGTTACAAGCCAAAGCAAATTTGAATTCCATTGAAATCTTGGGGGATTGTAATGGGTAAAGAAAAGAACAATGGACAACATACACAAGATCTTTGGGGAAGTCGTCGGGGACTGGCCCTTGGTGCGCTCAAGCGCGGCTTTCAGGACCATCTGAGATACACGCAAGGAAGAATCTCCGGAATAGCCACCCTAAACGACTACTACATGGCTCTCGCTTACACGGTGAAAGACCGGTTGCTTCATCGTTGGATTCGAAGTGGAGAGACGTACCTGAAAGGCGACCATCGGGCGGTGGCCTATCTTTCCGCGGAATTCCTCATGGGTCCACAGCTTGCCAATAATCTTATCAACCTGGGGATTTATGAAGAGGTACGGGAAGCCTTCGAATCAGCCGGCGGTGATTGGAAAGCCCTCCTGGATCACGAACCAGAACCTGGTTTAGGGAACGGCGGTCTTGGCAGACTCGCAGCATGCTTCCTGGATTCCCTCGCCACACTCCAGATTCCTGCCATCGGATATGGGATTCGCTATGAATTCGGGATCTTCCGGCAGAGCATTCTGAATGGTGAGCAGATCGAGACCACCGACAAGTGGCTGTATTTGGGAAATCCCTGGGAAAGCCACAGACCGGAGATTGCCTACGACGTAAAGCTCGGGGGTCATACCGAGCACGTTCGAGGCGACGATAAACGTCTTCAGGTTCGATGGGTTCCGAATCGAGTAGTGAGAGGGGTAGCGTACGACACTCCCGTTTTGGGGTACAAGGTGAATACCTGTAACACCTTGCGGCTCTGGAAGGCAGAGGCAGCAGAGTCTTTCGACTTTCAGGCTTTCAATGTAGGAGACTATTACCGCGCTGTTGACGAGAAAGTCTATTCGGAAAACATCACGAAAGTGCTCTATCCGAACGACGAGCCCGCGCAAGGGAAGCAACTCCGTCTGGAACAGCAGTATTTCTTCGTGTCGTGCTCATTACAGGACATACTGCGCATGTGCGCCATTGAGGATCTACCGTTGACAAGATTTCACGAGGTTTTTTCGGTCCAGCTAAATGACACGCATCCCGCTCTGGCGGTACCCGAATTGATGCGCCTCCTCATCGATGAACACGGCATCGAATGGGATGAAGCGTGGGACGTCACACAAAAGACATTCGGTTACACCAATCACACGCTGCTGCCCGAAGCTTTAGAAAAATGGCCTTTGCCGTTGTTCCGCTCGCTTTTTCCCAGGCATGTGGAGATCATTCTTGAGATTAATCATCGATTTCTGGAGAAGGTTCGGGTGCGGTACAAGGGAGATGACGATAAGGCAGCGCGGATGTCTGTGATCGACGAAACCGGAGAAAAATACGTGCGCATGGCAAATCTCGCGTGTATTGGCAGTTTCGCAATTAACGGGGTGGCCGAGTTGCACACGGAGCTACTTAAAGAAGACGTACTCCGCGACTTTTACGAATTCTTTCCGGAAAAGTTCAGCAACAAAACCAACGGCGTGACTCCCCGGCGATTCATGGTGTTGAGTAACCCCAGACTGGCAGAATTGATCACCCGCGGGATCGGAGATGGCTGGATCAAAGACCTGAGTCAACTCCGGAAACTCGAGGCTCTTGCAGAGGACAAAGACTTCAAGACCGAGTGGAGCCGTACAAAGAGGCTTAACAAGGTTGATCTGTCCGAAGCGATCCGCAATCGGACCGGCATTATCGTGGACCCGGACTCTCTTTTCGACATCCAAGTGAAACGCTTTCATGAATACAAGCGACAACATCTGAATGTGCTGCGCATCCTAACAATCTACAGGCGTATTAAACAGCATCCGGACATAGACATTGTGCCAAGAACCTTCATTTTCGGAGGGAAAGCAGCCCCCGGGTACTTCATGGCAAAGCTGATAATTCGGCTGATCAACGGGGTGGCGAACGTGGTGAACCACGATCCGGACGTAAGAGGTCGCATCAAGGTCGTGTTCTTCCCCAACTTCAACGTGAAGAACTCCCGGTTGATCTATCCTGCTGCGGACCTCTCCGAACAGATTTCCACAGCGGGCAAGGAAGCTTCGGGAACCGGGAACATGAAGTTCTCGATGAACGGAGCCCTCACGATTGGCACTTTGGATGGAGCCAATGTGGAAATTAGGGAAGAAGTTTCTCCTGAGAATTTCTTCCTCTTTGGGCTAACGGCGGAGGAGGTATACGATCTTAAATCGAGAGGTTATCAGGCACGTGCTTTCTACGAAGGGAATGATGAATTGAAAGGCGTTATTGACCTCATCGCATCAGGATATTTTTCTGCCGGGGATTCTCAACTGTTCAAACCTCTGGTTGATTCGCTGGTCTATCATGACGAATATCTGTTGTTCGCTGATTATAAATCGTACGTGGACTGTCAGGATCGTGTCAGCCAGACGTACGGAGATCAAGACACTTGGACACGAATGTCGGTCCTCAATGCCGCTCGAATGGGTAAGTTCTCATCCGATCGTGCGATTCGACAGTATTGCGACGAAATCTGGAAGGTAAGCCCGGTGCCGGTCACTCTCGAAGAACCTGGTGAAGGGGAAACATAAAGCACCACTCTCCCACCATTGCAACTGGTTATTTGAGACCCGACATCGCGCGATTACTTCCGATCAGAGCTTTTGCAACAGTCTCTACGATCTTTCCACGAGGCCAAACCGAATTCAGATGTCTATTCCTGTCGAGAAGAAAAGATGCGATCGTTACCCACAGTTGATGAATACGGACGAGACGAGGGAGACCCGTGGCCCCTCGGCGCAACTTGGGTGGAATTCCAACGAGGGTTCAACTTTGCCCTGTATTCGCGCTACGCCACGAGTGTCACGCTGCTCCTTTACACCGAGCAGGATCCCGCCAACCCGGTCCGCCTCTATGTACTTGACCCCATTCTCAACAAGACCGGTCTGATATGGCATTGTCGAGTGCCAGAGAAAGAACTCCGCGGCGCTACTCTCTATGCATACCGAATCGATGGGCCTCAAGACCAGTCAAGCGGCCACCGCTTTGATGCTCAGAAAGTACTTCTAGATCCATTCGCTTTTTCTGTCTATTTCCCGCCGGAATACAGTCGTTCTTTAACTTCGAGGCCAGGTCCCACAGATGGGAAGGCGCCTCTTGGGAGGCTTCTTAAGGATCCAAAATCGTTCGACTGGAGTGGGGACCCACGTCCTCGCCACTCCCACGATGTCATCGTCTGCGAGCTCCACGTGAAAGGGTTCACCGCTCGGCCCAACTCGGGCGTGAGCCCGGAAAAACGAGGGACCTTTGCCGGGCTTATGGAGATGATTCCTTATCTCACGGATCTCGGAATTACCGTGGTGGAACTCCTTCCTATCCATCAGTTCGATCCTCAAGAGGGCAACTATTGGGGTTATATGACCCTCAATTTCTTTTCACCTCACCATGACTACGCCTCAGGCGAGCCCACCCGGGAATTTTGGGAGATGGTGAAAGCTTTTCACGCAGTCGGAATCGAAATTTGGCTGGACGTGGTCTACAACCATACCAGCGAGGCCGGAGCGGATGGTCCTACTTACAGCTACCGGGGCATCGACAATAAGAGCTACTATCTTGTCAGGCAGGGGACCGGTGAATACATCAACGATACCGGCTGCGGGCACACGATGAACTGTGCTCATCCCGTCGTTCGGGCACTCATCCTGTCCAGTCTGAACCATTGGGCCGAATACATGCACATAGACGGGTTTCGGTTTGATCTAGCCTCGATATTTACCCGCACACTCGATGGCTCCGTCAACACCCTGGATCCGGCGCTGATCGGTGAAATTAGTTTGCTCGGATACATGCGTAACGTGAAACTTGTTGCAGAGGCCTGGGATATCGGTAGTTACCTGCTCGGCCGAAGCTTCCCGGGTCAGATGTGGTGGCAGTGGAACGGGAAATTCCGCGACGACATCCGCTCCTTCGTCAAAGGAGACGCGGGAATGGTCGGTGCTTTGATGCGGCGTCTGTACGGCAGTGATGACCTTTTTCCGGATGGCCCAGTGGAAGTGTACCATCCATACCAGAGCGTTAATTTCATTACCGCCCACGACGGTTTCTGCCTCTATGACCTGGTCGCGTACAATGAAAAACATAACGAAGCAAACGGCCACAACAACACGGACGGAACCGACGACAACTTGAGCTGGAATTGCGGCTGGGAAGGCGATTCGGAGGTTCCCCGGAAAGTCATGGCGCTGCGAAGGCAACAGATAAAGAACTTCTTCTGCCTGCTCATGCTAGCCAACGGCACCCCAATGTTCTGCGCGGGCGACGAATTCATGAACACCCAGAAAGGGAACAACAACCCCTACAACCAGGACAATGAAATCACCTGGCTGGATTGGGATCTTCTCGAGCGCAATCGGGACATGTTTCGCTTCTTCAAATGCATGATCGAGTTCCGAAAAGCCCATCCATCGATAGGGCGGGGCCGCTACTGGCGTGAAGATGTCCAATGGTATGGTACAACTGCGGAAGTGGACCTTTCCCGGGACTCGCGGGCTGTAGCCTACTTTCTGCGTGGGTCGAGGCTCAGAGACAACGACCTTTACGTGTTGATCAATGCCTACTGGGAGGACCTGATTTTCACCATACAGGTAGGTCAGGCGGAGGAGTGGCGCCGTGTTGTGGATACCAGCCTTGCAAGCCCTGAGGACATTGCGGAGCCGGGAAAAGGACATCCCATTTCCAGTCTCCAGTATGTGGTGAAAGCCAGGTCAATCGTGGTGCTGCTGCGTTGAATAATACAATGCCTTCAGACCATCAAATAAGAATCGGGCAGGATGATCCATGAAAGCCGGAATTGTGGGATGCGGATTTGTAGGCAGCACGACCGCGTATACGCTCGTGCTAAGGGGACTGGTGAGCGAGCTGGTGTTGATCGACGTCAACGCCAAAGCGGCTCAGGCTCATGCTGAAGATATCCTCCACGCGACCCCTTTTGCTCGGGCGGTGCGTGTCGTCGCAGGAGAATACTCCCTCCTGGAGCAAGCTGATGTGGTCGTCCTTTGTTGCGGGGTTGGTCAGCGTCCGGGAGAAACCCGATTACAGCTTCTAGAGCGCAATGCCGCCGTTTTCTCGGGGGTAGTCCAGCAGGTGCTTCGGTATGCGAAGGATCCGATCTTACTCGTGGCATCCAACCCGGTGGATATCATGACTCACGTGACCTTGAAACTCTCCGGGCAGCCACCGGAAAAGGTCATCGGGACCGGCACCATACTCGACACAGCCCGCTTCCGGGCCCTCCTGGGAGAACATCTCGGCGTTTCCCCGAGTTCGATTCACGCTTATGTCCTTGGAGAGCACGGGGATTCAGAAGTCCTTGTCTGGTCGAGTGTCAAGGTTGGCGGAGTTCCCCTTCCGGATTTTGCCCAGCAGATGGGGCAAGATCTCACCGAGGAAGCCATAGCACGGATCGGTGATGGGGTGCGCACTGCCGCTTACCGCATCATTGAAGGGAAAGGTGCTACGTACTTTGGGATTGGCGCCGGACTCGCCCATATTATTCAAGCCATTCGCGACGACGAGCGGCGCATCCTCACCGTTTCCAGTCTGACTAGGGCTGTGGACGAGTTCGAAGGGACCTGCCTTTCTCTTCCCCGCCTGGTTGGGGCCGGCGGCATCATGGCAGAGTTCCGACCTGACCTATCCGACGCGGAACGCGAAGGCTTGATGAGCAGTAAGCAGGTCCTCCTGGAGGCAGTAAATGAACTGCCACTTGGCGGCCTCGTCTAGTTTTCAGCCGACGAGCCGTCTGCAATGCAAAGCAAGTTGGCGACTTTTTCTTCACCTTCGGATTCCGGAAATGTGCGAGTTATTGATGAACTGGTCTTGGCCATGACGCCATCATTGGCGACTTGCAGGGACGGTAGGACGCAATCCGTGGAAGAGAAAGAGTCCTCCGTAGGAGGCGAGGTATGTCAAAGGGCATTTACATCACAGGGACGGGTCCGCGGAGTGGGAAATCAGTAATCGTACTCGGGGTGATGGAGTTGCTGGCGCGGCATGGTCGGAAGATCGGCTTCTTCCGTCCGGTTGTGGAGGACGCGATTTCCGATCATTTATTCGCTCTCGTCATGACCCGGTACAACATCACGGCCCCCCAAGAGAGCATGTTCGGCGCCACCTATGCGGCCGCGCAGGACTTGATCTCCAGGGACAAGGAAGACGAACTGCACAGCCGGATCCTCGAAAAGTACGGGTCCGTTGAGCTTAAATGCGACTTTGTCGTGTGTGCGGGTACGGATTACAAAGCTATGCACACCGCGCTGGAGTTTGAGTTCAATGTTGAAGTTGCACGGAACCTTGGTACGCCGCTCATGCCCGTTGTCGCGGGACAGGGGAGGAAAGTCGAGGAGATCGTGGATGCCGTGCTGGGGCTGGCGGAATCATTAGAAGCAAAGAAATGTGACGTCCTTTCGGTGATCGTCAACAGGGTCGCTCCGGATGATGTGAAGGAGGCGGGGGCTCAATTCCAGAAGCGTGCGCCGGATGGGATTCCTGTGTTCGTCATGCCGGTGCACCCTCTCCTCGACAAGCCCACAGTTGCCGAAATAAAGAGGGCTCTCGGGGCCGAGATGCTGCACGGAGATGCGCAGTGCCTTGACCGAGAGGTGGATCATTACAAGGTAGCAGCCATGGAACTACCCCACTTTCTGGACCACTTGGAAGAAGGCAGCCTGGTCATCACGCCAGGTGACCGCTCCGATATCTTGATCGGGACCCTCGTTGCTAATGCAGCCACCTCCTATCCTGGGGTTGTCGGCATCATTCTCACCGGTGGCTTTAAGCCGGTTCCCCAATTACTGCGTCTGCTAGAAGGCCTAAAACGTCCACCTATCCCCATGCTTTGTGTGAGGGCTGACACGTTTACGACGGCGACAATGGTGAATTCCCTCCACGCAGTCATCACCCCGGATAACCAGAGGAAGATTGCCGGAGCCCTCGGGGTCTTCGAGTCCAATATTGACCTGAACAGGCTGGAGCGGCGTATCGCCATCATGCGCTCCTCCCGCGTGACGCCTCTCATGTTCCAATACGATCTCTTGAGCAGAGCCCGGTCGAAGCGCCGGCACATAGTTCTACCCGAAGGCACTGAGGAAAGGATCCTCAGGGCGGCAGAAATCATGCGCCTGCGGGAGGTTGTGGATATCACGCTGCTCGGAAACCTCGGTGAGGTCGAGGAGAAGATCACTGCTCTCGGGTTGTCCCTTGGTGATGCTAAAATCATCGACCCCGCCGCATCAGAACTCCGCGAGGTTTTCGGACAGACCTACTACGATCTCCGCAAGCACAAGGGAATCTCCCGGCAGATGGCCATCGACGCCATGGCTGATGTGAGCTACTTCGGGACAATGATGGTCTACAACGGGATTGCAGATGGTATGGTCTCCGGGGCGGTCCACACGACACAGCACACGATCCGCCCTGCCCTGGAATTCATTAGGACAAGGCCGGGTTCCTCGATTGTCTCCAGCGTTTTCTTCATGTGCCTCCCGGACCGTGTTCTGGTTTATGGGGACTGTGCCATCAACCCGGATCCGAATGCTGAGCAGCTTGCACACATCGCCATCAGTTCTGCTGAGACCTCCCAAAGCTTCGGAATAGAGCCCCGGGTTGCGATGTTGTCCTATTCGACGGGAGAATCCGGCAAGGGAGCTGATGTTGATAAAGTGAAGGAAGCGACTCGGATAGCGAAGCGACTCTGTCCAGATCTCAAGCTGGAAGGGCCCATCCAGTACGATGCCGCCGTCGATCCTGAGGTTGCCAAAGTAAAGCTGCCCGAGAGCGAAGTTGCGGGCCGTGCAACCGTCTTCATCTTCCCCGATCTCAATGCCGGCAACAATGCCTACAAAGCGGTGCAGCGGGCTGCCAACGCGGTCGCCATCGGCCCGGTGCTCCAAGGGCTCAACAAGCCTGTAAACGATCTAAGTCGCGGGGCTCTGGTAACGGACATCGTCAACACCATAGCGATTACGGCAATCCAGGCTCAAACAGAGGGAGTGACCCCGTGAAGGTTGCCGTCATCAACTGTGGGAGCTCGTCCATCAAATATGAAGTCTTTGGACTCCCCGGCTTCATCATGATTGCAACGGGGCTCATCGAGAAGATCGGGAGCAGTGAGAGTCGTCTGCGTCAACGCAGGCGCAAAGCGGACGGGACTTTCGACGAGCATGTCTATTCGAAGCGGCTGGCCGATCACAGGGACGGGTTCGACTTCATGGCACAGGTGAACCTTGAAGACCGAATCATTCAGGACGGGTCCGAGCTTTTCGGGATTGGCCATCGAGTGGTCCACGGCGGGGAAGTCTTCCGCGAGCCGGCCTTGATCAACGATGAGGTTGTGTCTGCGATCCGCAGACTCATCCCTTTGGCCCCGCTTCACAACCCTTCCAATCTCCTGGGCATAGAAATCGCCCGAACCAGGTTCCCAGGAATCCCTCAAGTGGCGGTCTTCGACACGGCGTTTCACCAGACTCTGCCGCCACATGCCTTTCATTACGCTACGCCCTACGATTGGTATACCGAACATCACGTTCGCCGATACGGATTTCACGGCACCTCCCACCACTACGTCGCGAAAGAAGCGGCCAGGATTCTTGGCAAAGCGCCCGAGAGGGCGAATCTTATCACACTCCATCTGGGTAATGGGGCGAGTGCCACAGCCATCCGGAACGGAGTGAGCGTCGACACTTCCATGGGCCTGACCCCACTTGAAGGCTTGGTTATGGGGACGAGGTCCGGAGACATTGATCCGGCGCTCCACTTCTTTATTATGAGAGATACGGGTATGTCGACGGATGAGCTCGAAAAATCGCTCAATTCAGAAGGCGGCCTCAAGGGGATTTGCGGGCTGAACGACATGCGGGAAATCATCGACGGGGCAGGGAGGGGAAGTGATCGCGCAAAACTGGCGATTGAGATGTTCTGCTACCGCATCAAGAAATACATCGGCGCGTATGTCGCGGTGCTCGGCAGCGTAGACGCTATTGTGTTCACAGGCGGCATAGGTGAGAACGCATCCGTGATCAGGGAACGCGCGTGCGAGGGTTTGGAACACCTGGGAATCGCCATCGATTGAGCGAAGAACGAGGCCTCCTTAGGAAGTATCGCCGAAATACATAAAGGCAGCGCTCCGGTGAAAGTTCTCGTGGTGCGGACGAACGAAGAGCGCGAGATTGCGCAGCAGACCATCCACGCCATCGAAAAGGCAAAGTGAATGCCGAGTCGTTCTTCCACCGGCTTGTGGCTATGAATTGGGTAAAATCTATACGTTAAGGTTAACAACTTGCGTTCCTGAAGGTGCCAACGCACCGCTCCAACAAAAACGAAACATCTTCTTTCGGCCTTAAAGATGGAATTCTTGGGACCCGAACTGGAGATGATGTCCGAGTTCTCGGCGCAGAACGTGCGAACAGGAACGAATGCCTGCCATGATAGACGTACACAATTACAGGCAGATGTGCTTCCGCAGAACAAAGCGATGCTTGCCGTATTTGCCCGCAGCGGGCTTCCCATGAGGAAGACACTGGAGGAGGGTGCCGTACATGTGACGCTTTCCCTGACGGTCGATGCACAGTCGACGATGAGCCAGGCAATTCCGCGGTGAGACCTACCGCACTGATCCCCCACCACACAAATGGAGGACATCGATGACCCTGCCACTCAATAAGACCAAAATCGTATGTACCATAGGGCCCGCATCTCGCTCCCGTGATGTTATGGAGAAGTTGTTGCTGGCTGGCATGAACGTAGCCCGGCTCAATTTCTCCCACGGGGATTTCTCGGGCCACAAAGAGGTGATCGAGAGTCTCCGCTCTGCGGCCAGCGCCACTGGGCGTCGTCTGGCCATCATGGCGGACCTGCCAGGGCCGAAGATGCGCATTGGGACGTTTAAGTCTGAACCAATAGATCTACAACCTGGCGACCTTTTCACCCTAACGGCTGACGATGCGGTCGGTGATGCCAACAGGGTCTCAGTCACCTTTGCCCGCCTTCCCGAAGTTGTGGGACCCGGCGACACACTCTACTTGAACGACGGTTTGATTCAGGTCGATGTTGAGCAGGTTCAAGGTGCTGATGTCCGCTGCCGTGTCATCGTGGGCGGTGAGCTACGCTCTCGCAAGGGGCTTAATCTCCCGGGCATCGATCTCGGCATCCGCGCCTTCACCGAACACGACCATGACTGCATGAAGTTCGCTCTTGAAAACGGTGTGGACGCCGTGAGCCAATCGTTCGTCGAAAATGCGGCGGACATTCAGGCCGTGCGCGATGCCGCGGCAGACCTTGGGTACCATCCCTTCGTCATCGCCAAGATCGAACGATCGAGGGCGCTCGATTACTTGGACGACATCATCACCGCAGCGGACGCTGTCATGATAGCCCGGGGCGACCTTGGAGTGGAGCTGCCAATCGAGCAGATCCCCGTAGTGCAGAAACAGATCATGCGCAAGGCGAACATGCGCGCCAAGCCGGTAATCACGGCAACGCAGATGCTGGAATCTATGACCAGCAACCGGCGTCCCACTCGTGCCGAGGCAACCGATGTGGCCAACGCGATCCTGGATGGGACAGACTGCGTCATGCTCTCCGGTGAGTCGGCCATGGGCAGCTACCCTGTCGATTCTGCCGAGACTCTTGCAAAGATCGCGGCTGCCATCGAGCCATATCGCACTGTGGTCAGTGCCAAGGAGTTGTTCAAGAGCATTGACCTCAAGGGCAAGGTGCCCCCTGCAAGGCTGATCGACCTAAGTGTGGAGACCGTCCTATCGTACTCAGACCCCGCAGCCGCGTTCGTTCCCACCCACGGTGGCAACACCGCGAGAAGCATCGCGCGATTTCGCCTTCCCATCTGGATCATCGCGGTGAGTTCGCAGGAAAGCACGTGCCAGCAGCTGCAGTTTTCGTCGGGTGTCATCCCGATTTGCGAGGCTGAGCACCCCGAAAACTGGAACACCTACGTGTCGGACTGGCTCAAGAATAACGGGATGGAAGGAAAACTCGCTGTAGTTACCGAGGGCCCTTCGAGGATGTATCCCGATGCTAACAACCGGCTTGAGATTCTGGACACGGCTCGCCAGGGAAGGGAGATAGCTGAAGGAGCAGATATGAAGCGGTGCTGAACAGATCATCAAGACCGACCTTGCGAGGCACATGACCGCAACAAAGAACACACGCGCCAAACGTGTGAATATTTAGCATCCTGGAGTTTACGCCAACGGGCAGAACGAGAGGGGAACCCCCCTAGCTTTATCACGGATGTCGGGTCAAAAAGAAGAAGCATAGGTTCTTCAAGAGGAACTCAGCAGAAAATGATTCCGGCAGGAGCCATGGGGGTAACATCACCAGGCTCGCACTCGTCGAAGCAATGACAGATGATCTGAGAATAGTGGCGGAAGAACACTTTTCAAGCTCCACTGTGTGAGCCGGCCAGGTTCCGAAAAGGAGAACGATCGCATGGCAGGAAAAATTAGTGCGGACCGCCATTCATCCGTGGTCAGCCTCGCGGATGAAGAGAAGGTCAAGGACGTCCTGGTCAGGACCGTTCTGGACCTCTGGGGGGCGGTGAACAATCTCCCCCGTCTTCGCCCGTCAAAAAAAGAGCGCTACCGGGTGTCCATTTTTGGCTCAGCACGAGTTCCGAAAGGTTCGTGGGTCTATAGCGAGGTCGCGCGGCTTGCCGGCGCATTGTCTGGCATGGTTTGCGACATGATAACGGGGGGCGGACCGGGCCTGATGCAGGCGGCCAATGAAGGAGCGATAAGGCCGGGAGAGGCGGACGCGGCAATTCCATGGGCGTGCGCATCGCCCTTCCCTTCGAGCAGGAGATCAATCCCTTCGTGGAGCAAGCATCCGAGCACCGCACCTTCTTTACTCGGCTGCACCAGTTCGTGCTCATGTCAGATGCCTTTGTCGTTGTGCCCGGCGGCATCGGGGCGGTGCTCGAGACGCTGATGGTCTGGCAACTCCTGCAAGTGCGGCATCTTGACAACCGCACACCGCTCATCCTCATTGGGAAAATGTACGCCGAACTCGTGGCATGGGCGCGCGAGCACATGCTCGACTCGCAGTTCCCGCTGGCCAATCCGGAGGACATACAGATCCCGATCTGCTTCGGCACTGCGGATGAAGCGATCTCGTCGATCCGCAAACATCATGCATCATGGAAAAAGCAACAGGCAACAAAGGCGAAACCGGCCAGCCGTGGGCGGGGTGCCGGTCGGACAAGGCGATGATTATAGCAAGTGCCAAAAATAATGTCCGATTGCTAAAAGCGCTCCTTGGGAACTGGTAGGCGCCGGCCTCCGTGCCGGCACATTTTGCGAATACAAATCAACAAGTTCGGCCCCGCAGGGACGTCGGGCCCTACTGGTGTTCTTGGAGCGCGGCTTCTGCCAAAGGTCACAAATATTGGCAACTGCTATAGTCACCTGGTCTTACTAGAATCCGGCTTCGCTTGGTGACTTACCACAAGCTTCCAAGACACTATTCCTCAGTTGAAGCAGGCGGACCGTTGGGTAGTCGGAGGATTTGTCCCAGAATTTGGTTCCCTCTTTCACCCAATCTTGTGCCGCCTTGATGGCCTTCTCAGGGGCTCCTTTCATTCTCGGTGCGTACCGCTGGTGTGTCTGTTCAAGCAATTTTGTGCGTTCCGTTCCTTTTTGCTGCCTAACAATTCCTTCGCTTGACTTCATGAAGGCAAGTACCGCCTCGCATGGACTAAGTTCGTCCAGCTGTTTTGTACCACGTGGCCCGATTTCGGTCTTCATGGGAGCAGGTGATGTCGGCGGTGGGGCCATGACATCCACACGTTCCTTGAGCTGTTGGACCTCTCGGGCCAGACGGTCTTTTTCGCGTCTTAGAGAAGTGATTTCTTCCTCAGCCACGCTATTTTTCTTCTTCATCTCTTTGTTTTCGGTAGAAAGAGCTGCTTTAGCTTTATTCAGGTCGTCCAATTCTCGCTGAATTTGCGCATTCTTGTCTGAAAGAGCCTTTGAGTCATCACTCAAGCGACTTCTTTCCTGGTTCAAACGGGCGGCCTCCTCAGTTAATCTCTTGACTTCAGAGTTCAGCTTTTCAATTTGCTGCTTGGCGCCCTCGAGTTCCTCTTTGTGCCTGCCGCATCCTGAAACCATTAACAACGAAATTGTCACGATAAGGGCCCAGCTAGAGAGGGCATTAAGGGACGGCAATCCCCGAGCAAAGACCCTGAACCTTTTGCAGGTTGTTTCGTGCATCGCCTGTCCAAGCACCCTCGACATCCGTTTCATCAGCCGAGCTGAATCTGATATATTCACAGTCCCCCTCCTATCGCAGCGTTGAAGACTGATAACCACCTTCAAGATCCAGCATAACTTCGGTCTCCAGCACTTGCGTCCACCGCCCACACCGCTACTGTCTGGACATACGCTCCCCGTGCGTCACCGCTTTTGCCTATTTGACCGGTTTTGTGCTATCGGGCGGGGGACCCTAGCGTCCGGGTAGTACTATACTCGAGCAGGCCAAGGCTGTCCACGGAGATTTCGCCAGCCTGTCGCAGTGACCGTTCAAGGGTCTTGGAGGACAAAGCCTATTCACCTGATCGATATGCGCTTACACGGTGGTAAGGAGTTCAAGCTTCTACCTCTTCAGGTCTTACCCTTGTTTCGGGGATCTCGCGTTTTGACCAAGAATAAAATTCGCTTGCCCCGACTCTGGTGTCGAAGGTCTGAGATTCTAGGCCATGGTTTCAGCCCTACTTCGTCAATAGCGGTCCTCAAGGGACCTTGGCGAGACGAACCGCCTTCGAATTCACTGGCTGCGAGTATCACCAGTGAAGAGAAACTGGATTGATAAAATAGTTCCAAGGTAGAAAGAATGTTGTGGAATTTTCAACGGACTATTCAATGCCCGGCTCACCCTTTGCCCTCTGAAAATTCCTGACCGGGGAGTGAACTGCGCGCGGGCTCTGACTCGCCTGATGTTTGTGTCGCTTCACAAGAGTTCAGCTCATTTTGAACAACCAACCTGGAGCCGTCCCTGAGCTCTAATTCATTCGTTCCCTCTTCATCCCCTCATTCGACACGCTTCATCATCCGGGCACCGTGGTAGTTCCTGAGCTCTCATAATTATGTCACCCCTTTTGAAACCGCATCGGTATTCTATCGAAGAGCCATCATCTCTTTGTATTGCATCTGATCTTCGTACATCCGGAGGAAAACGTCGTGCTTGGCGTCGTGGAAGCTCGCTGCGGCGCCTTGGCAGGGTTCGATAACCGTGTCCGCGGCGCTCATTTTTCTCATCGCTTCGGTCACCGTGGCGAAGTCGCCGGCCGCGACCGCGGCGAGCATGGCCGAGCCGAGGAGCACGGCCTCGGGCTCTTTGGGGAGGACGATTTTTCTTCCGGTGATGTCCGCGTGCTCGCGCAGGAAGATCGGATTCTTGGCGCCGCCACCGGTGGTGAGCACGGTCTGGATCTCGTAGCCACTCTCGGTCATGGCATCCAGGATGTGGCGGGCGCCGTGGGCCACCGCTTGGATTGTAGCCAAGTAGAGCAGGGCGAGGTCTTCGAGGCTGTCGCTGAGCCTCAGACCCGAGATCATCCCGCGGGCGTGCGGATTGGCTCTGGGGGAGCGGTTGCCGTGGAAATCCGGTTGCACGTGGAGCTCCTTGGTGAGCTTGGCGGGAAACTCCGTCCCTGCGGCGAGCTTATCGAGGACCTCCGCGAGGATTTCATAAACGGTGATCCTGCGCTGTTTAGCATCGAGCTCGAGCTCATGGCTCCGAACGTGACTGAAGATGATGTGGTCGATGAGTGCGCCGGTGGCGGATTGGCCGCCCTCGGTGAGCCATAACCCGGGGATCATCGCGGAATAGAACGGCCCCCAGACTCCATCGACGAATCGAGGTTCTTTGGACACTGCCATGTGACAACTGGATGTGCCGCCAATGAGCGCCAGCCGCTTTTCGAGCTCAACCTCACCACCCTCGGTAAGACGCGCCCCCAGCATTCCAACGCCACCCGCGTGGGCGTCGATGATCGACACCGTAACCGGCGTTCCCGGCTTGAGACCAAAATCGGAGGCCGCGCTTTGGGTAAGCCCCTGAGCGATGGGCTCCCCCATGGGCCGGATGCAAGTTCCGATGCGCCTGTAGCCTTCCGAGGCCAGTTCACCCAGCCCGATAGACTGCCAGTAGGTGTCGTCCCAGCTCCCCACGCTGCCCGGTATCGTCGGCTCCAAGTGGCCTTGGTAGGTCCACTTGCACACGGTGGTGCACAGCGAGCGGGTTTCGTCCCCAGTGGCACGGTACGTCAGGAAATCAGCCAGATCGAAAAAGCGACGGGTCCGCTTCCAGCAATCGGGGAGATTCTCTCTGAGCCAGCTGAGCTTGGGCGACTCCATCTCAGGGGAGATGATCCCGCCCACGTAGCGCAGCACGCCATGTCTTCCGCCGTTGATGCGGGCCGTCTGCTCCAGGGCCCTGTGGTCCATCCAAACAACGACGTTCTGTTCGTCGTTACCGGTAGGGCTCACCGACACGGGCCGATCGCTCTCGTCCAGGGCCACCAGTGAGCAGGTGGCATCGAAGCCGATCCCTCGTACGTTTGCTGCGTCGATGTCAGCCTCTGTGACGGCTTGACGTACCGAAGCCGAGCAGGCTTGCCAGATGTCATCCGACGATTGCTCTACGAAATCGGCCTGAGGCTTCCACATTTTGATGGGGTGCGAGCTCTGTCCGAGCATCTTGCCGCTTGCGTCGAACACTCCAGCCCGCGCACTCCCTGTCCCCACGTCGATGCCGATATAGCAGCGGCGGTCCTCAGCCATATCATGCGCTCCTTCCCAGAAAGCGAACTCTGAAGCCGAGCATTTGCGAGAGCGCGGCCATTTCTTCGAGGATGTCGCCGTACGCCACAGCAATATGGTTGCTCAGATAATGGGCCATCAGGGTGTCTTGCGAGATGCCAAGATCGGCTGCCATGAACGGCCACTGACGCGTGGTTCCACGCCACCACTGCTCGCGGATCTGCTCGTGTAGAGTGACAACTTCTCCTTGTCCGACGTCCATCCACAGTTCATCGCCTTTGAGATAGGCCCTGGCCCACGTGATGTCGCCTGCTCGCGCTTCACCGGCGAATGTGCCGCCGGGGATCGGGAAGTACTCGGCGGGTTGTCTGTACGAGTGGACGCCCTTTAGCGTGGCGGGGTCGCCGCTCATGGCGAATCCTCCGCACGAGCCCGAGTTGAGCAGCACCCACAAGAATCGTCCCTGATATTCCGCGCCCCAGCGCACATCGTGGAACATCACGGCTTGGTGCAGCCCCTTGGCCTTGAGTAGCCGCTTCATCAGCTCCATGGGGAGGAGATTGCCTTGATCTCCCTCCGTGGCGGTGATGATCACGTCGCCGTTGCTCTCCGGCCGACAAACCGAGTTGAGCAGCCCTTCGGCGATATCCGACGGCGGCCGCAGCGGCACCAAACCGAGCTGATACTGCCAACCCACGCAGTCGGCTTTGAATTCGCTCACCAGGTCGAGCACGGTCAGGTAGTCCCGCAATTGTTCCCGCGTCGCGTTTTCGTCAAAGTCGTCCGCGCCGTCTTCGCGCCAGTGGAACTGCACGCCGCTTTCCTTTACGAAGGCCATCGCTCTGTTGAGTCGGTCATCGGAAATGGAACGACCCCGGTCAATGATCCAGGCTTGGTCGACTTTGTGTTCCGAGAATCCGATGGGAGCCAGCCGCCGCGGGCCAAAGTAGCCGTTGATCATTCCCATGGAGGTATCCCCGAGCATCAGGGCCAGAATCCTTCTTTTCCCGATCTCCTCGGCCACGCTCAACGCGCGAACGTGCGCGTCTTTGGATATGGGAACCGAATAGCCGATCTGCTCGGTGGAGTAGCTGATGCGACCAGTCGCGCACCACTCGCCCAAACGAGCCATGAACGCATCGTCTGCTGTCCAGTCTTCGGCGTTGCTCCACACACGAGAGAATTTGCGGCCCAGGCTCTCCAGGCAGGCGCCAGTGTTGAGTAGGCCGACCAGCCCCGGCCACTGCCCCGAGAAATTACTCGCCAGCAGCAACGGGCTGTCTTTGCCGACGACGCCGTCAGTGGTATGCGGCCCGTAGCACCAGTGCACGAAAACGCCAATGAGAGGGTCATCCACCGGGCCGAGCTTCTCGATGGCTTCGTGTGGTCGCGTGAGAAAACCTTCGATGCGATAGCTCTTACGGCCGAGCTTTTTCAGGGCCCGCTCCAGTTGGACCGTGGCCTCCTCCACATTTGGCCGAGCCAGTTCGTTGGGTTTGGAGCGGTAATCGCCGGGCCAGAAAATACCGATTTGGGTGCTGGACATTTCGCCTCCTTCACGCGACGGATTTCCGGGATATAATACCATTTTTCATGGAAGGGATTTCAACGGCCTTCCGAGTCGTTCCCTGCGCAGGTCGCGGCCGGTCAGGTACTCAGTCGCTGCTACAAACGATTCGCTTTCACAAGTATCCTTCGAGTGAACGCGATGCGAGTTGTATTGGGCGGATAGCCACAGACTACGATTCGACAAAATAAATATGGTGTCCCCCGAATTCCCGAATTCCCCCGAATTCCCCCGAATTCTGAATTCTTGTTCTGCAAAGGCATTTCGGAACTATTCCTTTGTCTATTCCCACACCAGGAGAATACCTATTGTTGTCTGATAGGGCGCATCCGACGAGGTACTATTTGCAGTCGTTTTTCACCTTAATGAGGCAAATTTCAAGCGACCTGACTTGATTTTGAATTCTGGGGATCCCATTCTTGATTGGTTTCGCGGAAATTCTGCGGACACAACACTCATTTCTTGTAGGTGCCCCGATGATGCTTTTTGACCAGGCTTCAGGCTCTTAATCGAACTGCCTGCGCCAATCTCAAGTCTCAAGAGAAAGTCATCCTTTACTAACGACCTCCCCGCCAGCCATTTGAGAGTTTTTGAGGAGGGGTTCGGGGAGGGTGTTTTTGCAAAAACATCCTCCCCGAGTCCTATTCCAATCACTCACGCCGCGTCACCCGCTTTGCGGCGGGTGAACTGGTCCACCGCAACTGCGAGGACGATCACCACGCCGATCACAATTAACTGAGCGTTCGTGGAGATGCCCACGAGAGTGCATCCGTTGCGCAAGAAGCTGATGAGCAAGGTGCCTACGATGGTTCCCGTGATGGTTCCTCGACCTCCGGAAAGGCTGGCGCCGCCAATGACCACAGCCGCTATGACGTCGAGCTCTGCGCCCACTCCCGCGGTGGGTTGCGCGGAGACGGTTCGACTCATGGCGATCATCGCGGCGAGCCCTGTGAGTAGGCCCCCGAGCGTGTAGATGCCGATTAGAGTTCGGTCGACTCTCACGCCCGCGTGGTACGCGGCTTCAACGTTGGAACCGATGGCATAGGTGTGACGACCGAACCGCATGAACTGCAGGATGGCCCCTGCCATAGCGATGACGACCAAGAACAGGACCACCGAAATCGGTATCCCGAGCAGAGCGCCTTCGCCCAGGTAGCGGTACGATGACACGTTGATCGGCTGTCCGTCGTACATGACCAGCGCTATCCCTCGGTAGAGACTCATAGTGCCTAAGGTGGCAATGAACGGTTGGAGCTTCAGCTTGGTGATCAACGCTCCCGAGACCAGACCGCCCAACGCGCCGGTCAGAAGCCCGACCCCTGTTCCCAGGGCCATCATTCCTACAGAAGGTTCTTCGCCGCCGAGGCCGATCATTGTTCCGGCCGCGGCCATGCCGCACAACGCAAGGAGGGAGCCCACAGAGAGATCGATGCCGCCGGAGATGATGACGAACGTCATTCCAACGGCGATGATGCCGTAGACCGACGAGCGGCGCAGCACGTTGAGGAAATTGTCGAGAGTCAGAAAGCTGTCGGGCTGCCAGAGCGACAAGATGGCTATGACCAGGATGAGGCTCCCGAACGGCAGCAGTTCTCGAACGAGTTTGTTCATGTGCGGCCCTTGTCCACGGCGGCGAGTTGCATCACGGCCTCTTGGGTGGTTTCTGAAGTGACGAGGTCGCCGGCGAGGCGGCCCCGGCGCATCACCAGAATTCGGTCGGTGATTCCGAAGAGCTCGGGCAGCTCCGAAGAGATGATGAGAACGGCCTTCCCCGAAGCGGCCATCCGTCCGATGAGTTCGTAGATGTCGACCTTGGCGGCGATGTCGATGCCGCGAGTGGGCTCATCCAGAACCCACAGTCGCGACTGAGCGATGAGCGCGCGACCGAGCAGCAGCTTTTGTTGATTGCCGCCCGACAGAGCGCTCGCGGGCGCTCCTGGCCCGGACCACTTGAGCGAGAGCTTTTTGGCCGTTTCTTCGGCGATTTCGTTTTCGCGGGCGAGGTGCAGGATATGTTTCATGCCGAGTTCGGCGAGGCACGGTAGGGTCATGTTCCATGCCGCCGGAAGCTCGAGGCATAGCCCCGTGCGCTTTCGATCTTCTGTGATGTACATGACTCCGAGGCGGAGCGCATCGGCTGGTGTTGCGATTTGCACACTTTTCCCGGCGAACTCGACGCTCCCGCGGATTGGGGGGTCAAGACCGCACAGGACGCGGGCAAGCTCAGTGCGACCTGCGCCCACCAGCCCGGCGACGCCGACGATCTCTCCCCAGTGCATATCGAAACTGATGTTTTCGACGCCTTGGGACGAGAGCTCCGACACGCTCAGAGCAGTGGACCCAACTTCGACCTCCCTTTTGGGGAAGTAGTCGTCCAGGTCGCGGCCGACCATGTGTTTGACGATATCCGGGATCTCGAGGCCCTTCATGGGGCCAGTGTGCACGGCACGTCCGTCGCGGAGAACCGTGATGTCCTCCGCGATCTCAACAACCTCTTCGAGCCGATGAGAGATGTAGATGATTGTGGTCCCCGCCCGGCTCAGTTTCTTGACCATTTCGAGAAGCACCCCCACCTCGTGCTCTCCACACGAGGAAGTCGGTTCGTCCATCACCAGAATTTTGGCGTTACGCGCAAGGGCCTTCAGCACTTCGACAATCTGGCAAGTGCTCGCCGGAAGGTTTTCCACTTTTTGATTGGGATCAACATCGAAGCCATATCTTTCGGCCAGGACACGGGTGTCTGCGAGTATTCGTTTTTTGGAGTAGGCGCCGAGCAGCGCGCCGCGAGGCTCGATCCCGAGCCACACGTTTTCGGCGATGGTGAGATCCGGGGCGAGGCTGAGCTCTTGGTAGATCATCGCAATCCCGGCCCCGAGCGAATCGGAAGGATGCTTCCACGCGCAGGTTTTACCATCTCGCACGATGGTTCCGGTGTCGGGCTGAAGAACTCCCGAGAGGATCTTCATCAAAGTGGATTTGCCCGCGCCGTTTTCGCCCACCAGGGCATGAACCGTCCCCCGCAGGACGCGTAGCGTGACATCTTCGAGGGCCCTGATGGGGCCAAAGCTCTTACTAATCCCCCGCATCTCCAGGGCGAACTGGGAAGACTCGACTCGCGGGTACAGCGCCATCAACCTTCGCTTCCGATGAGAGCGCGAATCTCGGGCGAGTTCAAGCGATCTTTGGTGACGAGCTCCACCCCGGTGTCGATTCTGGCCTTGACGCTTTCGCCCTTGATCGCCGCGACGGCGCTGGATACGCCTTTGTATCCCATGGCCTGAGGATTCTGGATTACGAGCGCTTCGATGCGCCCGGCTTCGAGACCTCTGAGCAGGGCGTCAGCAGCGTCGAAGCCGATCATCTTCACCGCGCCGGCTCGTCCCTGGCTCTCCAGTGCTCGCAAGGCCCCGCGGGAAGTGGACTCGTTGCAGGCGAAGATCCCGTCGAGCTCCTTGTGGCGGGTCAGGACGTCTTCGGCCGCGGTGAGAGCGGTCTCGACCGTGTCCATGCCGTAGCGGTCGTCAACCAACTCGATCCCGGGAAATCCTTTCTTCAGCGTTTCCATAAATCCGTTTTCGCGAGCCGTGGTAGACGCGGAGCCAGCCATGTACTTGATGACGGCCACCTTGCCCTTGCCGCCGAGGAGCTTCGCCATGTGGTGCGCAGCGAGGGCGCCGCCGGCGTAGTTGTCGGTGGCCACGAAGGAGACCCGCTTGTCGGTTTCGATGTCCGAGTCGATAATGACGACCGGTATCTTGGCGGTCGCTGCACGCTCGACCACGGGGACGAGCGCGCCCGCGTCGGTGGGCGCCAACACGATGCCGGCCACTTTCTTCACGATGAAGTCCTCGACGATTTGGATCTGTTTTTCACGATCACCCTCGCGGTCCGGACCCGTCCAGTAGATCTCCACATCGTGCTCTTTGGCGGCCTTTTGTGCACCGGCGAGAACCGAGTTCCAGAACGAATGGGTAGTCCCCTTGGGGATGACTGCGATGAGGCCCACTCCCTTGGGCTCTTTGGCGGTTTTCTCGGCCTTGGAGGGATCTGATTGGGGCGTGGCATTGTCTCCCTTCTTAAGAAACAGTCCAGCACCCACGGCTGCAGCTGCAACCACCAGAAATACCAGAATCAGGACGTTCTTGTTCAAAACGACTCCTTCTGCGCGAGCTTTTTTTTCGACTTTTGTAACCGGAATTATTCCGCGTTCTCACAGATGCCGGTCGTTTTGGCCAATAACCAGCTCTGCGATGGATTTCGACCCTCGAATCGGCGCGGCCGCGCGTCCAAAAATGGTCCAACGATTCCAATTCCCGCATTTGTGCCAGATCAGCGATCCTTTTTTCAGAATTTGAACGTATCCCACCCTTGCCCCCTCAGTCAACCGTGATGTTGAGCGCATGCCTTCACCCAAATGCGACCCGAGGATGCCAAAGCGTTCCTCTGTTTCACACAGAAGGAGAAAACCAACGCCCGACGTGATCTTCGCATCCTCAAAATCCATCATGATAGACCGATTGAATTCAAGTCGAATTGCCTGTTGTTGGGCTTCAGCATTTCTGCAAATTGTGTGGGGGCAACAATAAGAGGTAACAAAAACAGAATATTGTTTCCTGTGATCTGTAGCGAAGGTTTCTGGCCTGGTATAATAAGAAAAGGGGTCAGGTCTGCTCTTAATCTTAGCTCATCTAACTGAGGAAAGGGTAACGGAGACTGTCCGACTTCTTTGCATTGGTGGACACGTTTGCAAAGAATTCGAACCTTGTTCACACTCGATTTTCGTTTGTCTTTGGCGGATCCAGACCGGTAGATCTGAAACAGCTAAAAGTGGGGAAAAGGCGAAAAAAATCCGTATGTGTGCGGGGAAAAGAAGGAACGGTGGCGCGAAAAAATGAAATCCTTTGAAATAAATATGAATCGCGGTCTCAGGCCAGTCGGTGCAAAAGCGCAGAATAACCAGGCGTGTGTGGGCCTCGCGCATATTATTGGCTCTTCCGACATTTGCGCGCCTGAAAGACTGTATTAAGACATACATGTTGTTTCAAAGAGATAGGGTTGTCAGGCCCCCCGCCCAACGGGCGAGCTGGCCCTGCTGTGTCCACGACAGAATACCCTATGTTGAGCAATAATTTCAATTGACTGGAAGAAAGACTAGGAAAAAGGGCGATCAGGCAAGGCACTTGTTGATTCATTAACCCCGATAGGTCGCTGCCCGGACATGCCTGCGATCTCTTTCCTCCAATCGATGTTGACGTCCTATCGATAGTGCCACACGCGTACTTACCGGATCAATCAATTTTTTGTACGGATCCGATTTGCAGCGGACGCGATTGGTTCCGCCTCCCCCTGGCTACTCACCTAAAGATCGATGTCGGTGCAGCGCTGGCTCAGGGAAAGGGTTTCATCCAGATTGAGGATTCGTCTGTCCAGGCTTGACGGAAATCGTTCGAGTCTTTTTTTGAACTGCCTCGTTCATTCTCCTTTGAGGTCCACTGCTAGCGCCCAATATTCGGTCGACTGCCCCTTAATGCGGAATTTCACACAACGCCCATTACAACCCGACCCGGTAAGGGTAACATGCGTGCCCTTCGTGATCACCGTCCCGTTCTCCCTGAGATAATCGGCGGCTCCTTCAATGTCCTTTCGGTCTATGGATTGAAATAGTTTTAGGAGGGCAGCCTCGGATTTCATGGCGATGAAGTTTATGGTCGCAGTGGCTTCCGTATGTGGCTGGGCCGGAGACAAGGAACTCGCTGAGAGGCATAGGACCACTGCGATTAAAGC
>Ga0172371_10001988_pt1 | contig 32583 bp, 26 predicted proteins | sample Lak12m_FD_114543 | JGI IMG/M metagenome (GOLD analysis project Ga0172371, IMG submission 114543) | Freshwater microbial communities from Kabuno Bay, South-Kivu, Congo - kab_022012_12m | ecosystem: Environmental > Aquatic > Freshwater > Lake | place: Democratic Republic of the Congo: South-Kivu...
TGGTTCGAAAGAATCACCTGAAGAACCAGATGTAGAGAATGATACATCATCTATTAAGACTGTAGAAGGACGAGAACGATCGGTCTCAAGATAAAAGTATAAATATACATCTTTATCTTTTATGGCATCCAGCTCGGAACCGAAGAGAGATACGGCAACTTGCTGCCATCCATAGGTGAAATAGGCGCCATCGGTACAGCCAAAATCGACCACCCCTCGATCTTCAATTTGATCATCAGGTAAGGAAGTATATAAACTGGCGCAGAAAATATCATCTCCCTCCTCTCTCTCCTTACCAAACATATTCATCCAAAATTTGATTTCTGCTGCGCTAGTATCTGCAGGAACATGAAACTGCTGATATAGAATATCTTCTGTTCTGTTAATTCCACCCAACCAAGCATAATATGAACCGCTATGAGGTTTATTATAATCATCAACAATGGTACTACCATCATTTTCCCATGGGCTGAGAGAGCCAGTCTCAAAACCACCATTTTGTATCGTATTGCTCGTTGTGGGGGGAACATACTTCACTAAACTAATATCGTCAATCCATGCTCCTTTATAGTCATCTGGATTTGAACGATCACTGTGGAAATAAAAAGCAATCCAAACCTGAGAACTGCCACTGAATTCACTCAAGTCTAGGTCATAGTACGTCCAGCCGCCTGAATCGCCATCCCATGAATCACCATAGAACCATTTATTATCAGTTGATGCGCCTACAAAAACATAATCGAAATAAGGTTCTGTATCTAGGAACATATTGAATTCTAATTCCACTGCTTCTCCCGCAGCAAAAGAAAAAGGACCTGCGATCATCCATGTATCCATTTTATTGGGATACGAATCGATGTCCTCAGGGTCTAAACCATCAGCGCCTCCAGATGCAACCCAAACCGCGCCACTCCCAGAGTTCACATGATAATCATCTAAACCCCAATAACCTTTAAGACCTCTAGAATCGTCATATACTTCCCAAGCATCGCCAGGAAAGCCGTCCTCGAAATCCTCAGAGAAAGAAGACACCCAATCTTGGATAGACTGTTCACTATCCAGCATAATTCCATCCGGGATCTGAAATTTCATAGGAACACCCGCAGCGCCAGAGTTCTGCTTGAGCTGAGGAACTGGATGATCCTGCGATGATAAATTGTTTATTCCTGGCGTGGGGGAAGGTTTAGGTTTGTCGATATTAACCGAAATTGAATCAGGGGAATATGCATGATCCAAGGAAGAAGCTAAAACATGATAAGGGTTTTCGGCTGGTTCTTTTGCATAAGTTTTTTGGACAACATCCAATGGTATTAATAACAAAAGCAGCAACACTCCTATGAGAGTAATACAGATATAAAAATAGAAAGTTCGGGTTTTGTGATTCCCGACTCGTTGATGATTATTCTGGATATTCATCTAATTCTCTCCTCTTAAAATATGAAAGATAACGAGAAAAATTTCTTTGTCTCTTGATTGGTTTGCGACTTGGAATCTTTTCTTTTTTAAAAACATACGATTTATTATTAATTCCCACTGTGCATATCTATGCGAATTTGCAATATATTGATCTTGTTATTTTTGACTTTGACTTTTACCATGTATTTTCCCTTTTGTGCATTGAATTGAGATGATCCTATAAAAGATTTTCAATAGTTTATGCACAAAATTGAATTTCGTCAATACGATAATTGACGTAGGTTATATAAGTGGATTCAATATTCAGGGATTTATCACCGACCTGAGATAATGATCAAGTTAGGCAAACAAGGATAACAAACCCTTAGGAAGGATATATTTTTAGATGAAAACAGTAATTATGCAAACGAGTTAATTTTTATGACGATAAAAATCCCCCATGCGTTTTATTTTTCAATTGCCCCAGGAAGTTCGAATAAATACCTATGGTGTATTCAAATCGGGGACGATGACATATGAAAGCGATTCTTTGGGGATATTGATAAAACCCATTGGGCTGACAGCATAATTTTCGTATGAATTCTCTTCCATTGCATTGAGATAAATAGGATTGACGCGCTTTTCATAGAAAAAACCCAACATTTGGGTGATTCCAGCCGGATCAGAAAAAGTATCCGGGACACCACATGGACAACCAACCACACCTGTGATGACAGCTTGCGGCATCTCGGTTAATTGATAAACTAATTCATCAGTTGGTTGATCGTCTTCTTGAATATTATTTAAATTGAGTTGTGCTTGCAAATTAAAAGATATTGGATCAAAGGAGGTTTCATCTAAAACCCATTCACAAGGGGTACACTCTGGATTCCCAAAATACAGATCTTTGAATTCCGTTAACCTAATCGTATTGCGTTGTTGAACTTGGTCACCGCCATCAATCGGAAACCATAACTCAATCTGATATATTCCACTATATTCAAAAGCAGTTCCCACAAATTCAGTATTGATGGATGGGTTTAAAGCCGTATATATATCACTGCCAAAAGAAACATAACGATAACCAGAATCTGCTTGCTCTTCAAAATCGGTTTCGGAGGTGATTTGAGTTTCAGGAGAGATTAGAGGAGCGATATCTATTTCCATTTGTGTCATGATCGGCGTGGCTTCTTTACAATCTTGGGGACAATTTTTTGGGTTTTCCGGTCCATCACAAATTTGGTCACCACAACGTTTTTCTGAGACAGGAGGTTGTGTTTCCGTAGGTTCTATGAATCCCCCCAAAGAGCAAGCCATACTGAGCAAGATAATTAGCACTATAAATAATAAAAATCTATTCATCAGGTACTTTTTCCTTAAAACATCCGGTTCCAAATTTTAATATTGCAGATCAAACTAAAATAGTAAGCAATCTTGAGGATTATTCTATCATGAACCAAGATGATTTATCCATAAATGAATTTGATGGTGTTTGAAAATAATATTGTACAATAGAGATTATGAAATTTTCAAATCGAAACTCGGCATTCATCTTTGACATGGATGGCACAATCATCAATAACATGCCATTCCATGTGAAATCATGGTTGCTGGCTTTGAATGAATATGGTGTCCAAATAAGCCAAGAGGAATTAATCAGGCAGAATCATGGCACAATCGGCGAGGTGATTCGAAGTATCATGGGAAATGATACCAGCGACCATATGGTAAAAGCCATAGCTGAGCGAAAAGAATTTCTTTATCGCCAGAACTACCGACCTTATCTAAAATTACTCGATGGCGCAGAAGTTTTTCTAAAACGCTCTAAAGAGATTGGTATCCCTATGGCGCTAGCCACCAACGCAAGTTGGGATAATATCCACTATGTACTAGATGGATTAGACATAAACGATTGTTTTGAAGTTGTTCTAGGAAACGAAGATATTGAAAGAGGAAAACCAGATCCACAAATCTTCCTATTTGCAGCCCAACGTCTTGGAATTGAACCGGAGAAGTGTCTCGTTTTTGAAGATTCAACCTCGGGCATCTTAGCTGCGGAAAGAGCAGGAATGCACACTATTGCTATCAGTACCAGTCTTGAAGAACATGAATTAGCGAAGAAAAAGCAGGTCGTAAAAGTCATCCAAAATTATAACAATCTAGACCCAGAAAATTTATTCAATAGCAAAGGAAATTGAAATAATAAATGGAAACATTCATTAAAGAACGCTTCACCCAAAGGATCCTTCAAGAAGCTATCAACAGATTCGAAGGGGAGGCAGGATCTTCTATAGAATTAGATGGTTTTGAGAATTTTCTGTATGAGTTTCAACGCGAAGACCAAGCATTAATCATCCGGATAGCCCATAGTTCTCGACGTAGCGAGGAATTGATCCAAGGGGAAATCGACTGGATCAACTATTTAGCTAAGCAGGAAATCGAAGTCTTACATGCGATATCTTCAAAGCATGGTGATTTTATAGAAACGATCGCTGATGGGCAAGGACAACAATTTCTTGCTGTCTGTTTTTCAAAAGTAGAGGGGAAGCCACCTTGGGAAACTGGCTGGACAGATGAAGGTTACCGGAATTTTGGAAGATTGATAGGTAAAATGCATCAAGCTACAAAAGGATATAAGCCAAGTGATACTAGCTGCCAACGTCCACTATGGGAAGACCCGATCATCCAAGATGTGGAAAGGAACTTACCTAAATCCGAAATCAAAATTAGGGATATTTATCGGCAGTATTATACCCATGCCTGTACATTACCCAAGGGAAAAGATGCTTACGGATTGATACATTTTGATGCAAATCCATCGAATTTATTAATTGATGATCATGGAAAAATTACCCTGATCGATTTCGATGATTGTTGTTATTCCTGGTTTGTTAACGACCTAGCCATCATTCTGTTCTATATGGTTATGGGTAAAGAAGATGTGACCGGATTCATTGAACATTTCATGATGCATTTTCTTGATGGTTATAAGTCTGAAAACCAATTGGATGCAAAATGGCTGAAGGAAATCCCCACCTTTTTGAAACTGCGTGAGATCGATATGTATGCATTGATCTTGAGAGATTTCGGCGCTGAAACGGATGATCCCTGGTGTCGACGGTTCTTGGATGGTCGCAAGCAACGCATCGAGCAAGATATACCGTATATCGATTTTGATTTCACTTAACTTGCCAGAAATTTGTGATTATTTACCCATTTCAAAATAATTCCAAAAATTATTTCTTGACCTCTAACATGGAAAAATTTACTTAGTATTCGATTAGCAACGAAAAACTCTTGTTCTAATTTTCAACGGAACAATAATAGCAAACCAGAGATCAACAAGAATAGAATTACCACACGTTCAAACCATATACGGTTGATGCGATCAATCAAATATTTCCCTACCCAGACTCCTAGAGGGACAAGAGGCGTAAACCAAATGATTTTTGTCAAAACATCAAATCTAATCAAACCAGCATACAAGTAATATGGCACCTTGATCCAATTCAATACGGCAAAGAACAGCACTGAAGTAGCAACAAATGTAACTGGTTTAATCTGCTGTATCAACATATAGATCGTGATCGCAGGACCGCCTGCATGCGCGAGGGTGGAAGTAAAACCTGAGACAGAGCCAGCTAAGACCCCATGCCATTTTCGAGGATAATAGGGAATGGATACGAGAATACGCTTCTCGAAAAGTCGATATACTAGAAAGAAAAGAACCAATATACCTAAACCTCGTCGTAAAGCTACTGTAGAAAGATTGGTTAACACAAATGTCCCAATGGTTACCCCTATCAAAGCGCCCGAAAGCAAGATCAGCGCTTGACGTGTATCCCATCGTCGCCAGTGTGCCACCAATGCAAAGATATCGGCAAGAATTAAGATCGGTAATAATAACCCAATCGCTATATTTGTAGGCATAGCCAAGGCAAGAAGAGGTGTGATGATCGCCCCCATCATGCCCCCCAAACCACCTTTGGAAAGTCCAGTCAGAAAACAAGCAACAGCTACAGCAATGTAAAACAGTATTGAATAGTCAGGGTTCATAACTTTCCTAATATTTCTACAACACCAATATTTCCATTCACCCGAATTCGATCACCTGTTTTGATGCGACTTGTCGCATCTCTAGTACCGACGACAGCCGGTATACCAAATTCACGTGCAACAACAGCCGTGTGCCCCAACACCCCACCCGTATCTGTAACCACTCCACAAATCTCACTAAATATAAAAACCCAGGTGGGGTCTGTCATCAAACAAATCAAAATCTCGCCTTTCTCTATATTATCGAATTCTTCGGGTTCTTGCATAACGCGGGCAAAACCCTCTATCAGACCGGACGAAGCAGGCGAGCCATGCACCTCATCCTTTGGCTTATCCACATCGGTTTGTGTGAGCTCAAAACGGTATGGATAACCCCAATTTTTATGAAAAGGCTCTAAATACATATTCCATTGAGTGACAGTTCCCACCCAATCACGAGGATTAATATAGGAGGCAGCATGGTATGCCAGCTTATTTTCCTCAACGACCGATCTACCATCATCTCCTTCAGAATTTTTATAGCACTTCGGATCAGCAATATACGCTCGCAATTGGTCATACTCTAGAAACATGATATCTTCAGCATCATCGATGAATCCCTCTGCTACCATCTTTTCAGCAAGAGCTAATAATACCAAGCGCATTCTCCCAAAGGTTCCCTGATCTATATAGATCTCAATATCCGGCATAATAGATGTGATACGGATCATCAAATCGAGCTTTATTACCAGCTCTTCTTTCTGTTCTGCTGAAACATCATCAGAGACTAAAGAATGTAATTCTTGCAATGCAGCATTTTGATCATCAATGATCCTTTTTAAATGAGACGGATAATCGTAATTTGATTTTAAATACCCCATAATGGTCTCAATTGCTGGTGATGCGTCTTCCATCCAGAGCATTTTTATATAGTCATAAGCAGACTTGGTGGTCTTTATCCCAAACTCATTTAGATACTTATCTACTTCTTTTAAAAATTTTTTACCTGACTCACTAGATTCCAAAGCAGGTAGTATGGCTATTGCATGTTCACCGCTATCAAAAATCGTTTTCAGCTCTGGATGAATAACCACTTTTTCTTTAAGTTTCCATAATATCTCTAAGCTATCCCAGTTACGGTTTTTTAAAGAAACAAAGATCCGGCCCATTAAGGAAGGTGATACTTCTCCAATGACATCATCAATTACCTCTTGTAAATCAATTGAGGATTGACTTAGCGCTAGGTGAACTATCCAGCGAATACAAAAATGTCTCTCCTGGATAGTGATCACTTCTTCAAGGAAGAACATCAAATCATGTAAATTTGCATTTTGTGCATCATATTGATCAATATACTCAAAATTCTTCTTAATTTCTGGAAGAAAGCGGTTTTGCCACCAATGAGGCATTTTTTTTATATAAGCTGGCATAATCCAGTCATAATAAGGAGAAATTATCTTAGCAGATTCTGTATCACGAGGAATAATAGCGCTGTACAAATACCCATTAATTCGCTTTCCAATCCAAGCCTCGCTATATGGATAACCAGAATGCTGATAAATATAATCTAATGCGGGTTTCCACCAACCACACAAACTCCAGCACATAGGTGAAATTGGACGCGTTATACCATGGGTATTTAAAAACCAAAACAATCGCTTTTCAGTTTCGCTTTCCCACTCAATAGGAAAACTCTCGTCACCCAAAAAAGTGGCAAGTACCTGATCTGAATCAGCCATTTGTTTGTCTCCTTGTTCGTTTAATGATAAAACAACCTATATAATATTCAAGCGCCTGTATTATTCGAATCGAAGTTCTTTTATCACCAAGATAAAAAAAAGTGGCGGAAAATGTAAGATCTCTGTTCTCCCCGAAGCAGTTTCTGTCATCCCAGATTTCAATCAGATGAAAGAATCATCTGCGATTTGATTTCTTTCTTCCAGAACGAAACATAGACCACAGAAGAGATAATCCCAGGAAAATTAATGTTAAAAATCCGATTACTACGATCCAAGTGATCAACTTCCAAGGCCAGGTAAAGTTAAGTTGTGGAATCAGCAAAGCCAATGCAACGATTAGAGCTGAGATCAAGATGCTATAAATTAACCGATTCACGATTACATCCATCCGATTGGTTGTCCGTTCCAATTCGGGAACATCAATACGAACTTCAAAATCCCCACGTTCCATTTGATCGAGGATGCGGGAAGATTGCTGCGGGAATGTGATAATGAAATCACCCCAATCCGCGCCCATTCTAATGAGATTCTGCCCAAATCGACTTGGACTCCAAAACTGTCTGAACAACTTGCCGATATACGGTTGAGAAGCTTTGAAAATATCAAACTCGGGATCGAGCGTCAAGCCTACACCCTGCATCACAACAATCGTTTTTATCAATAGCCAGTAATCGCTTGGTATGCGTAAATGATGTTCATAAATAATAGGTTCTAAACCCTCCAACACTTCTGCAGCCGGAATATCATAAATCGGTAATCCATGATATTTCATCAGAAGACGTCTCAGCGATCGCTGCAAAGCTATGCGGTCAGTTTTCGGATCAGCAATCCCCATACGCATGAGCTGATCAACCACCCCATCAGCATCCAACTGTACAATCACAATAAATAACCGAGCTAGGTCAAGGCGATCATGTCGATCTAAACGCCCAACAGTACCGAAATCAAGCACTCCGATCACACCACCAGGTAAGATTAGTAGATTACCTGGATGTGGATCGGCATGGAAAAAACCGTCTTCCAACACTTCTTTAAGAATGAAATCGGCTGCTGCCAAAGCCAATTGATGGCGATCGTGACCGACCGCGTCTAAGGCAGCGATATTATTAATCTTGATCCCTTCAATACGCTCCATAACCAATAATTTTTGGGTACTCAAATCCCAATAGATTTTTGGTACATATAGGCTTGGTTCATCAGCGAAATTTTCGCGGAAACGGTCTGCATTGCGTCCTTCACGTCTAAAGTCAAGTTCTTCCCGTAATGCAAGCGAATATTCTTCCGCTATATCGACAACCTCATATCGTCTCCCAATCGCGGTTCGTTCTTGCGCTAATTGGGCAAGATGATTGAGGATATCAAGATCTGTGTTAATCAAAGTATCTACATTGGGACGTTGAATTTTTAGTACAATATCCTCGCCAGTTTTTAATGTAGCTGAATGAACCTGTGCAATTGAAGCGGAAGCGATGGGCACTGGATCCACGCTACCAAACAGGGATTCAACAGGAGCATCTAATTCTTTCTCAACAACTGGTTTCGCCACTTCCCAAGAGAGAGGAGCAACATCGTCCTGTAATTTACTCAATTCATCCAGGAAAGCAGGTGGCAATAAATCCGAGCGAGTGCTTAGCACTTGTCCAATTTTTACGAAAGTAGGTCCAAGGTCTTCGATGACAAGTCGGAATCGGCGAGGCATCGAGATCGTCTCTTCATCAAAAGGTCTGCGTCTAATAATACGTCGTGGGAGATTTAGATGTTCGCTGAGCCCCAACTGCCCCAGAATCGCGCCGAATCCATGATCAGCTAATATTTCTGCGATTTCACGATAACGTCGAAGATGTCTGGGTCTTAAAAACATTCGTTTCTCAGGATAATAAATTTCACGTCGAGACACTTAGCTTATTATAATATCTCTGCAACCAAGAACCAGACCAACCCAGCAGGGTCGTGCTTCGCATAATATCGAATACATCATTTCTGGATATCTTCACCTCACTCCGGATTACTTCGGGATTATCTCGGCTAACTGCTAATGTCTTAATGGCAAAAAACAAAGGCCATATACATGACAATCTAACTCTATGCAACCAAAAAGGAAAGGAAGAAATATAATCCAAACCATATTCAAGATGCTTTTCCGCCTTAGCGATTAATCGATTGATGATTGCAAGCGCCTTGTCTTCAAATTCTGATAAGAAAAACTGCTCTCGACTGATACCTTCCCTATTCAAATAACTTTCTGGGATAAAAATCCAACCACGTGAATAATCTTCTCTTATTCCTCGAATGACATTGACCGTTTGTAGTCCTAAGCCAACCTGGCGAGCTAATGGCAGCATGGAGGATTTTTGTTTTTCGACACTACGGATAAAAAATGAAAAAATATTTGTCATTAAGTATCCTACCAACCCTGCGACATGATACATATAATCATCCAGATCTTGTTCGGTTTGAATCGAAGGACCCAATCTTTGCCATTTTGCCATTCCCTGGGCAGAATTGACACAATGTGTGACAATCAATTCTTGCAGCTCCGGATGAAATGAATGCAATAACTCAATTAAATCTTCAGCTTTTTGAGCAACACAAACTTCTGGGTCTGTAGGATCTAAATGATCTATCCGCGAAGTAAAAATAACTGGTTCTTCACTATTCCTTAAAACTTGACTCCAAATTTGAAGAAGTTCATCCTTTTGTTCGAATGCCAAATCAGGATTGTCTTCTATACAATCTGACACTCTAAACAATAAATAAGATAAACCGACCGGGAGGCGGATATTTTTAGGTAAATTTTGAATTGATAATGCAAAAGTTCGACTAACTGACTTGACCATTTCTATTATCTCAGACAAAAATCACCTCCTTTAAGAATAAATTCCTATGATTATAAAAGTATAATACCAAATTCGACTAACCAATGGTTATTATAGCCTTATTATTAGATTCCAATCTATTAAATCACTGAGAGCCAGGTACGCCGATCCTGGCTCTCTACAAGGAGGAGAAAAAGAGAAATCGCCCTTTTCAACTATAATACCAGGGTTGTATAAAATATACTTGACGATTACTATACAATCACCCTACGGTGAACCAACAAATTTGTCAGTATTTATGACATCAATTCCTTTTTCGATTTGCCATTAAATTCTTGAATAAGAGAACTCATAGACCAAAATTTAGACGCGCCATTGCTAACCAAATTTGAGGCAAGTGATAGTATTTTGGATAAATTAGATATTGTGGAACCCAAACAGGATAAAACTTCTTCTTGAAATCAAAGAGACCTTTGAAATCATATATTCTAGAACCATATTGATAAACCAAATGGAGAAAACGCTCCAAGAATGGATCTGATGAATCTTCCCCAACCCCTGACAAAGCGCAAAGTCCCAAGTTAAAAGTAGCATAGCCTTGTTCTTTCGCCCAGAAAAATAGAGTAACAAATAAGAAATCCATGGTTCCTGAATACACATCTTCACTCCTACGCATCAAATCGATCGATATTTCATTACGGCAGTATTCAGGAACAAGATTTACAAAAGCAGATATTTTTCCTTGGGGAGTATGAACAACCACAGTCAGTGCAGTTTTTATATAATCTGGCTCGAAACTACCTAAGAAGAAACGTTTCTCCTTCCGACCGGTCATGCCAAGCCATTCACTGCTTATTTCATGCAATTGATCAATAATATCAGGGGGAACGGGAGGGTAATAAAATTCTACTCGATAGCCGAGTTTGGTCATACGATTATATCGCTTGCGATAATTTGAACGAGATCTTCCAGATATATCAAATTTATCTAATTCGATGATCCCCTCATGCCCCATACAAAGTTCTCTAAAACCCGAAACATGATATTGATCTAAATAATCCGGTAAAGTAAAGCAGAAAGCTGGAATCCAATCATTGATAGCGCAAAAACACTTAAATTCATGAATAGTTGGAACGATATCACGGTATGGACCTATCGGATCTCCGAGGATGATCGCCACGCGCCCTTGAACTTTATAGGCAATCAATGAGCCACCCTTAGAAAAAAAATAATTCTTATCTCCAACCAATGTCAAATAAGCATATGATGAACGACCATACTTTTCGACGATCTTTGAAGCTTTATTTCTAGAGAGGGAGCGATTAGATTCATCAGATTTAGAAGGGGCTAGAACCATTATTAATATATAAAAACTAATCATCAAACTGAATAGATAAAAAACATCTAGTAACCCAATAAAAGAAATCGCATGATCATCTGCCGATGTAAATCCAAATGGCAGGGGAATATTGGTTGATAATACTTTACCTTGTTCAGCGAGTAGGGTGGGAAATATACTGTATGAAAAAACGAGAACGCCTAAAAAGAGTAAGACAAGAAACATAAAAGCTAATATTTCCTTGCGATCTGGTAACCTAGAATGAACGAAAAAACTTGGGCGAGATAATATCAACCAAAATATTAGACTAATTCCTAAGACCAACTGATAGAAATTAGATTGATCAATAATTCTATTAACAATAACTACCACAAATAAAAGAATGCCTAAGAACCAAGCAGCAGATTTTCTTCGCAGTAAACCCAATCCCAACATCACCAGCGCCATACCCGAGATCAAGCCAGTGAAAGGATAATCAACCGACATGAAAATGGGGTTAATATTATCAAAGACAATGATGTGAAAATTGTTGAATAAGAAAAAAGAAAACAAGATATGTTGGAAACCCATCGCAAATACAAGCCATGTAATTACTTTCGCGCCCCAAATACATAACGAAGAAGAACGATCCAAAGGTAAAGATTTCAACCAAGCGAATAAGTAATACCTATTCACGATACACCTACTAAAAATCACCCTCATTCAATAAATGACTATATTTAAATTTTACCTTAAATTATCATCTTAAAAAAACCGATGATGAAATTTGATAGGTATTTGTGTTTTAACGTCACTCGATTAAACCAGAATCGAGGATATCGATCTAAAAGTAATCAATAAGAAGGAACGGTCAACCGACGTCGATAAGCGATACCTTCGGATGTAAAGACAATCAAAGCCAACCAGATAATCACAAAACCGATCAATCGATCGTGACTAAATGGTTCATGATAGATAAGAACACCGATTAGGAATTGACACGTTGGGGCAATATATTGCGTTAATCCCAACGTTGAAAGGTTAATCCGTTGAGCTGCTGCACCGAACAGCAATAATGGCAAAGCGGTCACCAAACCCAAAGCAATTAATAATACATCCACTGAGAGAGAAGTATGCCCAAAGATACTTATCCCTTTGAGGTCTAAAAATAGTAAATAAGCTAAAGCGGGGATAAAAAGTACGCCGGTTTCTAATGTAAGCCCCTTGATAGAATCGAGAGATGAAGTCTTCTTACTCAGTCCATATAATCCAAACGAGGAAGCTAAAGCTAAAGCAATCCAAGGCAAATTACCATAATTGATTGTCAGATAAAGCACCCCAACTCCAGCTAGACCGACAGCAAACCATTGTATCGTGCGTAATTTCTCTCTAAGAAAAAAAACGCCTAAGAGAACACTAACCAAAGGATTTATAAAATAACCAAGACTACTCTCTACAATATATCCCGTATTAACTGCCCAAATAAAAATTAACCAGTTTGTGGCAAGTAGAGTACCAGCAATCGCTCCAAATAGGATTGTCTTTCGATCTCTTATCGCTAACATAAAGTTAGACCAATCCTTACGAATTGAAATCAAGAAAATTAGAAAAATAAAACTCCAAATCGAACGATGAACAAGAATTTGTAGAGCAGGTACATCCTGAATTAATTTTAGATAGATGGGAAGAAACCCCCAAATTGAGTATGCTCCAATAGCCAGAATAATGCCGATATTCATATCTAGTTACCTTGTTTGAAAAAATGGCAGATTTTTTAATAAGTTAAAAGCGCCGGTTTGTTTAAGGCGCTTTGACAAAGGCGGGGAGGGCGGGATTCGAACCCGCGGTCGAGGTTATGCCCCGACAACCACTTAGCAGGCGGCCCCAATCAACCACTCTGGCACCTCCCCGGATTATTAAACTTCTATCCCTTACTACCCGCCACCAATAGAAGGCGGAGGGAGAGGGATTCGAACCCCCGGTGGGCTTATCACCCACAGCTGTTTTCAAGACAGCCGCCTTAGTCCACTCGGCCATCCCTCCATGCATACTGGGATCAGTATCCCAAGCGACGCAATTCTACCATATCCTGCTTATGACTGCAACAATCCTGAAGAAATTCGTAATTGCTAATATCCAATTTTCTACAAGATCTGCTTCTACTGCAGATAGGATGAGCTAATTAATCAATATCCAATTTTTCCACATGCAACATTAATCATGCTATACTTTCAAGATAACACCCAGAATAGAGAAAAGATGTTAATAATTTTATGACCCATATTGCTCGTTCATCTCTAATTATCGCGGTCTTCTTTGGTTTTGATAAAGTATTAGGTTTTATCCGACAAGTTTTTGTGGCGCGCCAATTTGGGCTCACCTACGAGATTGATGTCTTCAATGCGGCTAATAATATTCCCGACCTGCTCTCCGCGCTGATTTCAGGAGGCGCCTTGGGGGTCGCGCTGATTCCAGTACTCTCAGAATATCTTGAGAAGCGAGGTATCTCTGAGGTCTGGGATCTTTTTTCAAGGATACTCAATCTAGCTTTTCTTGTAACGGCATTCATCTCTCTGCTGATTGCGATTTTCGCCACCCCAATGGTACATTTTATTATCGCTCCAGGTTTTCCAGAAGAACAGCAGGCATTAACGGTCGAATTGATGCGATTGGATTTGATCGCAATTATCATCTTCTCAATCAGTGGATTGGTAATGGCAGGTCTTCAAGCAAACCAACATTTTTTACTTCCCGCCATGGCGCCCGCTTTGTATAATATCGGACAAATCTTCGGAATTACAATCCTATCTCCATCTCAAGGTTATAGTGTTGGACCAATCACATTGCCAGCTTTCCACCTAGGGATACACGGATTGGTCTATGGCGTTATCCTGGGGGCATTATTACACCTAGCCATACAAATTCCGGGTCTCATCCATTTTAAATTCAAGTGGAAAGCTTCCATCGATCTGCATAAAGTAGGAGTCCGACAAGTATTATCTTTACTTGGTCCACGCGTCCTAACCATGTTCTTTTTACAATTGTTTTTCATCACTCGCGATAATCTTGCATCCGGACTTGGTGAAGGATCTGTGACAGCGTTGAACTATGGCTGGTTCATTATGCAAGTGCCAGAGACTTTGATCGGCACAGCGCTAGCGATTGCCTTATTACCAACGCTTTCCGAATACTTTTCACGTGGCGATCATATACATTTCAGGGACACAATTAACCAAGCTATGCGTGTATTAATCGCATTGACCCTACCAGTCAGCGCCTTATTGTGGTTCACCTTACCCATGCTAATTGAGGCGCTCTTCGGATTTGACGCGGAAGGAATTGATTTGGTAGTCTGGACAACGCGTGCCTATTTACTTGGGTTATTAGGTCATTCTCTTTTAGAAATGTCCGCACGTTCTTTCTATGCACAACAGGATGCCCGAACACCACTTTACCTTGCAGCCATCAATGCTGCTGTTTATATGATAATTGCCATCTTGCTCTCGCGGTGGATCGGAGCGGTTGGAATTGCCTTAGCAAATACGATTTCTTTCACCCTTGAAGCCACCTTCTTGCTGATCTTATTGAATCGAAGATATACAGGGATATTTAGAGTTCAGCATACTGTTATACGCGTACTATTGGTTTCGATCTTAGCGGCTTTGCTTACCATGCTTCTCCTAACGCTGCCAATCCCACCCATCCCTCTTGCAATTATTTCGTTAGCTGTTGTTGGATTAGGAATCATCCCATTTATATTGCCAGAATTGAAGCTTTTGATAAAATTATAAACGTAGCGATTTGTTTTTTTTAGTTAGGACAAGGATGGTAAAAATGCAGAAATCCATGCGTTACTTCATCATCATTCCACTTTTTCTCATTTGGGTATTTAACCCAATTCAAAAAGAAACCTCGCGTATTAAATATTCATCTAAGATCGATCCACAAATTATTGAGCAATCAAGTGAAGGTGAGATGGAATTTTTGATATACATGAAAGAGCACACAGATCTCAGTAACGCGAAGCACTTGACCACAAAAATCGATAAAGGTTATTACATTTATCAAGCATTATCCAATACTGCAGAAGAGTCTCAGCGATCAGTGATCAATTTACTTAAAAAGCAAGGCGTTGAGTTTCGCTCCTACTGGATTGTCAACATAATATGGGCGAAAGGTGACTTACAACTGATCGAAGCGATCGCACAGAGAAACGATGTGGAATATATCCATGCCAATCCGAGGGTGAGGTTAGATTATGAGAACACGATCATTCCGGATCTGAAAACGGGGTTTACAACACCGAAAACTTCTTCAATTAACGCCATTGAGTGGAATATCGAAAAAGTGAACGCTCCAGATGTATGGGAGGCTGGTTATACCGGACAAGGAGCCGTGATTGGTGGGCAAGACACTGGATATGATTGGGATCACCCCGCGCTGATCAACCAATACCGAGGCTGGGATGGAATTACTGCTGATCATCATTACAATTGGCACGATGCCATTCACAGCGGTGGTGGTGTTTGTGGAGCTGATTCACTTGAGCCCTGTGATGATGGAGACCATGGCACACATACGATGGGAACGATGGTTGGAGATGATGGACTTGTCAATCAAATTGGCATGGCGCCCGGGGCACGTTGGATTGGCTGCCGAAATATGGATCGAGGCTTTGGAACCCCAGCCACCTATATCGAGTGTTATCAATGGTTTATCGCGCCAACAGATTTAGACGGAGAAAAACCAAATCCTGAACTGGCGCCGCATGTGATCAATAATTCATGGGGATGTCCAGTTAGCGAGGGCTGCACCGATCCAAATTTCTTGTTGGAAGCAGTCAAAAATGTAAATTCGGCTGGAATTGTTACCGTACATTCTGCAGGGAATAATGGATCCATGTGTGAAACTATAAATCAACCTGCAGCAATCTATGATGAATCATTTACAGTCGGAAACACAGACAACGAGGATTTCATTGCAACCAGCAGCAGTCGTGGACCTGTGACCGTCGATGGCAGCAATCGATTAAAACCAGATATATCCGCGCCGGGAACCAATATTCGTTCTAGTATTCCTGGTGGTAATTATTCCATAAAATCTGGTACCAGTATGGCAGCGCCTCATGTAGCTGGTCTGGTGGCTTTGTTGATTTCAGCCAATCCATCCTTGGCAGGGAATGTGGAGCAAATCGAATCATTGATCACGCAAAATGCATTGGCGCGTACCACAAACCAAAAATGCGGGAGTGTAGACGGAAACCAAATCCCGAATAACACGTACGGTTGGGGAAGAATTGACGCAGAAAAAAGCGTCGCGGCTGCTTTTCCATACCAATTACAAATTCAGAAAAGTGCTCCATCAAATTCAGGTTATTATGTCCCCGGTGTGCCTCTTCGGTTTACGATTACGGTAACCAACACCAACCCATTTTCGACGACCAATCATTTGATCATCACTGATAGCCTTCCTATTCATACTGATTTCTTCAGCGCAACAACACCTTATACGCGTACAGATAATCAAATACAATGGGAGCTCGACCACTTGAACAGCACAACAAATTACGAGTTAGTCATACTTCCACAAAAGACATATACCGGTACAATCCTGAACGAATACTATGGTGTCAGGAGTGATGAATTTCCCACCCAAATGGGAAGCATTGTATCCTTAGAAGCATACCCCTATTCCTTTTTGCTACCATTTATCTATAAGTGAGATGAATAGATCAAACACTCAACTATTAACATAAAAAATGAGCAAGAATGATTCAGGAATCAAATTTGGATTAAACAAAAACACCAACTCTATTTTTAATGTTGGTGTTTGCTAATGATTAAATCGAATAATTTACTATCTTTTAGCCCTCTTTCTCGTACGGCGTTCCATCCGCAGCAGGCATCTGACCACGACCAACAACACCCGCTAAGACAATCATCGTTGCCACATAAGGCGCCATTAATAAGAAATTGGAGGGGATTTGAATACCCAAAATAGCAAGTTTGGACGCTAGGGAGTCGGCAAAACCAAATAATAAACCCGCGCCAAAGGAACCAAACGGCATCCAATTTCCGAATATCATGGCGGCTAAAGAGATAAAACCACGCCCGGCAGTCATGACTTCATCAAAACGACCCACGGAACCCAAAGTGAAATAGCCACCCGCAAATCCTGCCATCATACCACCCAGCAATACAGCCATATAGCGCTGCTTGAAGACATTGATGCCCAAAGTATCTGCTGCGCGAGGGTGTTCACCGACAGATCTTAATCGCAATCCCCAGCGTGTATAGAACAAGCCGAATTGGATCAAGAATAAGAAAATAAACATGGCATATACGAACATATTATTATCGAATAGAATCGGTCCAAAAAATGGGATTTTGGATAGTAAAGGTATTTCGATAGCTGAGAAAGTACCGGGATTATTCAATTCTTGATATTGTTGCATGAATTTAGCAGAAATATAAGAGGTCATACCGGTGGAAAAGATATTGATGACCGTACCAGAGATGATTTGATCGGTTTTATATTTGATCGAGAAGATAGCATGGATCAAACCCAAAATCGCTCCAGAACCTACCGCTGCTAATAAACCTAACCATAAACTTCCAGTGACGCTGCCAACCAGTGCACCAACCATGGCGCCCATCAACATCATACCTTCAATAGCAATATTGACCACACCCGCGCGTTCACATAAGATACCGGAAAGCGCTCCTAAGGTAAGTGGAACGGCTTTTGACAAGGTTGTGTTGATCAGTCCCGCTAAATTTAATGATTTACCTCCAGCTCCCCAGGTAAGAAATGCAAAAATAAACATCCCGGCTACTAAGCCAAGTACTAGATTTGTCCTTTTTCCAAAACCACTTGGACGAGTAAGCTGAATCAGTCCAAGGATAATACTCAACCCTGCGAGGACATTCAAGGTTAAAAATGTAGGTAAAGTCATGTCAGGTATCGTGGCTTCAAAACCTCCTGGGGTCATTCCAAAAACAGTAACCATTTCCGGATCAACGCCACGGCTGAACAAAAACCAAATTCCCAATCCTAAGATCAGGAAAACGATACCCATTACTCGTTGGCGAGTTGGGGAAATAAAATCAATTTCACGTCGTAAAGTAGTTGTTGTCATAGGTTAGTTGCCTCCCCAGGTGCTTAATACAACGCCTTCTTCAACCTCATCAGGTATCTTCAATCGGTAAATCGAGCGGATGATCGCTGGCGCGGCAATAAAGGCTAGGATCATCGCCTGGAGTACGGAAATAATATCAATTGGGATACCAGCTACTACTTGCATACGAGTAGCTCCGTTACGTAAGGTTCCAAAAAGTAAAGCAGCGAGTACTACTCCAACCGGATGGCTTCTTCCCAACAACGCCAATGCAATACTGTCAAAACCATAACCAGAAGAGAAAGCCATCGCCAGGTTATGGTTTACGCCAAGCACCTCATTTGCACCCGCTAATCCTGCTAATGCGCCTGATAAAGACATGGCTAATACTATTGTTCCTGACACAACCATCCCAGCATATTTCGCCGCATGTGGGTTAACCCCCACTGTGCGTAAATCGAAACCCCATTTTGTTTTAAAAAGAAACCAGTATACCAACCACGCTACACCTAATGCAACGAAAAAACCGAAATGAAAACGGATCGGGTTGCCAAAAAACATTGGTAATTCAGCCGATTTTTCGATTGTTGGCGTAACCGGATTGAAAGAATCAGGTCTTTTCATAGGACCACTAAGTAGGAAGTCGCTAAGACGAAAAGCAATATAATTCATCATGATGGTATTAATGACCTCATGTCCGCCTGTTTTCGCCTTCAACCAGCCAGGAATAAAACCCCATAAAGCGCCACCGAGCGCCCCAGCTAGTAAGGCTAAAGGCAGGTGAATGATCATTGGCAGACCTTTGATTGAGTATCCTACAAAAGCAGAGGTGATCGCGCCAATAAAGATCTGTCCTTCGACACCGATATTGAATAACCCAGCTCTGAAACCCAGCGCTACTGCTAATCCACCAAAAATATAAGGGGTCGAGGCAACTAGGCTTTCAAAGAATGGGTTGACTGCTCTTCGAATGGCTTCTGCGTCACCGCTTTTCAAAGCGTCGCTAATTTTCACTGGATCCCCGATTGCTCCAGTAAATAAAGCCAAATAAGCAGTCTTGACAATTTCCCAAGCTTCTTTAATCCCAGTCCACGGTGAGATCGACCAGGCGGCATAGAAATCCTCAGTTGTTAGAATAATAAAAATCCCACCAATCACCAAACCTGTAAAAATCGCTAGAATTGGGATTGCCAAGGTTTGCCCAACCTTGCGCCAACCCGTCGCCTTTGTAGGCGCGCCAGTAGCGGCATTCAATAATTCTTCTTGGACAACTTGAATGCCATTTTTACCTTTAGATTTACCTTCTTGCGATGAATTATTCTCTTGACTCATCCATTTCATCCTTGAGAAAACACGATTAGTTTTATCAGTTTTATTAGGCTTCTGCTGGCTTTACACCTGCCATAAGAAGTCCAACACCTTCTTTGGTAGCTTCTTCCGCTGATAGAATTTCAACGATTTTTCCACGATACATAACTGCAATCCGATCAGATAATTCCATGATCTCATCCAACTCCGATGAGACTAATATAACAGCGCATCCTTCATCTCGTTTTTCAAGAATACGCCGATGGATATATTCTACTGAGCCTACATCAAGTCCACGTGTAGGTTGCGAGGCGATAAGTAATTTGATTGGTCTGGAAAATTCACGCGCTACAATCACTTTTTGTTGGTTACCGCCAGAAAGCGATCCAACGCTTGTAAGAGCGCTCGGTGTACGAATATCAAATTCATCCACTAATTTGTTTGCTGACTTAAGGATTGCTTGTTCATCCAGAATAACACCCCTAGTGTAGGGTTTTTGATAATACGTATTCAAAATCAGATTGTCGGAAATAGGGAAAGGTAGCACAAGTCCATCTTTCTGACGGTCTTCAGGGACATGGGCTGTTCCTAATTCTGTGATCTGTCTTGGACTAGCATGGGTTATCTCTTCGCCTAACGCTTCAACCGAACCACTCAGTGAAGGGCGCATTCCAGTTAATGCTTCAACCAATTCTGTCTGTCCATTGCCTTGGACACCAGCAACTCCGAAAACCTCTCCCGCATAAACTTCAAAGGAGATATCATCAACAGCAACTTGATTACGTTCATCTACTACAACCAAATTCTTTACAGATAAGACTTGATCACCAATTTTCGCGGGTGTACGATCCAATTCAAGCTCAACCGCTCGTCCAACCATCATTTCAGCTAATAAACGTTTATCAGCATCTTCTGGAAGAACAGAACCGATGACTTTCCCACGTCGGATCACCGTAATTCGATCAGCAAAATCTAGAACTTCACGCAATTTATGAGTAATGAAGATAATCGATTTACCTTTTGAAACAAGGTTACGCATGATCTTAAACAGCTCATCGGTTTCTTGAGGCGTCAATACTGCTGTTGGTTCATCCAAAATGAGAATATCCGCTTCACGATACAACAACTTGATAATTTCAACCCTTTGTTGAACGCCAACTGGCAAGTTCTTAACATAAGCATCCGGATCTACTTGAAGGTTATATTGCTCAGATATTTGGCGGACCTTGCTGGCGGCTAATTTCCGATCCAGCACTGTACCATAACGAGTTGATTCATCACCAAGCATTACATTCTCAGTAACCGTAAAAACTGGGATGAGCATGAAATGCTGATGCACCATACCTACACCTTCTGAAATGGCATCACTTGGGGATTTTACATCAATCTGCTTACCGCGCACAAATATCTCCCCCTCATCTGGCGCATACAATCCATAAAGAATATTCATTAAAGTGGTTTTACCAGCTCCATTTTCCCCCAAGAGTGCATGGATTTCTCCTTCTTTCAAGGTGAGATCTATATGATCGTTGGCTAAGACACCCGGAAAGCGTTTCGTAATCCCGCGAAGTTCCAGAACGTCAGTCATATGGTTTTTCGCTCCGATGAGTAGATTTTCGAAAATTTAGAGATAATTTTACCACGAGTGAGTCCCTTTTTTTAATGCAATAATCCGAAGAATGAAAACCATTTCATCATGTGTAAATTTTATTAACCAAAAAAATTCATTAAACACATTCAGGGCGATACACCTGTATCAATAAACCCATTCAATAGGTCTTCGAATAATCGGTTCACATACTCTTGTTTTCCCGGACTAAAAAGCGATTCATTGATATCCATCAGAACAAGCGGTGATCCCAAATTATATCCTGATTGACCAGAAAGTAAATTCTCCCAATTCTGTTCAAGGGTATCCTTTAGATCAGTTCGAATGGTGACGATCCAATGATCTTGAATTGGAAGAGGCGGAAGTTCAGCTCCGATCAACTTTATTCCATGGTCAACAAAATACTCAAAGAGTTCACTACTTCCCGTGCCTGGCGCAATATACACGGTTTCAACAGCACTATTGATCAGCGCATCTGCAACAGCAATTTGTTGATCTTGGCTAGAGCTTAGTGGTAATTCGACGGTCATGGGATACTGGTTATACGGAGGGTACGCAGGTCTACATAATCCACAATAGAAAAAAACTCCGTTCGAGAAGCCTTGAGTAGCAGCTTGCCCTTCATCAGAATTAGATTGTGATATGATGCCAACTCTCCAATCTGGGGTGATGACTGCCGCAATATAGCCAGCAAGAAACGCTTGCTGATCTGGTCTACCACCACTAGAATTAATTACGAACATGTTATTCGATGCTTCTAAATCAGGAAAACCAATCGCCAAAAAAATAGTCTCGGGATATTTTGAAATTAAACCCAAAATATCTTGATAAGGAGATAGGATGACAACCAATTCAACATTTTCATTAATGCCACCTTCAATGATCTCTTTGCGAGTTTCCAATCTAAATCCTTCTCTCGCTGTTAAATCTCCAAAAATGGCTTGCATTTCTTCTAAAATTGTTTTGTCAGAGCCAACAGGAGCCAACAAGATCACAAGCGGTGGTTCTGCTGTTGGAGAGGGTATAGGAGAAAACGTCGCAGTTGGTTGTAGCTCGCTGGAAGTCTCGGTTGGAATACCCTCTGTTTCGGCGCCTGGAGGATTATTATTACAACCAATAAATATTGAACTTATGCATAGAAAAAGAAATAGTAGTACAATTTTTCCATGATTTGATTTCATCACGATATACTCTCCATTCAATAAAATTACTTGTATTTTACTAAATAGTAAAGGGTTATAATAGGGTTATGATTGAACTAGATATCCCAGGGATGGGACATATCGAAATAAAACATATAGTCAGCGATGTCAATGGCACTTTAGCGATCGATGGTCAGCTAATGATGGGCGTACCTAGATTGGTTGCGAACCTCCAAAAACACCTAGAAATCCATCTGTTAACAGCGGATACCCATGGAAAACAAAGATTTATCGATCAACAGTTAGGTCTCAATGCTGTGCGGATAACACCTGGAAACGAAGCTCTCCAAAAAGCCGAATATGTAAAAAAATTAGGCGCCCATAATGTCGCTGCAATTGGACAAGGCGCCAATGACGCAATGATGGTTGAAGTTGCAGCGATTGGTATTTGTGTCCTTTCTTTTGAAGGGGTAGCGATTAAGACAATGAATGCTGCCAAACTAATCACCCCCGATATTATTTCAGCTTTAGAATTATTTGAATATCCATTAAGATTAGTTGCCAGTTTAAGACAATGATCTTTTCAAGTAACGAGATTCAACCCAATAACCCAGAAGAATTGCCTCCCTCTAGACGACGACGTGCGAAACGCTTATTAGCGCCTTTAGATGTTGACGAACGCGCCAGTTTCTTGGATGGTCTGGCTCACAATGCTTCACCATCCTTTGATTTTTATATCCTGTCTTTAGTTTCGGGCTTGATCATCAGTATTGGATTTTCATTAGATCATTCAGCCATAATTATTTTGGGGGCTGCACTGGCGCCAATCTTAGCGCCAGCAATTGGCTTATCTCTTGGTACAATCATGGGGGCTGCCCATGTTTTTATGAGAAGCTTAGTAGGTTTATTCATTGGCAGCTTATTGGTATTTCTAGCTGGTTGGTTAATCGGCTCAATCACTCGAAACATGACAATTGGTGATCTTCATCAGGTCTACAGTCATGCGCAAGTTTCATGGATCAATTTTGTAGTATTAGCAATCAGCACAATCCTAACTACGACTACTTATGCGCGTTCAGGGAAAAACGGATCGATCCACTATCTGGCATTGACAAGCGTAGCGTTAGCCTACGAACTCTATTCTCCAATTGCAGCAGCTGGTTTCGGTCTAGGCAAACAACTTCCCCATCTCTTTCCAGATGGATTAGTTGTTTTTGCTGTTCATCTAGCTTGGTGCGCTTTCCTTGGTATTCTCACCCTTTCAATCATAGGCTTTCGCCCATTAACTTTATTTGGATATACACTTGGTGGCGTTGTAGCTTTGTTTAGTTTTATCTTGATCATTGGATTAAGCGGCGCTGGCGCGGTCATCGGAGCTCAATTTGGATTACCGACTGCGACACCAACGATAACGCCTACGATCACACCCACCTTGACAGTCACGCCGTCTCCGATACCACCCACGCCAACATTTACATCCACATCTACCCTGACACCAACTTACACTCCAACGCTGACTTTCACCCCTTCACCAACACCTATCTATGCAACTGTGAGGACAGATCTACCAGAAGGCATCCGTTTCCGAGCTGAGCCAGATGGCGAGACAAAGGGATTCTTGGCGAATGATACATTAATCATAATCTTACCGGAGACACAAGAGAGTGATGGAATCATATGGGTGCGAATCATTACTTCTGATGGAATAGAGGGTTGGATTGTTCGTTCGCTGATCACTATCGTCACAGCAACTCCATCCCCTTAGGTGATATTTTTTATTCGGTTTCGCTGGGAACTAAATCATCTGGGCGGAATGCACCAGGTAATAATTCGGAAAGAATGAATTCATTAAGCAAGTTTAGTTGGTCATCAGCGATGAGCACTTTCATATCTAGACCAAACTCGGATAACGCTTGGCGACAAGAACCACAAGGCATCCCCCCGTTTGAAGTAACAACCGCAATCGCATCAAATTCTCGTTCACCTTCTGATACCGCTTTAAATAGAGCAACTCGCTCAGCACAAATACTAGTAGGATAAGCGGCATTCTCAATATTAATTCCAGTATATATCTTTCCTGATTTTGCTAATAAAGCAGCGCCAACAGCATAGTTTGAATAAGGCGCATAGGCTTTCTGGCGAGCATCCGAAGCCATTCTAATCAATTTCTTTCGCATTTCATCAATTAACATGATCAGTTTCCTTCTCTGGTAATTTTTCTAACAACCACCGGGCGCTAACCTTACCAATTCGCCTCGCGCTTACTTGTTCCACTGTCAATAATAGATTATCTGTTTGGACTGTTTCCCCCACAATGGGTACCCTTCCCAATTGACTGTAAATATATCCTCCCAGGGTATCTGATTCGTCACTTGGTAAATCGCTACCTATTATTTCGTTAAAATCATCTAAATCTATACGACCTAAGAAGATAAAACTACCATCCGGTAGTTTCTGATATGGGTCTTCTTCGCCTTGATCGTATTCATCCTGAATTTCACCAAATATCTCTTCGACAATATCTTCAAGCGTAACCAAACCTGCTACTCCCCCGTATTCATCAACAATCACAGCCATATGAATACGCCGAGCTTGCATCTCAGCAAGCAACTCATCTACTTTCTTAGCTTCTGGCACAAAATAAGCTGGTCGAAGTAAGTTACGTAATGATTCTTTTTCGCCTCCTTCCCGCCAAGCTCGCAATAGATCTTTTGCATAGAGTAATCCCAACGTATTATCCACGGTCTCTTCAAAAACAGGCGCACGGGAATAACCTGACTCTAAAAACGCATCCGCTGCTTCTGGAAGTGGAGTTGCCACATCGAGGGCGAGCATGTCAATCCTAGGCACCATAATTTCACGGGCTAATGTCTCCCCTAATTCAAAAATTGAGTAGATCATCCTGCGTTCTACTAGCTCAAATATGCCCTCTTCCTGCCCAGCATCAACGAGTGTTTTCAATTCGTCTTCCGTCACTATGGATGAATTTTCTCCATTATGTTGATATTCCTCAGAAAATGCCAGTGGAAATAGAGGTATTTTTAGAAATGCTAGGATTATCGTTGTGTATCCAGTAAAACGTAGCGCCCAGCGCTCAGGTTCTTTTGAAACAATAGATTCGACCAAGTATTCAAGCCAGAATAATGAGATCGTAGCTCCCAATAATATCAATCCAATCGTTAGAATGGATGAAGGGATTAATTGAAATGAGGAAAGCACAAAGATAATCAATCCAGCGATAAAGAAGCGCAGAATTAATAAAAGTTGGTTATAACTAGCTTTAACAATATGCAAATTCGAGAGTTGTGATATCGTTCGATTGATCTTATCCCCCATTTGTTCACGCATTGCCAATAATCTTGCATTGGAGGTTTGCAGCAAACTCGTTCGTGCGCCAATTGTTATCAGATCAAATAGGATGAGAATAGCTAAAACGAAAATATATATCAATAAATCATTCACTTTTTACTTCTTTTTTAATTCTTTTGCAGGAACGCCAACAACCAGTGAATTCTCTGGGATATCGCGCGTAACAACTGATCCCGCGCCAGTACGTGCGCCATTTCCGATTTTTACAGGAGCAACTAACATTGTATCACTGCCGATGAACACATCGGAACCAATAATAGTTGGATGCTTCTTCTCTCCATCATAGTTACATGTAATCGTCCCTGCGCCAATATTCACATTTTCTGCAATTTGAGCGTCTCCCATATATGAGAAATGTCCCATTTTCGTTCCTGGTCCGAGATAAGAATTTTTTACTTCCCCGAAATTCCCCATATGAACATCATCCGCTAAATGGGCTCCCTTTCGAAGATGACCGAAAGGACCAATATCGACATTGTTTTCAACGATCGCGTTTTCCAAGACAGAAGAAAATATCTGACAATTATTCCCAATCTTCACATCCTTGATGATGGAATTTGGTCCAATTATACAAGATTTGCCAATGATCGTATCTCCTTGTAGATACGTGTTTGGATAGATAACCGTATCATTGCCAATCGAAACACCGAATTCAATATAGGTTCTTTCGGGATCAATCATGGTGACGCCTTCCAACATCCAGCGTTGATTGACTTTTTGACGTAATAATGTTTCAGCCTCAGCAAGGTGTATTCTAGTGTTGATTCCAATCGCTTGTTCTGGGTCATCTAATAAAACTGATTTTATTGAATAACCATCCGCAACAGCGATTTCGATCAAATCCGTAAGATAATATTCCCCCTTAGGGGATAACTGAATTCTATCTAATGCCTGCCAAAGCCATTCTGAAGAGAAACAATACACACTGGCGTTTAGTTCCCGAATATCAAGAATAGCGGGAGAAGCTTGCGCTTCTTCAACGATCGCTTGCACAGCGCCATCTTTGTTTCTAACCACCCTTCCAAAACCCCTTGGATCATCGGCGATTATGGTCATCATCGTAACCGGTCCTGGGCTTTCGTTATGAGTATCCACGACTTGTTTTAGCAGCTGCGAAGACAATAAGGGCATATCAGCTAATAATACTAAGATAATTCCGGTTTCATTTTTTAGAATCTCAGACGCGGATTGAACCGCGTGCGCGGTGCCTAGCTGAGGTTCCTGAATCACAAAAGCAGCTCGGTCACCGATTCTGGTTTTAATTTCATCAGCGCCATATCCAACCACAACAACCGGTTTAAGATCTGTGATCTCTTTGACGGCATCTAGACTATATTGGAGCATTGGACGACCCAAAAGTGGATGTAAGACCTTAGGAGTATCCGATTTCATACGAGTGCCTTTTCCAGCAGCTAAGATGATTGCATTAATTTCCATCATGATCCTTAAATAAAAAATGAGCATTACACCCAACCCTGGGTGTCACACTCAATCATCCTATAAGTCTAATAAATATCGTATCCAAATTCTTTTTCTTCCTTCTTACTATACCAATTTACTTGTCAGCATGGTAAGAAGAAAAGACATAATCTTCTCATTAAAACGACTATTATCGTCGCATAAGAATAAAATATAATAAGGTTAAGCTGGGGCGCCTGGGCTCGAACCAGGATTCACGATTCCAAAGACCGGTGTGCTACCATTGCACCACGCCCCAATAATCCCTTTATTCGACAATACTAACACAATTATCTGAAAAGGACGCCCCGAATTGTAACATAGGGTTGCCTTGTATGACAATACTTGAAAAGGATTTGGTTTTAATCAACGATTCAATAGAACGAATAAAGGGAAGAAATTTACTCCTTCCCTCAATAAAATTGAATACTTCAAACCGATTTTAGACAAGGTAACAGGCAACGAAATGTCCAGCGCCTTTATCCTCCAAGGGAGGATGATCATTTTTCTGGCATATTTCTTCAGCGAATGGACAACGTTCGTAAAATCGACAACGTGGTTCTGGATTAATCGGTTTAGCAATACTGCCTTTTATATCCGGAATTGCACGCTTAATGGTCGGATCAGGTACAGGTACAGCAGATAATAATGCCTTGGTATAAGGATGGAGTGGTTTGGTTAATAATTCTTCGGTATTGCCCATCTCGACTATTTTCCCTAAATACATGACTGCTAGACTATTGGACATATAGCGAGCTACTGCTAAGTCGTGCGTGATATAGAGATAAGTAACACCCATTTGATCGATTAAATTCTGCATCAAGTTCATGATGCCTGTACGAATGGATACATCCAACATCGAAGTCGGTTCATCGGCGACGACAAAATTGGGGACAACCACTAGCGCACGCGCGATTGCCACACGCTGACGCTGTCCGCCGGATAGTTCATGAGGAAAACGCCATAAGAAAGTCTCTGGGGGCGCTAGACCAACAAGCTCGAGATAGTGCGCGACTAGTTGCTCACGCTCCGAAAGGTTCCCGATCCCTTGTACAACAAGAGGCTCCGCTATCGTATCAAAAATCGTACGGCGAGGATTGAGCGATTCATAAGGGTCTTGAAAGATCATTTGAACATGACGACGATAACTTTTTAATTCTCCGCCGCGCAATTTAGCGATATCTCTCTCATAACCATTAATGCGCATTTTAATGGCGCCGTTAGTTGGGTCGATCAAACGAACGAGTAATTTCCCTGTGGTTGTCTTACCAGAGCCAGATTCTCCCACAAGGGCAAGACTATCGCCCTCGGATATTGAAAAATTAATTCCATCCACAGCATGGATCAACTCATCTGATTTTTTAAATAATCCACTCTCGAGTGGGTATAGTTTTTGCAGGTTTTCGACCTGAACTATAGGTTCACGTAGGTTCTCAACAGTTGACATTAATTTGCCTCCATGGGGTGCCAGCAGGCTGCAAGATGGTTTCCACCCATATCTTTAAATTCAGGTTCTTGTTGCGAACAAATTTCTGTAGCGAAAGGACAACGTGGATGGAAGCGACATCCCTTCGGCGGGCTGATTAAGTCTGGCGGTTCTCCAGGCAATGTTGTAAGCTCCTTTTTCGGACCAATAATGCTAGGAAATGCCGACATTAAACCATAGGTATAGGGATGAATCGGATGTTTGAAGATTTCTTCCGCAGAGCCAAATTCCGCCATCCGTCCTGCATACATCACTCCAATTCGTTCAGTCACCTCTGCGATCACAGCGATATCATGGGAAATATAGATCATACTCATATTGAGTTTGTTTTGAAGTTCGATCATTTCCCGAAGAAGAGAATCCTGCACAATCACATCCAATGCAGTCGTTGGTTCATCAGCGATGATCAAATCCGGATTGCATGCTAGCGCCATGGCAATGATTGCACGTTGACGCATACCGCCGCTATACTCATGTGGATATTGATCCATCAATTTAGGATCCAGACCAACCAATTCAAATAAACTAGCAACATGTTCACGGGCGAGTTCATTGGATTCAACCATATTATGGGTTTCCATCGCTTCTATGATCTGATCGCCGACTTGATAGACCGGATTTAATGCATTCATCGCGGCTTGAAAAACCATCGAAATCTGACGCCAACGAATCTTGCGCATTTCTTCTTCTTTCAAATGGACAACATCCGTGCCATTGATGAATATCTTGCCATTTTTTATCTTAGCATTTTCAGGCAACAGTTTCATCAGGGAAAAAGCTACAGAAGTTTTTCCACAACCTGACTCACCTACCAAACCCATCGATTGGCCTCTTTTTAGTGAGAATGAAACATTGTTGACTGCTGATACCTCACCCGAACGAGTCGTGTAATGCATCGTCAAATCGTCAACTTGTAAGATGGTATCGGTCATAATTATGCTCCAAATACTTAGCGTTTGCGTAAACGTGGATTGACAATTTCATCCAAAGCTCTACCAACCAAATAAAAGGCAGCGCATAAAGAGCTGATGGAAATACTGGCTGGGAAAATTAACCACCATTTCGAAAAATCCAGCAGGTAGCCAGAATAAGAAGAAGTATAGATCATTAATCCCCACGACATGCGCACATTGAGTAAACCGAAGAAGGATAAAACCGCTTCAGAGGCGATGGCGCTATTGACTGCAAACATCATGTAAAGGAAAGAAAGAGGTAATAAATTGGGAATTATATGATTGAAAATAATATGCGTATGCCCACCGCCGGCGACACGGGCAGCTTCAATATAGGTACGCACTTTGATGGTTAGAGCCTGTGATTTGATGATAATTGTAGCGCCGCCAAAGCCGCCTAATAATCCCAGAACAACCGCTAATACAGGCAGGGTTAAGTCCAGAAGAGCTGCTATAACAATCAGAATCGTGATATATGGCATCATGATCACAATATCAGCTAAGCGCATAAAAAAAGTATCGATTGCGCCGCCGAAATAAGCAGCTATTGCACCTATAGTTGTAGCAATGATCACGGTAACCAAAGCTGCCACGATACCCAGAATAAACTCTGAGCGCGTGCTCCACATCAATTGACTGAGAATATCTCTACCAAGCGGATCAGTGCCCAATAAATGCGTTGATGACGGTGGCGCTGGATGAGCGACCAACGTTGCATCATAACCTACTACAGGATCGTACATATTTCGATCCCATACGGTTTTCATCAAGATGGGGTGAATGATGATCAAACTAAGAAAAAATAAGATGATCACTATACCGACAATACCCACCGGGTTCTCCGAAAATAAAGTGTAATTATTTTTTAAACCCCGCAGCATCAATCGTAGGCGAACAAGCCAAAGGGAAGATTTTCCAATGGGGTTAGAGGACATAGAAGGTGTTTGTGATAATTCTGTCATTGTATCGCTTTCTCCATCATGAATTATGAGTACCTAATTCTGGGATCTAGGAATGCATATAAAATATCAGCGATCAAATGCCCAGTAAGAGCCAGAATTCCTGTGAAGACTAAGGCGCCAATCACCATAGGAATATCCTCTACTAGGGCGGCATTTAACAAAGTCAAACCCATCCCTGGCCAAGAAAAGATCGTTTCTGTAATCACGCCGCCATCCAAAATGAAGGCAACCGCGAGAACAAAGGCAGTGACCACCGGTAAGATCGCATTTCGAGAAGCATGTTTATCGCGCACGACTCGTTCTGGTAATCCCTTGGCACGGGCAGCCATGATATAGTCTTCACGTAGAGTCTCCAACATACTATTGCGGGTTAGCAACATCGTACCAGCGAAGTTAACAGTGGCAAGCGTAACAATTGGCAAGATCAAATGATGAAGGATATCGGCTGCATAGCGACCGACACCAGTATTCAGCCAATAAATGCTCATGGATGCAAAGAGAATAACAACCCCTATCCATAAAGCTGGTTTTCGCTGCCGTGGGTTTAGACGTCGCGTAATAAATATCCAGATGATCAGAATAATTGCAAGCAGAAATCCAGAGATTATCATACGAGAAAAGACATAATTGGCATCAACGGGAGCATCGCGCCATAGAAGAGGGTTTAAAAATTTTCCGATTGGGAACCAGTCCAAGGTAAATCCGAAGAACCAAACCATCATTAAGGCAAACCAGGGTAAAAAGACCGTATATAAAGCAACCCCACCAATGGTTGCCACATACTCCAAATTTCCTCCCCGTTTCCAAGCCAGGATCTTCCCAGAAGTAAAGCCAATAAAATAAGATAATAGAATAGCGCTTAAGAATAATAGAATTGTGCGCGGCGCTCTTTCAGCGATCACATCCAAAACAGGACGTGGATAATTGCTAAAGGAAATACCAAAATCTCCTTGAAAAGTGTTCCTCAACCAAATAAAATAACGTTCCAATACAGGCTTATCCAAGCCCATATTGGCTTTTAGTTGGGCGCGCATTTCTGGAGTAAGTCGAGGGTCATTTAAGAATGTATCACCGTAATCACCAGGTTGAGCATCAACCAGGACGTAAACTAGGGTAAGAAAAAGAAAAAAAGTAAGCAGATTTTGCCCCAGTCTGGTGAGTAAATATCTACGCATAAATTACCTCCAGTTCCCTGACTCTAAATAAAAAAGTTTTATGGGGGATTGTTGTTTTCCTGATAATAATTATAACCAAAAGAAACTCAGATTTAGGAATGGGAGGGCGAGGAAAACCTTGCCCTCCCAAGTCATTCATCAATAAATAGATTTACAAAGAAATCTTATTTGATCTTTGTATAGCTCTGCATTGAGCCATCGCGGTGACCGTACTGTAGACCACTTAAGCCAGTAGTCCATGGGTACTCAACCATATCGCTGCGGAAAGCTTCTCGCATGGGTGTATCAAACAGAACTACATACGGTAGTTCTTCTGATAGAATCATCTGAAGCTCATTAGCAATTTCACCGCAAGTTTCAAAAGACTCACAAGCTAACAAAGCCTCAGCAGCTGCATCAAAATCTGGGTTAGAATATCCACCCGCATTATTCCCGTCAGCAACCGCTTGTTCGGTATGGAAGAAATCACGTAAACTGGATGGGAACAGATCCAAACTCCAACCAAGGATATACATATCGAAATCCTGTTCGGTGAAGATGATCGGAACGATGACGTTGAAGCCTGCTAAATTAGCTTTTAATGGAATGCCGAACTCGTTCAACCAGGTCTCGATCCAGATGGCAAAAGTTGAGCGTAGAGGATCATAACCAGGGCTAGGAGCGGGCATAGTCAATTCCGGAACCGGAGTTCCATCGGGTAA
>Ga0172371_10001991_pt1 | contig 32567 bp, 33 predicted proteins | sample Lak12m_FD_114543 | JGI IMG/M metagenome (GOLD analysis project Ga0172371, IMG submission 114543) | Freshwater microbial communities from Kabuno Bay, South-Kivu, Congo - kab_022012_12m | ecosystem: Environmental > Aquatic > Freshwater > Lake | place: Democratic Republic of the Congo: South-Kivu...
CACCCTCTGGTAAGCTAATAAAAACTGCGCCTTATCGCATGACCAGCCTACACCTGGAGCTAAAGTCAAATAGTTTACCGCCGTTGACGCGCTTCTTCCTCCATCCTGCCAGGTATCCCCCTGTAAATACCCATTGGCTTCCAGCATCAAATTAAAACCTTTGGGCAGGAAATATTCTACCCCAAAATCATAGTTAACATAGCTGGCGTATCTTGTTTTTACCCCGTCTATCATTACTTTTTGAGGAAAACTAAAGATAGTATCGGCATGGAATATAAACGGCTTAAGCTTTTTAGTCAGGTTAAGGCCAAATCCGGGATCCCAGGAGCCGGTGCCCATTGAATCGGTTCCCAATTTATCGGGGTTTAAATGCTGATATTTTCCGGTAGGCATTTTAAGCTGGAATAAACCGGTTATATGAGGCAGCCGGCCTTTTTCTTCTATGGCGCAATAACGCAAAAACAGGTAACTGTCCCCAAAACCGTTTTTATGAGCGCTTGCGCCATCCTGCCTGATATAATTTTCCTGATAAACTGCCTGGGCATCGATCTCCAGCCTGTCGGTAATACCATATTGCGCGAATAGCTGTTCTTGATATTGGTCTTTCCTGTCGCCCTTAGCTAATCCGTGATATTTGCCGTCTGAATCAAAGCTGCCTCTTGTCCTATTATAAAAAAGGAAAGGCTGAATTACAAACTCTCCCTTATTACAAAGCGGGGCTGTCCAGGTGGTGAGCGTACCGGCTGAAGACGGATTCCAATCTTCTGTTAGAGGATCTTCATGCGCATAGGCGGAAAAACTGAAACTACCGGTTAAAATTAAAACAATTAATACCAAGCGCAGCATCTTAACTTTCCTGCCTTTATCTTATTTTAAACTCTCAAGGCCTCTTTTTTCAAAATGAAGAATACCGGGATTGCGGCTATCTCCACTGCGACACTGATAATTATAACCGCCAATATTGAATGTTCATAAAGCAGGCCCGTAAACGCGCTGCCGATAAAAATCGCCAGGCCGTAAGCGGTATTAAATATCCCGTAACCGGTGCCTCTCTTTTTTAAAGGGGTCAGGTCGGCAATCGCCGATTTCATAACTGTTTCATGAGCGCCCATAACAATCCCCCAGATTATTGCGCCGGCCAAAGCAAATGAAAATTTTGCGGAAAAAACAAATGCGGGTATAAATAAGGAGAAAACCGGGATAGCGATCAAGGTAACCAAGCCAGCTCTTTCATTGCCGCGCCTGGACTTAAAAATATCATAAGCTTTGCCAATAACCAAAGCTGCCAACGCGTCAACCCCCATGGCTAAAGCGTAAAACAAAGGTATCTGCGCGTCGCTTAAAACATGTTTAGCCTTAAAGTGATAACCGATTAAAGCAAAGTTAGCAAAACCAAGCGTAGTAATAAAGGTAAAGATTGTATAAATCCAGAAAACTTTAGTTAGCTTATCTGTTTGCTGAGGCTTGGCCGCGGGAACCTCTAAAATCTCCGGATTAGGCAGGCGCCGGTACGCGAGTATTATGCAAAGCATGACCAAAATCAGGGGTGCCCAAAGTAATGAATATCCGCGCTGATAATCTGACAGAGCCCTGTCCCCTTTACCGATAACCAGGAAAAGTATGGTAAAAACCAGCGGTCCGCTGATTGCGCCGATCTGATCGAGCACTTCAGCTATAGCAAAACCAAAACCAGTCCCTACTTGTTTAGTGGCCTGAGACAGGATAGTATCCTTTGCCGGGCTGCGCAAGGCCTTGCCTAATCTCTCAATAATAATAAAAATAACCGCTACCTGCCAGATACCGGTTAAAGCAAGTAACGGTACGCTGACCAACAGGCCATATCCAAGAAAAGTAAATAACCAATATGATTTAGTCTTGTCTGAGAAATATCCCGAAATTAAACGTATGGCGTAGCCCAGGAATTCGGCAATACCGACCACCAGGCCTACTATCGCGGCGTTTGCGCCAAGGGTTTTAAGGTACGGGCCATTGACGCTGCGCGCCCCTTCGTAGACCATATCTCCGAAAAGGCTCACTAAACCAAAAAGAAAAATAAGTTGAAACGCTGTTCTTCTTTTATTATCCATATTAATAAGACGCTTTATGTAATCTTATCACAATCAACGGGTTGTGCAACAATTCTTTCTCGAGGACGGCCTCTTCTCTTGGGGAATAACCTGCCATTGGCTTTTGTTATCTTACTTATAAATTCATTATTCCCTAATGGAACATCTAAAGTTCGAAACATTTCTTCTTCATTATTATCAAAATTGCTTAAAAACTTCCTGTAAGCTAAACGCCTTAAGCTGACATCTTGACCGAATTCGCCAAAAATAGGGCTTTCCGTAGTAATCCCGTCCTGTTCTCCTGCGCAATAAAATCGTGCGCTGCTAAAAGAATAATCTTGGGCATGGAAGACCATGTTGGCCCTTACGGGATTTCTTTCAATATATCTGCCGCAAGCAAACAGATATTTTCCTTGCTGTACTGGCTGGAGCTTGAATCTCCCCTGCCACAAAAATCCAGCAGTAAGGTAATTCTTATGATAATAACATGTATATGCACGGTTGATCCCTGCCATACAACTGGATATTCGCTCAGGCTCATCCATCTCTAACAAAAGATGATAATGATTCGGCATGAGCACCCAATGGTAAATCTTAAGATTAAATCTTTCCCTGTATTCTTTAAGCAATTTTATAAAATAAAGATACTCTCTTGCTTCATTAAAAACCGCTTCTTTTTTATTCCCCCTGTTAATCAGATGAAAAATAAAAGAACCTGACAGCTGATGCTTTCTAGTATAAGTTGGCATACTCCTGCCTCCTTTCACTATCAAGAGACGCAAAAGAAGGATAATTCTAACAACTTTTTTATATTAAACATAGCTCATAAAACAATTGTTTCAGAACTTGTTTATTTACAAAGGGTTAGATAAAACGTCTTGTAATTTAACGGTAGAATTTAGGCTTGGGATATTTATACGGTTTCTTGGTTTGGCCTTGCCTGGACTGTCCATGATAAGACTGGCGGCCGGAATGACGATCGGAATAATGGCTGGAGCCCGGGACGGATTCACTGAATTTATCAAGAGTAAGCTCGGCATGCTTTGATACGGGCAAAGTGGCCTTGATAAGCTTCTCAATATCGCGGACATCATGGCCCTGATCAGGTGTAGCGAAAGAAATTGCGTGGCCCTTATGCCCTGCGCGGGCGGTGCGTCCGATACGATGCACATAGTTTTCCGCGTCTTCAGGTAAATCATAATTAATCACCAGTTCAATCCCGGTAACATCAATACCCCGGGAAGCGATATCGGTAGCAACCAACACCTTGTATTTACCGGATTTAAAACCTTCCAAAGCCTCCCGGCGCTGGCTAAGCGAACGGTTAGAATGGATCTCTGAAGCGGAATGCCCCATATCCCTGATTGACTTAACTATCTTCCTGGCATTGTGCTTAGTGCGCGAAAACAAAAGCACTGTGCCATGATACTGCGCGAGCAATTTCTTAAGCAATTGGGTTTTGGCCTCTTTCTTTACGATGAACAACTCCTGGGTAACCTTTTCAGAGGTCGTCCCTGACGGAGCTATTTCAACGCTCAAAGGCAATTTCATATATTTAGCGGCAATATCCATGATCTCTTTTGGCATAGTCGCCGAGAAAAGCATTGTTTGTCTTTCTTTAGGCAGGAAGCGTAATATTTTCTCAATCTGCGGGGCAAATCCCATATCCAGCATGCGGTCGGCCTCATCAAGCACAAGCATAACCACACTATCCGGAAGAAAATTCCACTGCGACATATGGTCAATTAACCTGCCCGGAGTAGCAATTACCAGGCGGGGATCTTTTCGCAAAGCCTGCACCTGGGGTTCCATAGGCGCTCCGCCGATAAGACAGGCGGTTTTCATACCAAAGGCATGGGCAATTACCCGGCAAGCCTCATCAATCTGGATAGCTAACTCCCTGGTCGGGGCAAGCACTAATCCTATGCCTTTCTTCTGCACCAGCCGCTGCACCATTGGTATGGCAAAAGAATGTGTTTTACCGGTGCCGGTCTGGGCGATTCCCACGATATCCTTGCCTTCAATAGCCAGGGGGATAGCCTTTAGCTGGATAGGTGTCGGCACCTTAAACTTCATATCCTCCAGGATATCCAGAATCTTAGGCGCGATACCTAAGCCAAAAAAACCCGAATTTGGCTGAACGGGATTATTTGTTATTATCGTCTTATTCATCATCATACCTTGCCTGTCTTAACTTTATCGCCATAAGTCAGCAGGCCAAGATGGATATGGCAATACTCTTCATGGTTATAAATACTTAATATATGCTTGCAGTGCAGATATTTACATTTCCTGCCCTTAAGCGAAGTCTTTACCTTTTTGATACGCACCTCCCAGAACGGCATCGCAACAACCAAAAAAACCGCAAAGGTTAGTTGCCCTCTCTTTGCGGCTTAAACTTATAAACTCCTAATCTTTATTTTATTATACCTCTTTATTAGGATTTGTCAAATATTATAAATCAATGCGCTATTTCTCTAATTCCTGCTTAATCGCCTCCTCAAGCTCATCTTTGGTCCAAAACAAATCTATTTTCTTCAAGAATTCCACTTCTTTGGCCTTTCCATCCTTAGTTATGGAGAATTTATACTTGCCGTTTATTAATATCCCCCCGCAGGCAAGGCCGGTCTTGCGCCAAAGCACATAGCCTTCGTCACTACGGAAATCAACGCATTCTACTTTAACCAGCCCGTTAAACTTCTGCGGCAGGGTTTCCAGGTAATCCTTGATATAAAGATGCTCTTCATTAAAAGGGTAATATGCCTGTATATTAACCTTTGCTATAGCTTGCTTGGGGGAAACCTGGCTTGGCCCTTCAGCATTGCCTCCCAGGCCATATTTAGATAATATCTCCTGCCCTTTTGGAGAAAACATAAAATCAATAAAACTCTGGGCATTTTTCTTATTTTTGCTTTCAGTTAATATACCGACATAGTTATAAATCGGAGGATGGCTTTCGCTGGGCAATTGGGCAACCACCTTTATCGCGCCCTGGGAAACCTTGCCGGTATCTGTCTCAAAAGGGCAGACATTGTAATGTATTCCGGCATCAGCCTTATTGGCGGCGATAAATGTCAGCGCCTCGATAGGGGTGTTAGTAAGCATTATTGATTTGGTTTTTTGTAATTTATCCCAATATCCCATTTTTTTTAGCGCCATAACCGAATACTCCCCGATGGAATTATAATTAGGATTGGCGATAACGATAACCTTCACCGAATCCTTCAATAAATCCTCCGGCTTACTCATCTCTTTTGAGCCTGAAGGAGCAACCAAAATAAGTTCATATTTGCCGAATGCTTTTATAGAAGGCTCATCCAGCAGGCCTTCCTGGACCAGCATGCCGGTCTCTTTTTTTCCGGGAGAAATAAATAAGTCCGGCCTTTTTTCTTTTTTCAGGATAAATTTAGTCAGGACAACAGCGTTATCAAAAGTCCCCCTTACCTTTATATTTTGGTGCGCCTGCTCAAAAGCCAGGCCCAATTCTTTAAATGGCAGGGTCAGGCCGCAGGGGACATATATATTAAGCGGAGCGCGGTTATTATGCCCGGCCCTGCGGCTGAAATAAGAGATCGCCGTTAAAAAACCCAAAAATACCGCGAGAATGAATATGAGCGACAAATTTTTCTTCATCTAAGCCTCCTTAATAATATTTAAATTATTTTAAGTTTAAACACGCGCAGACATAATCTCCTATTGCCATAGAAACCGAGGTGGCAAAAGTCACCTCTAATATTACCGAAATTAAAAAATACACAACTACTTTTTTCCAGCTCACAAACCTGGAAATAAGGATAAAACCGGGCAGGCTGGTTCCTGCTCCGGCCAAAAGTATTGCCAACGCCGGCCCCACATCCATGCCCAACTTTAAAAACGCTTTTGTAAAAGCAATTTCAGAGAGTATCGGGAAATACATAAACTCTCCAAAAATAGTCGCGTAAAAAGTCGACCTTAAGCTGGGGAAAAACAACCGGTTGCCTAAAATATCTTTTTGGGCTGAAAACAGGTTATGGATCCAGCGGATATCGATATATTTAGCGATCAAGCCGATTATTAATATAGAAAGGATAAATAAAGGCACAATGGTTTTAATAAGCTTAAAGGTCTGTTTTGCCCAGTCCAGGACTTCAATTTTCTTAAATTTAACAATAACCAGGCTGATAAGCAAAACCACCAGAGTCAAGAAAATCCCGGCATTCAGGAATATTTGTGTTTTATCTAAAGGATACGCCCCGGCAGGAGTAACCAATGAAGAACCTGTAATTAGAATTGCGAAAAGTAAGCCGAAAAGCAGCAATAACCTGGGTTTTTCTGTTTTTGCAGCCTCCGGATTCACCGGATGTTGCGTTCCCTCCGGGATAGAAGCAGGTTTTTTCCTGCCGGAAAATAAAAACTCCATACTCAACCCCAGGAGTATGGAAATTAAAAGTACGCCTATCAGCCTCCATATCCCCAGTACAGGCCCGATTACTTTAAATGTCAACACCAGGGAGATTAAATTTATTGCAGGGCCGGCATAAAGAAAAGTAAACGCGGGGCCTATTCCCGAGCCGCGCTTGAGGATGCTGGCAAAAAGCGGCACGATATTACAGGAGCAGGCAGGCAATACCGCTCCGGCAATGGCGGCTGCCGGATAGGCAATATATCTTTTTGAGCCTGCGCCTAAATACCTGCCGATAGAAGCGCTCGGCACAAAAGCGATAATCGCCCCGGCAATGGCAAAGGCGGGAATAATGCTGGTTAAGGCGCCCCAGTTAAAGATGCAGCATTTGAATATATCGACTAACTCGGATAAATTGTGCATAAAACTCCCGCAAATTTATTGCTTATTCACCGCTTCTTTGCCTTCCCATTTCTTCAATATAGCTTTGCCCTTCTCGGAAATCATATAGCTGACAAATCCGGCCGCCAAGGCTTTATTTTTTGACGTCTTCAATATAGCCACATAAGAAGGAATCTGGCTGTTGGTTTCTTTTAATATATCCTTGATCACCGCTATATCCTTCGGCGCCACTACCTCATCATAAGCCTTAAGATCCTCGTATAAACAAGACTTATAAATTATGCCGGCATCAATTTTGCCTTCCATAATATAATTCCGTGTATGGCGGCCGAATTCGGTGAACATAACCTTCCCCTTGATCTTGTCCCATAAATTAAGTTTTTTTAACGCTTCTACCGCGAATTTCCCGGAAGAATTCGTTGACGGATCCGGGATAGCTATGGAAGTTACATCGTTTCGCGCCAAATCAGAGATATCCCGGATATTCCTGGGATTAGCAGCCGGAGTTGCCAGGATAATGGAATCAGAGGTAAGCACAGCCTTGGCCTCTTCCGCTATAAGTCCTTTTTTTATCAAAGGCTCGATTTCTAAGGGGCCTGTTGATATGTAGATGTCCGGCCGGGCGCCTTTATAAAGGATCTTGCGCATCAAGACTATTGTGTTGCCGGTATCAAAACTCACCCTTACCCCGGGGTTATCTATCTTATAAGCGTCAAGTATCTCGCAGAAAGCCCCGAAGATGCTGCAGGGGACAAAAATGCTTAAGGATTTTTCTTTATTGGATTTCATGACGCCGCATCCGTATAGCCCTGTCAATAAAACCAGGATAACAAGTAAAAAACGTTTCATGTCTTCTTCTCCTTTTTAAACTCAAATCTTAGAAATTCCTTGAGCATTTCTTTCGGAGGCACCTTCCCGGCCATCCTGATTACTCCGTTAATAATTAAAAGCGGAGTCGCCACTACACCGTAAGAATTATACTCCTCTTCAGAAGCGCATTTTTCAATCAAGACGCCCTCAAGCCCTAATTCATCAAGCGCCAGATGAAGCAGCCTTTCCAATTCAAGGCAGGCATCGCATTTTAAAGGCCTGCCCTCAAGCCATCTGCCTACAATTTTTATCCTCATTCCCTAAAATTTATCCTTTTTTAAAACCGTTTCTTTTATGTGATACGATACACAGGGACAGGCCGGCCCGGGCGGAAATACTGCTGCGAGCGGATCCTGCAACCCAGTTTTTCTTCTTTGCATAACCTGTTTAATATGCCGGTGAATATCCCGCCTAAAGCCTCCGGGTCTACGCTCACCCTGGCATTCACTATCAGCCGGGCCCTAATAGATTTACCGGACTCCTTCTTAAAAAACTCTAAACCCCGGGAGCTGCCTGTCAGATGAATCAATGAATTTCCCAGGCCGGTTGAAAGCGCTAACTTTAAATGCGCGATCTCGGCGGGGATTTCGTTAAGCGAGCTCTTCATTCTTGACGTTAACGCCTTAAGGAATTTCTCGGTTGAAAAAGGCGCCTTCCCGCAAAGCTCAACTACGGAGTTCAACCAGCCGAGTTCCGCTTCGCCTCTTGCGTAAATATCATAATCCAGATTTAAAATATTGCTACCGCTTTTTTCGGCTCCCACTGCCTTTATCCAACAGCTGAATCCCCTGCCTGTGCGGCAGGAAATTCCAACTATTTTAGAGTTGGGGAATTTCTTCCTTAGTAAACTTAACAAATCGCCAGCCTCACCGGGGCTAAGCGTATCTATTTTATTCAAGGCGATGATATCCGACTCTTCTAATTGTTTTCTAAAAATATAGGCCACATTCCCGGAAAAACCGCCGAACTTACCGGAAACAATCATCTCCTTGGCGCGCCGGGGATCTAATAAAGTTGTATAAGGAGCAACCCTAAAATTATCTTTGCGGTAAAGTTTTAAAGGTTTAATTACGGTTGCCACTAAATCTGTGCAGCTGCCTACCGGCTCCGCCAGGATCACATCAGGTTTAACTTTCGTAATCAGTTTATCAGCTGCCTTGACTAAATCATTGAACTTACAGCAAAAACATCCTCCGGGGATCTCTTCCACATTAAAACCTTCTATCTTTACCGCCTGCGTGTCCACGAGGTTATCTGCCTGGTCATTGGTGATTAAGCCGACACGCAAGCCTTTATCCGTAAAATATCTTGCCAGCCGGCAAAGCGCGGTAGTCTTGCCCGCGCCTAAAAACCCCCCGGCCAGGATAAATCTAATCTTTTTCATGGCAGCCTCCCGCGCAAATAACCCTGCCTTCCATTAAAGGCTGTATAATTCTCGTGAAAATAAAAGCGGCAAGCACGCCGCCTAAAACCGGACCAAGCACATATACAACAAGGAACCCGCCTTTTGGCCCGGGGATGGCCACTCTATCCCAGCCGGCTAAATAAGCCACTAACCTGGGCCCAAAATCCCTGGCCGGGTTTAACCCTGCCTGGGTCAGGGGAGCAATAATACTTATTATTCCCGCTACCGCCGCTCCGATAAAAACCGGCGCAATCGAAGAATCGGGACGGCCGAGGTTACATCCTTCTGTTATGAAAAATATGAAAAATATAAGCAGGAAGCTGCCCAGCCCTTCGGCGATAAACGCGTTAAAATAGGAAACAGAAATTATTGCCTGCCCTATTGCCGGGTTGGGGAAATATTCCCCGAACATCATTGCCGTACGTACTGATTCGGAAGAACCGCGGGTAATATTATTTACAGATTCAAATCTGGCTATGGAACCTGAAAAAATCAAATAGAGCAATAAAGCGGCAAGAAAAGCTCCCGCCAATTGCGCGATGATATACACGGGTAGTTTTCTGGCGGGCATCCGCCCGGCGCATACAAAAGCGATGCTTACCGCCGGATTAAGGTGCGCGCAGGAAAGGCCGCGGCTGGCGTAAATCGCCAGGGTAACCCCGATACCCCAGACCGCGGCAATCTGGAACAGCCCTTGATAGGCTGAAAACAATACGGATACAGCCACTGACCCGCAGCCAAAAAATACCAGGATAAAAGTCCCCAGCGATTCACCGCAGAAATCTGAAAAGCTCCCCCCGGCAGATAACCGCTTTAATTTATTTTTCATTTCAACCCTCCTTATATTACGGAGAAAGCATACAGCTTGCTGTCATAACAGGGAAAAATAAGAACAGGTTTATCCCCCGCCATTCCTACGGCCGGGCTTGACCAGATGGTATCCCCGCGGGTATTGTATGCCCATATAAGCCTGCCTAAATCAAAGCTCCAGATAACTGAACCGGCCAATCCATCAAGGCAATATAATTTATTATCCAAAGAATGGGCGAAAACTACCGTCTTTCCTGAAACTTTCGCCAGGGCGCAGGAAGACACTACGTAATCGCCGGTCTTATAATTCCAGATCCTGTCTCCGGTTATCGCGTCAAAACAATAGATGTTCCTGTCGTAAGAACCTATATAAACGTAATCTTTGCCGCCAACATTGCCGATAGCCGGGGTAGAGTCAATCGCATGGCCTGCCTTCTTCACCCAGATTATTTTACCCGTTGGCGCGTCCAGGCAATAAAGGTTGCCGAAACGGCTGCCTATAAAAATACGGCCTTCTTCTTTAACCTGGAGCATTGACGGAGAAGAAAATAACCCGGAATCAAGGGTTAGCTTCCAGATAATCTTTCCGTCTTTGGCATTTAAAGCAAAGACATTGCCGTCATTGGATGAAATAAATATTGCCGGCTCCCCTTTTATATCCCCAAAGCAGGGAGAGCTTAAAGGGGTAGATGACAAAACCAGGCTATACAGTTTTTTCCCGGTTGCCGCGTTTAAAACATACAACTCTCCTTTTTGGAAACTATTAAACGGCGCATGAGACGAATTCCATACCGCGCAAACCAATAAAGAAACCCCGCCCGCATCAATAACTATCGGCGAAGAAGGAACTGCCTCAGACAACATATACGACCAGGGCAGTGTTTCATAACTCCAGATTTTCTCTCCGCTTAAGCCGTCAAGGCAATAAATAGTCCTGTCCGCGCAGGCGGTAAAGACCATCGGCCTGTTGTTCACCCTGGCAAAAACAGGCGCATGGTTAAACCTGTTACCGCCGATAAAACGCCAGATCAGGCTGCCGTCTTTAGCGTCAACGGCATAAAAATTATTGTTATAAAACCCCGCGTAAATAATGCTCTTGCCCCCTGCTTCAGCGATACAGGCAGAGCTTGACCAGACACTGGAACCGCTTTTATAGTTCCATGTTCGCCCGGTTGGGGAAAATGTCCAAAACAGGGACAAATTCTTATCCGCGAAATTAACCGCGGAATCTCCGCTGTGCGAAGAATCGCGCTGGAAGCCCGTCCAATCATCACAATTAGCCTTTGAATTCAGCAATACCAGGCAAAAAATTAAAACACTGGCTAATTTTTTAGCGTAACCGGCCACCTTATGACTCCTCTACCTCTGAAGCGCCCGCGTCAACACACCTCTTGCAGGTTAAACAGGAAGTATTATCAAGCCCTTTTTCTTCCAATGCCTGGACATAACAAATATTCTTTGCTTCTTTTTTTGAAATCGCCGAACCTTTCTTTCTTTTCACCTTAACCCTGGAAAATTTAGTAAGCAGGCTTAAAGATGCGCCTAACGGGCATAAATACCTGCACCAGGCCATCGGGACAATAACAGCTGTAGCCAATACGGCAAAAAAAGCAATCAGCGAGGAATAATCTATTTCATTGCCAAATAAAGCGCACCATGGGTCTGTAACAAAAATACCCAGGCTGATTATAACCAGCCAGCCAAAAAGCAGCAAATATCGCAGCTTCTTTAACTTAAGGTCAGCCTCCTGGTTTAAAACAAGCCCGCCGGCAAGAATTATGGTAACCAGCCCCCAAAAAGCGGCGATATTCTGGACAAAGAAAAATGTTTTCGGTTTAAATTTCAACAATAAAAATACCGCCGCGAAAAGTATGATTACTAATAACAGCAGCCTTAACCGTTTTAACCCCGGGGCCGGCTCAACCATAAATTTCTTTATAAACGGCAGCCTGAAAAATGTTTCCTGCATCGAGCCAAGCGGGCACAACCAGCCGCAAAATAGGCGGCCGAACATAAGCGTAAAGGCGATCAAAGGCACAAAGATAAAAAGGCCGTTAAAAACATTTAAATCGTTTTTGCCGATATCCTGGAAGCTGAAGATTGTCCCGCGGAGAGCGCAAAAACACCTGTGCACGATAAAAATAAAGAAAACAAAAGCGGCCAACTGTATAAAAGGCCTTAACCTGCTCCCCCGTTTGCTTTTTAGGGCAATGCCAGCGCAGAATAACAAAGCGAAAAAAACAAGAAACACAAAGGCATCCAGATAGGTGTTACCGATAGGCAAAATCGGCCGCTCAACCAGCTTCCACTTCAAACTCTCAAACATGGCTGCATCCCCAGAATTTTTCTTTCAGGAAATCCGAAGGCTCGCTTAAGACCTTCCCCATTGAACCGGCCTGCGCGATCGAACCGTCAAATAAGACTGCCGCGCCTTTAGCGATGTTTTTTACTTCCTGTGCGTCATGAGTTACATGGATTATAGAAAGGCCTATTTGTTTATTCAAAGAACTAAGGCTCTGCGTTACCTTCTCCCGGCTTAAAGGGTCCAAGAAAGACAAAGGTTCATCAAGCAATAATAAACGCGGCCCGACTGCCAGGCTCCTGGCCAAAGCGACCTTACGCGCCTCTCCCCCGCTTAAATTAACTGTATCGCGCCGGCCAAGCAGGCCTGTGATATCCAGCAGCTCAAAAAGCGTATCTAAATATTTTCTATCCGGCTTATGGTACTTCAATCCGTAATAAATATTTTCCTTGACGCTTAGATGGGTAAAAATCGCGTCCTTTTGGAAAAGATAACCGATATTGCGTTTTTCCGCCGGCAAAAAAGTTACCTCTGAACCCTGCATAAAGATATTCCCTGAATCAGGCCTGTATAAACCCGCGATACCGTTAAGCAGCAGGGTCTTACCCGCTCCGCATGGCCCCAAAAGGACAAAATATTGCCCTTCCTCTATTTCAAGAGAGATATCTTTCAGGCTAAACCCCTCCCAGCTTTTATTAAACCCGTTGATTTTAAGAAGCATTCTTATTAACCTTTCTTTATCAGCTGATGGCGCAGCCAATGCAAACCGATAAAGGCCCATAAACAGGAGATCACCAGCAAAACCGCCATGGGCTGGATTTCACTTAAACCATACTGGATAAACTGGTCATATATGTATATCGGAGCAGTCATGGGATGATAGGCGATAACCATAAGGCTGCCTGCCTCGCTTAATGCCCTGGCTAAAGCGAGAATACAGCCGCTGAAGATCCCGCTGCCTGCCAGAGGAAGCGAGATACGCATAAAAGTGCTCAATTCCGAAGCCCCCAGCGTGCGGCTGGCGTCTTCCAGCCTCTGGTCAATACCTTCAAAAGCGGTTATCGCGCTGCGGATAAGAAATGGCGAGCTGACAAAAACCTGCGCGGCAATTATCCCTAAATATCCGTTAGCGATAGCTAAACGGCAGTTTTTAAACATAAATTCTCCTACCGGCGATTTAGGGCCTAATACCACTAATAGCGCGATTCCGGCTACAGTCTGCGGTATAAGTATCGGCAAATTAATCAGGTTATCCAGGAACCCCTTGCCCGCGAAATTCTTACGCGCCATGACATAAGCAAAAGGGACCCCGAATATTAAAATTATCAAAGTGCTTATTCCCGAAGTAACCAGGCTGTTAAGCAGCGCCTGCTGGAATTCGTTATTCTTAAAAGCTAATAAAAGGCTTTGGGGGCTGACCTGCAGGAAAATATATAAAATAGGGAAAATAATCAAAAGAATGGAAATAAAACCTATGCTGAACAACACGACAAAGAATTTAGAGTATGTCCTTCTGTAAATACTGCCGGCGAAAAAATAAAAAGCGCTGAATAAAATAAAAACCTGCATCCAGTAAGGAGTAACAAAAACTACGGAAAAGATTAAGATTATTAAGTAAGGCAAAAGATAGCTGATATTGAAAATGACGCTATAGAGGATAACAAAAATGGCAAATAAAAGGCTGGCTTTGGATAGCAGAAAGACAAAAACAAAAAGCAAAAGGTAACCGAAAAGGTAGAGGCTAAACTTATTCAGGCTCTCTTTACGGTAAAGCTTGACTCCGTTAAAAGCAAAAAGAATATTCGCCGCCAGGATAACCGCGTTAGTCCCAGCGTCAACGAAAAAAGTAAAGAAAATAAAATGCAGGCATAAAAGAATGATGGACAACAACAGGTATATCATTTACTTGGCAGCATCCTCAGGGGATACAAATTGTTTGAGTTCTTCCGGGAGATTCTTGATATTATACGCCAGGGGAGGCTCCAGCATCGGCTGATAGTTGGAATCAAGAATCTTGCGGCCGGCCGGCCCGAGAAAGAATTTAACAAATTCTACCGCCCCTTTAGCGTTAGAAGCTCCTTTGAGAATAGTCAGCCCAAAGGTAACCGGGGCCCCGGCAAGAACCTCCTTTTGCGCGCTCTTCTTATTAGATACTTCCACTTTTGCCTGCTTATAAAATTCGCCCAATTCATCGCTTCCTAAATCAATCTCTTTGGGCAGGCGGATGTATTTTAAATTATGCTGTTTAGCCGTAGATTCATAAACAAAAGCGTAATCCAATGAAAGGGATTCAAGTAAATTCAGGAGCTCCGCGACATCCGGCATAATGTTCTCAAGCGGACAGGCGCCTTTTAAGCTGTCATAAATATTCTTATCGCCTATTTTCTCCTTATAATATATATCAGCAAGCTGCCAGACCATAAGCGTCCGGTAGCCTACCGGAGCGAGGTTGGGATTGGCATAACCGTAACGCACGCCGTTGCGCGATATTACCTTATACCAGTTCCGGCTGTTTATTTCATTGGTATATTGGCTCTTATCGGTATACGCGAGCACTATGCGGTCTTCATAAAATTTTATATACCAATCCGCGTATTCAGGGATTAATCTTTCTTTAATTGCCAGGGCATCCGCGACAAATACCGCGTCAGGGTTCTGGTTAAGTTCGGTTATCTTGCGTATTAACAGCAGGGTTGCCCCGGAATCTTTGATAAAACTCACTTTGGGGTGCAGCTTTTTAAACTCATTTATCACCTGAGCGATGGAACTGTTCAGGCCGGCGTTAAAACTGACTTTTATTTCTTTATCAAAACCGGGCTGCTCTGAAGGCTGGGCTTGGCAAGCCTGGCCGATGAATAAAAAACCTAAAAGAATTAATAAAATTTTCCCGGTTTTGCTCATCTGGGCTTAATTTTCTTTATGGAATTAACGATAAACTCTTCATCCGGTATGCCGTATGCCACAACGTCGTCTTCAACCATAACAATAGGCAGGCAGCTGTAGCCATATTTCTTAAACAAGGCTGCTGCCTTGGGAAACTCATCCGCGGTCTTTATATCCCTGATCTCATTGATCTTAGCCTCAACCTGCGTAATTTTCTTCAGCGTTTCCGCCAATCCGGCTATTTCTTTCTTGCTTTGCCCGGGAGCGGAGCAGCAACCCGGCTGGCTGTCACAGCCGCAGATCTGCTTGGTTACGAAAAGATTTATTTTTAATCCGGGCTTTTTCACTATTTTATCAGGTCTTTTATCTTGCCTAACAATACCTGGGGTTCAAAAGGCTTGGTAACATATCCGTCTGCGCCAACAGTCTCTCCCATTTTCTTGTCTGCTTCCTGCGCCCGGGCGGAAAGCATAATTATAGGGATGTGCTTGTATTTTTCATCAAATTTGAGCATCCGGCAGACTTTATAGCCGTCTAATTTAGGAAGCATCAGGTCTAATATAATAAGGTCGGGCTTCTCTTTCTGAGCCCTTAGAAGAGCCTGCTGGCCGTCAGAAGCGGTAATTACCTCGTAGCCTTCATGCTTCATCCTGTTTTCCAGCATTGTAATTATATGAGGCTCGTCATCAACCAATAATATCTTCTTTGCCATTATATTCCTCCTGCCTTAATTTATTGCCTCTTTTATTTTATCAAATAAAATATCGGGGCTGGAGCCATCCCTGGGGAAACCCGCTGTCTTGGCCCCTATTCTTATCTTTTTATCCAGGCCCTCTTTAGCCAGATATTCTTCAAGGGCTTGAGTTAACCTCGCCTGGATACTGTCGATATATTCGTTCTTGGTTACCGGCAGTACCAGTAAAATCGCGCTGTCATCTTTGACCGCTAAATCAGCCTGGCGGCGCAGGTGCCCGCCTATTATCTCATAGAATTTATTCATCAAAAGGTTGATCCTTTTGCTGTCAAATTCTTTCTTAACCGCGGCAAAATCTTCAATATAGAAAACAAAAATAGAAAGCGGCTCGTCGTTGTGTACTGCCTCCCTTAAGCCGTCAACTATATACTGCCTGAATAATTCCCTGGAAGTGTATTTAAATAAGGTAAAGATGAACTTTGTCCCTTTATTCAACCTGCTCTCTACCCGGATCTGGCCTTTATGCAATTCAATTATGCTTTTGACGATAGAAAGCCCAAGCCCCGTGCCTTTTTCTCCGGGGCCAAAGACGCGGCCAAACTGCTGGAACCTGCTAAAAACCCTGGGCAGGTCCTTTTTAGCTATCCCCCTTCCGGTATCCGATACGGCGCATTCTACCATCTTGGCTTTATTTTTTACGGAAACGCGGATTTGGCCCTTATCGGTAAACTTGATGGCATTACCCAGTAAATTGATAAACACTTCGATAATCCTGTCCCTGTCCACATATATTTCTGTTTTCTCTTTAGGAAAATCCTCTATCAATTCCAATCCTTTATTTTTTATCTTGACCGAAAGAGAAGATGCCGCGCTCCTGGCCAATTCCACGATATCCAGCGTTTCTTTCTTCAAGATGATCTTGCCGGATTCAATCCTTGAAATATCCAGCAGCCCGTCAATAATCCTGGAAAGCCGGTCAATATCCTCAAGGCACATCGATAAAAACTCTTTTTGCTTTTGCGTGGTCTTGCCTAGAAAACCTTCCAGGATCTGGCTTATTCCCTCTCTTACGGAAGTAAGCGGAGTGCGCAGCTCGTGGGAGACATTGGAGATAAATTCATTTTTTATCCTGTCAATACGCCTGCGCTCATCCATGGCGGCTTTAAGCATTTCTGTTTTCTTAAGTTCAGAAATATCATGTATCAATAAGATAACCGCCCGCCTGCCCTGCCATTCTATAGGCATCTGCTGCATTTGCGCTATGCCGGCTTCCTTGTTTTTTCGGGGAATATTGATTTCAACTATTTTGTCCCCGGGTAAAGGGAATCCAAACGGTTTGCCGGTTAACTCTTTCTTTTCACGGCTAAAGAGCCTTGAGGCGGCTTGATTGGCAAAAAGCACAAGGCCGGATTTATCCACAACCACTATTGCCTCGAGGTTTGTTTCTATGAAAGCGAGTAAATTCAGGTCTTTAGATATTTTTGAAGGCATAAGCTTAAAAATTAGTTGATGTTTAGCGTCCGGAACCCGGCCGCCAATGTTTAAATTATACTTCTTCCTGGGCCTTAAAGCTAATCATTTTTTCTGCCGCGAAGTCTGTCAGGAACTTCGCTTTAAGCAGCCCCTCGCCCCATTCACCTTCAGGGGTTGAATCCCAGACTATCCCTCCGCCGATACCCATCTGGCCGCGGGCGCCCTGGAGCAAAAGCGTACGGATAGGGATATTAAAAAACATGTCTTTTCCGGGAGTTATATAACCGATAGCTCCGGTGTAAATTTTGCGCTCTTCTTTCTCTATCCGGCTTATTATCTCCATAGCGCTTACCTTGGGCGCCCCGGTAACCGATCCTGACGGAAAGAGCGAAGAAAAAAGTTCATAAACGGATATGTCTTTGTCCACATCGGCAGTTACGGTAGAGGTCATCTGGCATAAGGTCTTATACTTGGCTACTTCAAATAACGCGGGCGCTTTAATGCCGAGTCCCAGCCTTCCCAGGTCATTTCTTAGCAAATCGGCGATCATTACATTCTCCGCCCGGTTCTTTGAATCATATTTTAAACGCAGCGGCGAGAGAAAATCCGAAAATAAACCCCGGCCCCTGGGCCAGGTACCTTTCATAGGCTTAGTTAATATATGCGTGGATTCTTTTTTGATAAAGAGTTCCGGGGACAAAGAAAGGATGCGGAAATTATCTGTTTCGATATAAGCCGGATATGGCACCGGCTGCTCTTTCAGGAGCCTCCTGTAAAGGGAAAAAGCGCATCCGTCGAATTCAAATAATAGTTTTATGCAGTAAGTAATCTGATAGACGTCCCCTTTGGCTATGTAATCGCGGATAGTATTGATGTTTAAAGAATACTCGTCCTTTTTGATATTTAAACCGAAATTTTCCGGTATGGCCAGCGATGAGGCCGGCCTTAAAAGTTCAGGCATATCGCGGCTTGGGCCTTTATATGCCCCGAAATAAAACAGGGGAAAATCATACAACTTATTCCTTTGCAGTTTTTTTTCAAAACAATACCCTGCTTCATATGAAAAAAAACCGGCCAGGTGATACCCGGCAGAAAGCGCCCTCTCCATCTCTTTAAATCCGGAAGCCAATAAAGCCGGGTCAAAACAGGATATGATAAACTCGGGGTCAGAAAATAAACGCGGCTTATTCTCAAACTGGGTCAATACTTTCATGGGGTTTTTTATTTATGCTCAGGCGCTTTAGGCGGATAGGAGTTAGCGCGGATTTTTAATTAATCAAAACCTCGGTAACTGTCATATTAATTTTTAAAACAGTTTCTTTTTTCTGGGGAGTAATGCGGAAATCCGCCACCCTGAGTAAATTAGGAGAATTTTCCAGTTGATAAATAAAATCTGTCAAGTTGCTGATTTTTGCCTCGGCTTCGATCTTTACGGCGTATTTTTTATAAAACTCCGCTTTTTCTACCGGGGCCGGCTTCATATCCAGGATAAAGACAGAAACACTCTTGGCCATTTTTTCTATGCTGCTAAGCAGGCTGGCTATCGTTTCTTCATCAGACTGTTCCTGTTTTATGCTTTGAGCGAATTTCTTGTATTCTTCCCTTATGGCTGGTTCCTGCCCCAGTATAAGCAATGACTTCTCCAGCTTTTTTTCCTCCAGGGAAATTTTTCCGTTAAAACTTTCCAGCTTATTCAGGACGGGCCTGAAGACCACCCTGTCAAGAAATACAACGGCCACCACCGTCACCGCGATATAAAACAGGCGCCTTTCTTTCTTAGATAACCTTGATAGGAATTCCATTTTTATTTATAATTTGTATTTATCGGTAATTTTATATTTATCCGCCAAGGGGCAGGAAATCTCAAAATCTGTCATCTCCTTATCCCCCTCCTTGCGCTTGGTCGCGTATTTTGACTTAACATTCTGAAAATAGGTTGATTCTTCCAATTTATTAACAAAGTTAAAAACCTCCGACATTTCATTGGACTCGCCCCGTAAAGTCAGCTCTTGTTTTCCGTCAAAGCTTACGGAGTTTAAATACATTTCAGGCAGGACTGAACGGTGCACCTCATATAGGAGGTTAAGCGACATACCCCTTGTATAAACCCGGTCTTTGATTGTCTCTATGCCCCGGATCATGCTGTTTAGCTCTTTGGTTTTATTCTGGATTTCTCCGAGGCGCTGCTTTAACTGGCCTAAATACCGTTCTTTATTGTACATCCTCCCTAAAAACACTCCGGAAAAAGCAACCAGGATAAACACCAATAGTATGCCCATAATATAAAGGTCTTTGCCTTTTTCTTTCACTGCCTTGCCGATCTGGTGCTCCTGGGGGACAAGGTCAATTTTATGTTCTACGGCCGGTAATCCCAAACCGAGCAGCCCGGCGAAAGATAGATCCGTCCTGATCAGGCTGTTGTAAGAGCTCACCCCTTCTTCGGTAAAAGGGATGTCCTTAAATTGGTCTATGATCTCTACGGGAAGGCCGAATTCTTTTTCCAATACGGCCTGGTCCAGGCTGTCGCCGACTAATCTGGGCTGGCTGATTATAATCTTATCGATCTCCTTGCCCATTATTTCATTCTGGTATGCATAAATTGAATGGTTTACCTCTTCGACAAACTTCTTCTGCCACTGCTCGAGCTGGCCGGGAAGCTGGGAAAAACCTAAAGAGATACTCCTGCCGAAAACCATCTTGTCGTTGAGCACAACCTCAAAATCGCTGGCATCATAATCAACTTCAATCAATATGTGCACCTTTTCAGCCGCCAGTTTTTCCCGGTAAGCCAGGTTCCTCCAATTCAGGAGGCCTTCGGAACCGAAACTTACCCTTTGCGCCTTAAGCCCGGCTGACTCCAGTATTTTTAAATACCTTCCCACGATATCCCGGTGCACGATAACCAAGAGCACCTTGCTGTATCCGTCGGCGCCGCTGCCCAGGATCTGGTAATCTTTAATCACCTCATCGCTGGCATAGGGTGTTTGCTTGCCGATCTGCAGCTCAATCATGTCTTTTATCTCAAGCGGGTTTGCGGAAGGCAGGTCAAGGTTCCTGGTGGTTGTAAGCTGGCGCGGTATGGATAAAATAAGATAGCGCGAATTTATCTTTAATTCGGCAGCCAGCCCGGATACCTTTTGGGTTATCTCCTCATCGGATAAAGAAGCAATATCCATGGCCTTTATCATGGAGACCTTTTTCTCCCGCTTAAGCGCCGTTACCTGGATTAACCTCAACCAGTTATTATCTATCTGGAAGACGCTTGTAACCTGTTCCTGCTTTTGGAATAATTTCGTTAAATTAATTTTCATGCCAATATAATATTTTCGGCGCTTTTTCTTCCTGGCGCTTTAATACACAAATAATTTCCCGCGAACGTTCGCCTTTTTCATTCCTGAGAATCCCCTGGGAATTAATCCTGAAAATATCCGATCTTACCGCAAGCATATTCCTGGAAATCAGGGTATTGATCTGCGCGGCTTCATCGGTAAACAAGGAGCCTACGCTCATCAGGTCGCTGGGTGATTTAAAAATGAAATCATCCTCGGTGCCGCATGCCTCATCGCTGCCCTGGCGGAATTTAATTATCCGCTCGCACAGGCTGCTGCTTAAACCCAAAGCGTATAGACAATCAAAGCTCGCGGTATTGATATTTACCCTCTCCGTGCCGTAAACGGTGATTATCCCCTTTATCCTGGAGAATATCTCCGGGGTCATGCCTTTAACCAGCAATAACTCCTGCGGTATTTGAAATTTACCATTTTTACACTTATAAGGAGAGGACAGTCCCTGGTAATATTCATCTTCCGCTCCGCCGGGTAAAACAGCGATATCTATGTCCCTCCAATCCACGATTGCCCTGGCTATATCTATCGCTTCTTCTGTTTCAACCTGGCCGATACGCTCCAGTAAAATTGTTAATATATCCAGAGGCACGCTATTTATATCTATCTTGCCGCTTTCATCCATTATCCCGTACAATGTTATATCTTCCTGGCCGGGGAGGCTGCCGGTTTGATACTTAAGGGTAATAAAACCTCCCCCAAAGGCGAAATCCTTAAAGAACTCTTCCTTGTTGGCCCAGGGCTCGTTAAAAGAATCATAACTCTTATTCTCATCTTTATATAATTCAGCAACCGCCCTTTCTATGCCTGCCCTGGCAAGGTAATACATCTTCAGCCTGTCCTGCAGGTGGTCGGCAAATTGTAATTGCGTCCTGACCATAAAACCCAGGTTGACCACAAGGATGGTCAGGAAACCTAACACCCAGAGGGTAATAATCAGTATGCTCGCCCGCGGGCAATTGCCCTCTTTTGCCATAAAAGCCCTTTATTGTACAAGCTCTATCTTTTGTTCGCCTGTCCCGATAGGGATAAATATAGTTTTGATAAATTTTGATTCTTCTTCAGGTTTTATTTTATAAGTTAACTCTATTTTTACAGCCCGGGGGATGGTGTCCTGCTCTTCTTTTACCCATTCATCCTTCCACTTATAATCCCCGGTCGCGTTATCAAGATAACAGTAGCTAAACCTTAACTTCGAAACCCCGGGGAGCAATAATTCATATTTACCGGACTCCCCCTTCTTAAAAACATCCGGATAGCTCTGGAGCCTCCGGCAAAAGGTATCTTCTTCATTAAGAAAATAACTGATCCTGCCCACCTGGTTATCGATAAGCCCGGCAAAAGCGATAGAATCCTGTTTGCCCTCAAACGGGATACTGGAGAACCTGAAGGCATTCCTCAATTCAACGCCCAACTTATCCGCCAGCAGCCTTAAGCCGTAACCGGCGCTCCTGGCCTGATTAGCCCTCTTCCAAACGCTGATCCCGCTGGCAAAGACCGAATAAACGGTTATGGAAACCAGGAAAATAAGCGCTCCGCTGATAATAAGCTCAAGCAGGGTAAACCCCGCGACGCGATTCTTCTTATTTCTTCTAACCATGCGGAACCATTAGATAGCTGCTGAAAATACTGGAGCCCTTTCTTCTTCCTTCTGTCCAGTTAACCGTAGTCAGGACCTCATACAAATCTTCATATTGCGTATCGGGGCTCAAGCGTACATGCCAGTTGAATTCTATGTTGCCGGATTGCGATTGCCCGCTTGTATCTTTAGAAAACATCTCCTTGTCCTGCTTAACGGCTATCTCCATCTCTGCCATCTTTTCCTCAGCCAATAAACTTGTTTCCAGGTTGTTCTGGGAAATACGCAGGATGTTAAGGCACTGGGTAAGCCCCTGGAGAACCAGGATCAGGCCTAACGACAGGATGGCTATGCTGATCAATATCTCAATTAATGTAAAACCTTTATTTCTTCCAGTTCCCGATGTCATCATCGCTCTCTATACCGTCTGCTCCCAGAGAATACAAATCATAGTCTACGCCTTCATGCGTTCCGGGATATTTATACTGATACTCCTTGCCCCATGGGTCTTTGGGCTCTTTTTTAAGATAAGGGCCGTTCCAATTTGAACCTTCAGAAAGATCCCCGGGTTTTGTCCCGAGGGCTGCCAGCCCCTGCTCCGTAGTAGGATAGCGGCCGTTATCCAGTTCATAAAGGTCCAGGGCAGTTGCTATATTGGCGTTGATATCTGTCTTGGCCACCGCTGATTTTGCCTGCTCGGAACGGCCGGCCAGCCTTGGCAATACCATTGCCCCCAGGACCCCGATGATTATGACTACCAGCATCAATTCTATGAGCGTAAATGCTCTTTTTGCCTTCATCTAAATTCCCCCTTAATTATCTTACCGCCATATTGATCTCAAAAATAGGCAGAAGCATCGCCATGACAATAAAACCTACGATTAAACCCATGACTAAGATTATCGCCGGCTCAAGCAAGGAAGTCATTATTTTATTTATTTTTCTTACTTCGCGTTCGTAAAAAACCGCCACCTCCAATAATACCTCCTGCAGGTTCCCCCCTCTTTCGCCTACCGCGATCATATTGATTAAAAATGGCGGGAACCAGCTGGACTTTTTCATGCTCTGTGAAAGCGGGGTGCCTACGATAATATCACTATGCACTTTTTCCAGCTCCGATTTGAATATTTCATTATTTACTGTCGGCACGGTTATCTGAAGCGCCTCAAGTACCGGTACGCCGTTAGCCAAAAGCAGGGCAAAGGTCCGGGTAAATTCTGCCAGCATGGCTTTTTTGTTAAACTTACCCAGAAGAGGCAGCTTTAATATGATTTTGTCAAAAATGACTTTCTTCTTCCTGGTTGCCTGCTTTTGTTTTAACATAAAAATAAGCATGGCTATAAACATTACGCCCAAATACCAGTAGTTCCTGATCCCGCTGCTTATTGAAATCAAAATCCTGGTAGGCAGCGGCAGGGCCTGTTTGGTTTCACTGAACATGGAAACCAAACGCGGGATACCAAAAGTAAGCAGGATGATAACCGTAACCAGGCCTACTATCGTTATAAAGATCGGATAGGCCAGGGCTGAACTTATATTTGCTCTTACCTCCTCCTGTTCTTCGCGGAATTTAGCCAGCCTGGTCAAGGTCTCGTCTAAAACCCCGCCTGATTCTCCTGAACGGACCATATTAACGTATAACAAAGGAAAAACCTGGGGGTATTTGCTTAAGGCCTCCGACAGGGTCTTGCCGTCTTTTAATTCACCGGATATAGAAGTTACTATCAGTTTAAGCTTGGGATTTTCCGTCTGCGAAGAAAGGATATTTATGGCTTCAAAAAGCGGCACTTTGGACTTGACTAAAGTAGCCAGCTGTTCAGTAAATACATTTAAATCATACGCGCCAACCCTGTTAAACAGCCCCAAATGCCCGGCGGCGGCAGCGGCATTTTTATTTTCCGGAAGTTTTCCGGCAGCATCGGCATGAGCCCCTTCTCTAAGGTTAATCCGGATAGGCACATACCCCATCTGCTCTATCTTGCTGACAGCCGCTTCCTTAGTCACTGCCTCAACAGTCCCTTCAATGACCTCTTGCGGGCCGTTCTTTGCTTTATAAATGAATACCGGCATATTATTTCTTCTCCACCAAGACTATCAATTCGTTGTCCCGCATACTGGCGATACCGTTCTTAATGACCATGGGGGGCTTACTGTCTATCTTAATTATTCCGTCTTTAAGGCAGGATATAACCGGTTGATGGAAATCCAGGATAGAAAGCTCCCCTTCATCACCCGGCAGCACAACTACGCTGGCCAGCTCCTGGAATATAGTTGAGGCTGTCTTTATATCCAGCACCGATACTTTAAACATACACTGTTTACTCCTCTGCCTGGGTTACCCTTAAGATCTCTTCGGGAGTAGTCAGGCCGTCGATAACCTTCTTCCACCCGCATAAACGCAATGTCTTCATCCCCTGGCTTACCGCCTTATCCCGCAATTCATCGGTTGAGGCCTTCTTTAACATCAACTCTCTTATCGCTTTATCCACTACCAGTATCTCATGGATTGCCGTCCTGCCCTTGTAACCGGTGAAATTACAATCTTTACAGCCCTTGCCTTTATAAAATTTAATCTCCGCGGACTTTAAGTGCTTTAACCCTGTGTTGCTCTTATCGATATCCTGGCTTATTATTGTCCTGATGCTATCCGGTACCGCTATGTCTATTTCTTTACATTCAGGGCAGATTAAGCGTACCAGCCTCTGGGCGATGAATGCCTCTACCGAAGAAGCCACAAGGTAGGGCTCAATGCCGATATTGAGCAGCCTGGCAACAGCCCCGGCGGCGTCATTTGTATGCAGGGTGGAGAAAACCAAATGCCCGGTTAAGGCGCTCCTGATTGCCAGTTCCGCGGTCTCAAAATCCCTGATTTCTCCTACCATCATGATATCCGGGTCATGCCTCAATATGCTTCTTAATCCTTGGGCAAAAGTAAAACCTATCTCCGGCAATACCTGGATCTGGATTATCCCTTCTAATTCATATTCAATTGGGTCTTCAATGGTGATAATCTTGTTCTTGCTGCTTTTTATATCATTCAAACATCCATATAAAGTAGTACTCTTTCCGCTGCCGGTCGGCCCGGTTACCAGGATTATACCATGGGGCTTCTTGATTAATTTTGCCAGGATTTCTAAATCCTCAGGGACCAGGCCCAGCCTCTCTAAACTAAAAAGCATGCTCATGGGCAGGATCCTTATAACCATACCCTCGCCATAGCGCGTCGGGATAATGGAAATCCTGAGGTCCAGCTCCTCCTGGCCTATCTTTATCACTGCGCGCCCATCCTGGGGAAGGCGGCGCTCCACGATATTCAATCTGGACATTATCTTTATGCGTGAAATAATCGCCAGGAAGAAACGCTCGATATCCGCCGGGACATTGGCGTTATAAAGCACCCCGTCAATACGGTACCTTATATTCATCTTCCCCCGGAAAGGTTCAATATGGATGTCGGTAGCCCTCTTCTGGTAAGCCTCCAGGATTATCTGGTTTACCAGTTTGACTACCGAGGCATCTTCGGCTAATTTTTCTATATCCTCAATTTTGCCTGTTTCTTTTGGCGCTTCCTGCTCCCGGGTTTCTTTTGGCGCCTTGGCAATAATGCCTTCGACGGTTTCGGCGCCTACCCCGTAATGCTCTTTAATCGCCTCCATTATTTCAGCTTCCGAAGCCAAAGCGGGCTTTAAATCATAACCTAAGAATATTCTTAAATCATCCAGCGAACGCAGGGGGTCGCTGGAGGCGATAAGTAATTTATTATCCACGAACTTAACCGGCATAACTTTATAATACCAGGCAAACTTGGCAGGGACCTTTTTTATCGCCGAAGGGTCAATAGCGGTTTCCTTTAATTTTATGAAAGGGACATTAAATTGCTCGGAAAGTACTTTTAAGAAATCCTCCTCGGTTAAAAAACCTTTTTTAACCAGGATTACCCCCAAAAGCTCTCCCGTTTTTCCCTGTTCCTGCAGGGCCGATTCTAATTGTTCAGAAGTAATTAATTTCTTGTTAATCAACATCTGCCCTATTTTAATTATCATTTCTTTTAGTCTCCCTGTTTATAATCTTGCCTTATAACTCCGCGGGTAATGACCCTATCATATAAAATTTCTCCGCGGCTATTTTATCTACTTCCCCCGCGACTATCCTGTCGCAGCCGTCTAAAGTTGCCTCTAAAGGCACATACTCCCCTTTTTTACCTGTATAAGCTTCGGCGGTAAAAAATGGCTGGGTAAGAAAATTCTGCAGTTTTTGCGCCCTTTCAAATATGATCCTGTCCCCTCCGGAAAGTTCCTCGACACCTACGATGGCTACGATTCGCCTGAGCTCTTCATACCTGTTCAGGGTCCTTAAGACATCCTGGGCGGTCTTAAAATGCCTTTTCCCGATGATCACCGGGTCAAGAAAAGAACAGGAAGAAGTTAAAGCGTCAATCGCCGGGAAAAGGCCCAGCTGCACATACCTGCGTGAGAGAATGACTATAGAATCTAAGTAGCTGAATATACAGACAACTGCCGGATCAGTCAAATCGTCAGAAGGCACATAGACCGCTTCCATGGCGGTAATTGAAGCCTGGCCGCTTGAGCGGATCCTCTCCTGGAATTCAGCCATCTCCGTAGGCAAAGTAGGCTGGTAGCCTGTTTCGGAAGGAATCCTGCCTAAAAGAGTAGACAACTCGCTTCCTGCCTGGGCAAACCTGTAAACATTATCCACAAACAACAAGACGTCTTCGCCTTTCTCGGCAAAATTCTCAGCCAGGGTCAGGCCGGTATGCACTACTTCAAACCTTGCCCCGGGGGATTCGTTCATCTGTCCAAACACCAGGGCTGACCTGTTCAGGATCTCCTGTTTCTCCAGTTCATAATATAACTCATTGCCTTCCCTGGTCCGCTCCCCCGCGCCGGTAAAGACGCAATAACCCTTTTGCATCTTAATAATATTATGCATGAGCTCAAGTATAATTACGCTCTTTCCGCAAGCCGCCCCGCCTAAGATGCCGTTCCTTGAGCCTTTAATTAAAGGAAACAACAAATCAAACATCTTAATGCCTGTCTGCATTACTTCAAATTTCTTCTCCTTGCCGTCGCCGGTATCAACCGTGGCTATTTGATGCTTTTTATGGGTAGGCCTGATAAATTCCGGGCCGACCTTGATCGCCCCTTTTTTATCCACCGGCTCGCCTAAAACATTCAATATCCGGGAGCAGGTTAGGTCTCCGACGGGAACGCTTATGGTTGAGCCTGTCGCCAAGGCCTTGGCATTCCTGCGCAGGCCAAAATTAGGAGTCAAGGAAATGCATCTCATAGTATTGGTCTTATCGGTTTCGGCCTTGCTTAAATACTCGACCACCTCAAGCACTATTCTTTGGCCGTCGAATGTCTCTGTCTCGATAATATCGTAGACAGCCGGGAATAATACATCCGGAGGAAACTCTACATCCACAATCGGCCCCTGGACTGAAACCACCCTGCCTTCCTGCATTAAAATCCCCCTCTTGCTTTCAAACTTACAATATGGCCCCGCTTTTTATTAAGGCCATCCTGCTCACAAAAATCTCCCTGGTGCTCTTATCGCTTCTTTCATGCAATGTCCGGAAATATTGCAGCCTCATCTTTTTTTGCTGGTCCCTGATTTCAGTGGTACTCCTTTCTAAATGCATTACCCGCGCCGCCCATTCAGAAAGCTTGCTCTCCCAAAAAATAAGGTGGATTAACTGGCCGATCCAGACCTTAACCAGGTATTCCACGATAGTTTTCAGGGATGAATCCAGGATGATTTTTTCTTCCGGATCAACCTGCCAAAAACCGGCCCGCCCCTCTCCCGGCCCCGTGGATTTCTGCGACTGCGGGAATAAAAACCTGCAGGGGAACAACTGGAACTGTTCGATCTTCTGCACCGCGAAAGAAACAAAATGCGGATAGATGATCACTGTATTGCTTAACTTCTTGTCAAAAAACTGTTTTATTATGTGGTCCCTTAATTTTACCACCGGGCCGTAAGATATATCGTCATCAATACCGGCGAAACTATCGTACTTGATGCCTTGCTCCCCTATATACCTGACCCCTTCCTTGCCGACTACCGTAAGCAGGTCATCCTCTCTATGCTGGCTCAAACCGTAATTTACTACCGACATATTAAGTTCGCCTAAGAAACCGGTATCCGAGGTGATCATCACAATATTATTTGAAGAGCCCGCGCCCCCCAAGAAAGGATGCTGGAAATTATGGATATCCACTTGAGCGAACAGGTCCCTGAGGCGGCCCTCAAACTCATCGAAACTTTTTCTTTTTCTCTGAAGATGGAAGTATTCGGTGGCAGCTACCCCCTTTAAGACTTCAATTATATTTTCCATTACTTTATTAAACGCTAAATCCTTGCGTAATATCGTAAGTGGTATCATTTTACACCTTAAGATTTAACTGCCGGAACCAGCGAAAAACTCCTCAAACGCCTTATCCAGCCCTCTTTCTACCCCTCCGGTGAGGAATTTCTGGATCGTAAGCTCTTCGATCAACTCCGGATGGTTCTCAAGCAGATAACCGTATATCTGCTGCTTGAAGAGCGCCCTCTGCGAGTCTTCTAAAATCTCAGGCATTTCCTTATTGAAGGCGTAGAAAAGCACGATCATCTCCTCTACGCAAAGAGGCCTTGTTTTATCCTGGATAAGGAAGTCTTTTAATGCCTGGCCTCTTTTTAAACGCAGTTCTATATCAGCGGAAAGCTTTGTCCAAATCGTTGTAAGGGCCGCCAGTTCCTTATACTGGGCAAACTCCCTCTTAAGAGACCGGCTGACTTTCTTTATCGCTTCACACTGAACTTTACTGCCGATTCGCGAGACAGAAAGCCCCAAATCAATGGCCGGCCTGAAACCTTCGTTAAAAAGCGAAGTGCTTAAATAGATTTGCCCGTCGGTTATCGAAACAAGGTTTGACTGGACAAGCCCGGTAATATCCCCTTCCTGGGTTTCTACGATAGGTAAAAATGTCATTGAGCCTGAGCCCTTTTCTTCGTTTAATTTTCCCGCCCTTTCCATCAACTGGGAATGGATATAAAATATATCCCCGGGATAAGCCTCTCTTCCCGGGCTTCTCTCTAAAAGCAGGGATATCTCGCGGTAAATCCAGGCATGCCTGCTTAAGTTATCAAAAGCGCAAAAAACATCACGGCCATGGTCCATAAAATATTCTCCCAGGGCGCAGGCGGCATAGGGAACAAGGTATTGCTCTGCCGGAGAAGCCGACGCCGAAGCAGTGACAACGACAGTCCACTCCATCGCGCCGCTTAATCTCAATTGTTCCATAATTTTTAAGAACGCCGACTGGCTGCCTCCTATCCAGCAATATATGCAGATTACATCCTTATCCTTCTGGTTTATAATCGCGTCAATTACCAGGGTGGTCTTACCGGTAACCCTGTCCCCGAGGATAAGCTCCCTCTGGCCTTTACCTAAGGGGATACAGGTATCGATTATCTTGGTACCGGTAAGGAATGACTCTACAATTGGGGTCCTGTCCAGGACGCCGGGAGCGTTTCTAAAGATCGGATAGGAATCAACCCCTTCGATTTTTCCTTTACCGTCTAATGGCTGGCCAAAAGTATTTACTACCCGGCCGAGGAAATTACTGCCCACGGGGATTTCAAAAACCCCTTCTTCGCCATAAACAGTATCACCGATATGCACCTTATTTTCATCGCCAAGGACCAGGACCAGGACATCCCTCTTGGTAAAACCTATTACCATTCCCATTAAATCGGGGGCAAGTTCGATTAATTGGCCGTTTACGCAGGAAGCAAGCCCTCCTATTTTAATTACCCCGCCCTTGATTTCTCTGACCGTGCCTACGTCCTTTATTTCTAACGGTTTTAAATTTATCTCCTGCATTTATTTCTTCTCCGCCTGCTCAACAATGCCCGCCCTGGCCTTATCTTTCATTATCGGCAATATTCTTTTGAATTTATTCTTAATACTGCCGTCAATAACCACGAACCCGCTTAAGCGTATAATCAAGCCGCCTACAATCTCCGGGTCAGGGGTCTCCTCCAGTATAATATTACGTTCCAGCTTATTGGATAATGCCTGCTGCAGGCGCTGTTTCTGATCCTGGCCCAACGGATAAGCGCAGACAATTTCCGCCTTATCCCCCTGGGCTCTTATTTTTTCCTTATCCAGCCCGGAGACATCCTCAATCAATTCATCGATAACCTCTTCATGTAAAGACCGGCGGATCCTCTCCGTAAAAATATATTTTACGATATCTACCGCCAGATATACCGCCTTATCCTGCATCTCCAAAAGCAGGTCATTATACTTTCTCTGGCTGTCCCTGACTCCCTCATTGACAATACGCTTTGCCTCTTCTTTGGAAGACTCAAGTAAATTCCTTCTTGTCTTTTCTCCTTCTTCCTTCGCCTGTTCTTTTATATTTTCAGCCTCAACCTTACCCTGCTGGATCTCGATTTCCGCCTGTTTTCTTGCCCGTTCAAACTCCTCCTTGAGCACCTTTTCTTTTTCCAGGTTTTGCTGGTTAAGTTTTTGCAGCCTCTCCAGCGCCCGGCTGATATGGCTGTAAAGAAGCCAGCGCAAAAACAAAACAATCAAAGCAAAAGTAGCTATCTGAATAAGAATTATCTGCCATACCAGCATCTTTACTCCTCTGTTATGAAACCCGAACCAAGCACCTTATAGACTTTATCCAGCGCAGTCCTTGCGAGCATAAGCGAGCAAGGAAAGTTCCTTACTGTCCAAATAAATTATACACAACCAGCAGCCCGATTATAGCTATGGCCTCGGCAAAAACAAAAGCCAATATCATCGAAATCAGTATCTTGGGAGCTGCCGACGGGTTCCTGCCGATGGCTTTGACCCCGGAAAAACCTACGGCGGCAATAACCCCTGACGGGCCTAAAGTACTGATTAACATTATCAGGATAATAGTTATATTTTTCATTTGTCTATCTTCTCGTCATACGTGCACAATCTGTCTTTTCCTGTGGTCTTTGCCCGGTAAAGCGCTTTATCGGCGCGCACGACCAATTCGCTTTTAACCTGGGCATTTATGGGAAAACTGGCTAAACCCACGCTCATGGTTATGGGCATCTTGCTCCTTACTATCGACAACAATCTCTCCCCGACCTTCTGCGCGCCGAACTGGTCTGTCTGCGAGAGGATCACCGCGAACTCCTCCCCGCCGTAGCGGAACACCATATCATTGTCCCTGGTAGAGCTGACTAAGAGCTGGGCGAAGTTATGCAATATCTTATCCCCTTCCACGTGGCCGTAAGTATCATTGTATTTCTTAAAATTATCGATATCGGTAATAAATAAAGAGAATGCCTGGGGGGAACGGTTCAAGTGCGAGATATTCCAATCCAGCATTTCATGGAAATGGCGGTGGTTATAAACACCGGTTAAACCGTCCATTGTGGCGATATCCTGGTAATATTTCCTTTGCCCCACCTGGATCAGAAGGAATGTATTTTCTATCGCCCGCCTTAAGACTAAATTAAGCTCATCGTTATTTATGGGTTTCATTAGATAAGCGTAAACGCCTTCCTTCATCGCCTCTACGGCTAAATTAACAAAGGCATAAACAGTCAGGCCGATTATATTAATCCGCTGGTCTATTTTCTTAAGCCGGCGCACTAATTCAATGCCGTTCATGTCGCCGATTTGCATCTCTGTGATAATACCGACAAAATAACCTTCTTTGGCCAGGCTGATTGCCTCCTGGCCCGTAGTCACCCGGTGCAGCTTATACTCCGGATTTATCAGGCCGTTCTTTATGGCCTTAAACGTATTATCATCGTCCTCAACAACCAGGATATTGAATTCACGCGCTTTTACTTCATTCTTCATAACATAATCCTCCGGCTTTTAATTTTCAGTCAAATCCTCAACCCAAATCTTTTCCAGCTCTTCCAGGTTCCTTATTTTATATACGCCTTTAAGCGATTGCTCCCAATCCGGTTCATCCCGCATAGAACGGCAAAAATCCACAAATTTGTTCCTGCCGAACCTTCTTAAAAGAAAATCCACCAGGCTTGCCGCCTCATTATAAAAAATAAATGGTATAATTACGCTGGAATCCTTGATTTCAGACAGGTCATCCAGATGCGTGTATAATTTCAGATTTACCAGGCATTTAGCGGTTGCCAGGCGCTCTTTGCTTTCATACTCCTGCATGCAGGCAACCCCCTCGTCAAGCCAGAGGGGCAGGGCCTTGTTATAGCCGACAAACTCCCTGAATATGATATGGCCCATCTCATGCGGCAGTATCGTGTCAAAGAGCATCTCCTGCCACATGTATGTGCTGATTTCCTTTTTAGTAACCTGAACGCTTCCCCTTGACCAG
>Ga0172371_10001996_pt1 | contig 32518 bp, 32 predicted proteins | sample Lak12m_FD_114543 | JGI IMG/M metagenome (GOLD analysis project Ga0172371, IMG submission 114543) | Freshwater microbial communities from Kabuno Bay, South-Kivu, Congo - kab_022012_12m | ecosystem: Environmental > Aquatic > Freshwater > Lake | place: Democratic Republic of the Congo: South-Kivu...
AGCCCTGATTCCCAGGCCTTCGCGTGCTTCAGGAAAACGTAGAACGCGCTGTTGACCGCTATCACAAGGCCCGGAAGTCCATCGAGAAATCCCAGTTTCCACACCGCGCATTCGAGGAATTTGCCCATAGCGTGGACAAGCCCGAGCAGCAAGTAACCAGCGGACCCGGGGTTGTTCCGATGCTGCGCAAACACCGAGGAAAAGCTGTTGATGGTTTTCACCTGATCGGAAATGTCCCGGTAAACGTAATGAAGAAGCGGGTGGCGGAGTTCGCCGACCCGTCCGGTTACTTCCAGTTTCTCGTGGAGGCCGTCCCCTGTCCATCGGCCGCGGCCTTTGCGCACCAGCCTCACTTTGCGGTCGGGATACCATCCTCCGTGTCGTATCCAGCGGTTAAGGTACCAGCTCAGTCTGGGCATGGAGAAGGCATCCACGTCAGGGCCCGCGGTCCTGATAGCTTCGAGGATCTCTGCAGAGGATTCCGCGGACAGGGCCTCGTCCGCGTCGAGGTTTAGAATCCAGTCACCATCGGCCACCTCCATCGCGAACTGTTTCTGTGCTGCGTACCCCTGCCATTGGTGGTCTATGACCCTTGCCCCGAGTGCCCGGCAGATTTCCACGGTATTGTCGTCACTGCCGGAGTCCACCACTAGGACTTCGTGAGCAATGTCAGAGCTCTCCAGGAGCCGACCGATCCTGTCCGCTTCGTTCCTGGCGATGACGGCGATGGTGAGTCTCCGGGGTTCGGCAATAGGCTGCGATTCGTTCATGGGGTCGAATGATATGGTTACAGGGATGGTGTGTCAAATGGAGTTTGGCGAGGAGAGTGGATCATGATGGCGGTTGCGTGGGATGATAATGTCCGAGTTAACATAATATGTCTTATCGGACCCTGGACCCGCGACCCAAAACGCCTCCTCATTGAACCCCAGCCCCGACCGGATTTACCTGCACCTCGATTCCGATCATCCGGATGACTCTCGCCAGGGCTTCGGCTTCTTCCAGAGGCGCTTGCGCAACCACGCATGACCCGGCATGGTCTACTTCCCAGGCCACTGCAAAGGCCTGATCCTCGGTGAGCCCCAGCGCCAGCATGGTAATCTGCATGACTTCCCAATAGGTATTGTGATCGTTGTCCATGATGCGGACTTCGTAAAGCCGGTCGGAATCAGTGGAACGGTCATCCGGCGGATCGCCGACAATGGCCGGCGGAAACCGCTTGATGCCGTGAAAGCAATGAAGCTCCTCGTGGCCCAGTCCGTTGAAGATGCTCTCAATGAAGACCATGAACCTGACACAGTTTCATTCTACCTTCAGGCTGACTTCCGGCGGATGCATGAGCGTCTTGGACACCGTGCAGCCTTTGGCGATTGCCGTGAAGGCCTTTGTTTTGTCCCCCATCTGCGAGGCCACGTTTCGGATGGTCACATCAAGTTTGGCTATCCTTTCGGGTTTTTCGCCGTATTCCCACTCAACCTCGGCCTCCAGGTCCCGCAACTCGATCCCGTGCCTCCTGGCCGCCCAAACAACTCCTGTAAGCGCCTCACAGGAAGCCAAAGCCGCAGCCGTCAGTTCCGAGGGATTCGGGCCGGAGTTTTCACCGCCGAACTTCTCTCTGAGGTCAACAATGAAGCTCCATTTATCCGAGATTACTTCCATTTTTCTCGGACCATTCTGTTTGAGAGTCAGTTTCATTTTTCGTTTCACAATCGGTCCGCAAAGGCGAAACGCTTGCCATTGCGAGAGAAGCGAAGCAATCTCATGGGGTTACAGTGCGAAGCCTGGAGATTGCTTCGTCGCTTTGCTCCTGCGATGTCACGGATGCATGAGACGATCAATCAATTCGGGGCACAGACAACGAGCGCTTGCGGACAAGTCTTCCTTCATCGGGGGCAGCCGTCACGGGGTCCCTTCGGGAAAGAGCTCCGCAGCCTTTTCCATGTCGGAGACTTTGAAAATAAACAGAGCAGCCTCGCTGTCAGCAAAACCTGAACCGTACGTGTAGGAAATATTGATCCCCGCGTCGCCGAATATTCTTGAAACCTTGTTGAGGATTCCCGGCCTGTTGTCCAGGATCAGGCCTATCACCTCCTGGATCTTGACCTGGTAGCCGGACTTGTTCAGGATCTCCACCGCCCTTTCGGGGCTGTCGGTAATTAGTCTGATCATCGAGTACTTGGCCGATTCCTTCAGGATTGCTTCGTAATAGTCTCTCGGGGCGACTCTTCTTCCTGTCTGGCCTCGGACCTCATATAGAGCGAGGAGGTATTCGTTGGCGTCTTGGATGCTCATGGCCTCGATATTGATGTGCTCATCCTTGAGGATTTCAGTCAACTTGGCCAGTTCGCCCGGCGCGTCTGCCAGCATTACTTCCAGTTGTTTTCTGATGGTCATGGTCTTCTCCCGGCTCTTTTTTATGCCGGTATTATGCCTCAGTTCTCCTTTCAAAGAAACTCTTTTGGATATATAATCGGGCCTGGTAGCAGTCCCCTGAATGGCGCGAGGCGGCTTGGGCCCATCTATTCTGAATTCGAGACTGTCGTGGGAAAGGTTCTTGGAACTTTCGAGATCTGGAGGTCCTGTTGGAATTCTCGCGTCACGAACAATTTTTTCTCAGCAGCCTCCTCTTCAAGAAGGTCCGAAGGGCCTCCGACGGCCGCCTACTTGGCAAGCTCGTAGATCTCCTGCTTGATCTTGACCGACCCGAACCGGAAATCACTGAACTGGTGTACAGGCCGCGCTGGTCCGGGCAAATGTGGCGCATACCCTGGAACTCGGTGGCATCCGTGGAACCTTCGGGTCTTCTGCTAAAGACGACCGCCGCCGACCCCCTGCCTCTCGGTGAGACACCTTCCGACCCCTCCAAAGTCTTTCTTAGGGACTTCCTCCTTGACAAGCAAATCGTTGACGTTCACGGCGCCAAGGTCGAGCGGGTGAACGATCTCCAGTTCCTTGCCAGCTACGGCAGGCTAATGCTGGTCCAAGTGGATGTCGGGTTGCGCGGTTTGCTGAGGCGGCTGGGTTTGGAAAATGCTTTCGTCCGGTTCTGCATGTGGTTTTTCGATTACGAGCCCAAGGAAAGGTTCATTGCCTGGCACTACGTCCAGCCTCTGGCGGATCCGGACCGGTTGAGGCTTCAGATCCCCCAGAGCAGGCTGGCAAGGCTGCACCCCGCGGATCTTGCGGACATAATCGAAGACATGGACGTCCACGAAAGGGCGGCGGTGGTGGACTCCCTCAATGAAGAGGTCCTTGCCGACGCTCTGGAGGAAATGGACCCCAAAGTCCAGGTCGCGATCATGAGGGGCCTGGAACCCGAAAAGGCAGCGGACATCATCGAGGAGATGTCGCCTGACGAGGCCGCGGACCTTATCGCCGACCTCCCCAGGGAACAGATGGACGTAATCCTCGAGGCCATGGACGATGAGTACGAGGCAAAGCTCAAGAGCCTCATGGAACACGAGGAGGACGAGGCCGGCGGCCTCATGACCACTCAGTTCATGGCTTTGACGCCGGACAAAACCATCGTGGACGCGCTGGCCTTCATAAGGCAGCACGCAAACGAGATGGACGTAATTTATTACATTTACGTGGTTGACAGCGAATCCAGGTTGCTGGGAGTCATTAATCTCAGGGAACTTCTGTCCCACGAGATCTTCACGCCGCTGGAGCGAATCATGGCCACGAGGGTAATTACGGCCAGTCTGGAAGATCACGCGAAAGAACTGGCCGATCTGTTTGCAAAATACGGCTTCAGGGGCATCCCGGTGGTGGACGCGGAAAACCGCATTCAAGGGGTTGTCAGGTTCAAGGCGCTTCTGGAAATCCTGGCGCCTCATCTCGGCAAGTGATGCTATTCGGGAATATCATCAGAGGATACATCGGTGCTGAAGGATCGCGATAACACTTCCCGGGCGACCGGACCAGGACCTCTCAGGCGGCGAATGCTGGGCTTGTGGGGGATGTTGGTCCTCATGGGCCCGGGGATTATAACTTCCAACGTGGATAACGATGCAGGCGGTATCACCACTTATTCGCTGGCCGGCGCGAATTTTGGACTCTCCATGCTATGGGCGCTTGTTCCTATCACCCTGGTTCTAATAGTGGTCCAGGAGATGGGCGCGAGAATGGGGGTGGTTTCGGGCAAGGGACTTTCTGATCTTATAAGGGAGCGCTTCGGCGTAAGAGTGACCTTCTACACTATGATCCTACTTGTGGTCACAAACCTTGGGAACACTCTGGCTGAATTCGCCGGCATTGCGGCATCTCTGGAAATATTCGGAATATCCAGGTACATAGCCATTCCGCTGAGCATAATGTTTCTGATGTGGCTTGCGGTTAAGGGCACCTACAGGTCGGTAGAGAAGGTTTTTCTCACGGCCTGTGTCTTCTACGTTTCCTACGTGGTGGCGGGCTTCCTGATCAAACCCGACTGGGTTCAAGTGGTGGAAGCCATGGGAGCGCCCACCATCAAGCTGGAAACGCCGTTCATGGTCATGTTGGTAGGTCTGGTGGGGACAACCATAGCGCCCTGGATGCAGTTTTATCTCCAGGCGTCCGTGGTGGACAAAGGGCTTGCCGCCAAAGATCTGACGGTTGTACGGACCGACGTGGTTGTAGGGTCCATTGTGGTGGGAGTGGTGGCTTTCTTCATCATCCTCGCTTGTGCGGCGACCCTCCACAAGTCGGGCATAAAGATCGAGGAGGCCGCGGAGGCGGCGCTGGCTCTTCAGCCTCTGGCCGGTACGTATTGCACTTGGCTGTTTGCGTTCGGGCTGTTCAATGCATCAATGTTTGCAGCCGCCATTCTGCCTCTCTCGACTGCGTACACGGTTTGCGAAGCCTTCGGATGGGAATCCAGCCTGGATAAGAAATTCTCAGAAGCTCCTCAGTTCTACGGTTTCTACTGTTTCACAATCTTCTTTTCGGGGCTGCTTATTCTCATTCCAAACCTGCCCCTTATCGCCATCATGTACGTGTCTCAGGTCATAAACGGCCTGGTGTTGCCGGTGGTACTGCTTTTCATGGTGTGGCTGATAAACGATCAGGCAGTCATGCGAGAACACACCAACGGAATAGTCATGAATATCGTCTCGTGGGTCACCGTAGTAGTACTTGTGGTTTTGAGCGCTTCCACAATCTTCTTTTTCGCACGGGAGATGATCGCACACTGAATTTTTTTTGGACGATGCAGGGCTCAATCCGGACTCAACAGCGATGAAACCAAGTAGCCGATGCGGCTCTCAAGATCGCTCCGTGCCACGTTTTCAGCCCTGATACGTTTTTTCACTCCTACAAGGCCGGGATCGAGGAGCCTTCCTTCCAGTTCGTAAGCCTCCCCTGCCCTTCTCACCTTAATTGCTATGATCAGCTCCGGAATTCCGCGCTGCTTCTCAAGCTCGAGAGCCGGGGCTTCAGCTTCGTACAATTCTCTCCGTTCGGAAAGCGGCTTCTCCACCGCAGCTGGAGCCGGAACGACAGTGTAACGCGCATCCAGACCGTCAGGAACGCTCCATTTGAGGTCGGGGATTGGTCTGTCTTTCTCATCCAGGATGCGGACCTCCACACTGATCTTACTCTCCCGCAAGTCGGCTGGGCCCGCCGGCATCTTCCCGACGGCAGGATCGCGTCTTAGCGGTTCTTCTTGCCGCGCCGCCTCGTTTCTCATTCCCCTGGGGGCCTCTGTGCCGGGCAACGGCCGAGCGGAAGGAACCGCTTGCTTGAGCTCTGCCCGCTTCCTGGCCGGGATAGTCTTTGCCGGCGGCTCTGCCTTGGGTTTGCCTTTCTGGGTCCTGTCCGTGTATGACAGCTCGGCCTCGGGGGCAGGCTGCGGCTCCACAGCGGAAAGTGCCGGCGCAGGGGGAGCGTCCCTTTCCGCGCGAGCCCTATCCTCTTTGTCCGCGGCCTTGTAGCGTGTCGTCTCGCCGGTGACGGCCCTCCCAACGCTGCTCTCAGCCGGGGCTTGCGGCGGTGCCTCCTGGACGGGCGTCGCAGGTACGGTTGCCGGCATCTCGATCTGAGGAGCCGCTTTCTTGAACGAATCCCAAGTCTGGAGACTCACAACAATCACCATGACCGCAGCCGCGGCTGTTCCGAGGGCCAGGACAGGCATCCTGACCCCGGAGGGCCGGATTCCCGACAAAAACCCCCAGACAGCGGACAGCCATCCGGACGATTCAGGCCGCGGGTGGAGGCGTTCCAGTTCCAGCATCACGGCCGCAGGAATCGTCTTCTTGACTTCGGGAAGAGCAGAACCGGAAGAGATCATCTCCTTGAGCGCCTCGACTTCCTCCGAACATTCCTTGCACGAGACAAGGTGCTCCAAAAGAAAACCGTCCGGGTCCTTTCCCGCTTGCGCAAACAGATAGAGTTCCTCTCCGTTGGGATGAAAGGCTCCCGGAGTGGTTTTCAGCATTGCGTCAACAGTGCGGAGAGAAGCCAACTCCGCCGCGCAAGCCGGGCACGTCCGGATATGATCCTCCAGCGTAGCCCTGGCAGTAAGCTCCAGGCGGCCTTCCAGATAATCCAGAAGAACCGAAGGATCCAGTTCCTGGGGACAATTCTTCCGGGAGCCGCTCACCTGTTGCCCACCTCCTGGGGTGCAAGCCGAGAGTAATTGCGGCTCAGCTGTGACATGCAACGCTGAGCCTGAACTCGCAGAGTCCCCTCCCTCGTGCCCAGGACCTCCGCGATCTCCTTGTAGGACAGGCCATCGTCGTATCTCATTGCGAGAAGCTTTCTGCACGCCTCGGAAAGAGCGGCAAGGGACCGCCGAAGCAATTGGGTCTGCTGGGCCCTGATGAGTGAGTCTTCCTGGTCCGCGCCGGGGGAGACCAGCGAGACAAACCCTCCCTCGTGGTTGCCGTCGTGCGCGTCCACAGGCAGGGGCCTGGGATTGGAGCCCCCCCGCTTGGCCGCGGAGGCTCGTCGAAGGCCGCTGATCCTTACGCGGCGCGCTATCTCCAGAATGTACACCTCCAGTGGCTTTGAAGGGTCGTATTGCTGCAATGCTCTGATAAGATGTATGAAAACCTCTTGTACCGTGTCCTCGGCATCCTCGTAACCGGGATGCCCTATTCTCCTAACCGCGCAGGACACCATGCCATGATACCGCGCATAGAATTCTTCCCAGCCGCGCTTGTCCCCGCGGTTGCAGCGCTCGATCAGGTCTCTGGGATCGTAAGAGGTGTTCGCCGTGGCCGGTCCTTTCCCGGGCATCTTCACTAATAACAATTATTGCTCTCATGTCGGACCGTTGCAAATGCTATTATTGTCAGGCGGACTCCCCGAGGAGGGTGGTCCTGGTGATGGATACGCAAGGGATGGCTGGATGTTACGTGAGCGTGGGTATGGGGTCGGCGGCGCTGCGCAAGCATTTAATGACAGATATTCATGTAATAACACTATGATATTTACGTTTCTTAAAGTATTTTCTTGACTTTGAAAGCGGCTTATCCTATATTCCCGAACCGTGAGAACACGATTCGGCGAGAGCCGACGGTTCCCATGTTTGACCTCTCCCCGGGATGGACACCCTCCCTCCCCCATAACCCCCCCATCCGGGGTCCAGAGGTCATTTTAATCATAGGGTTCTTTATTCAGACCCACTACTATTCTCCGATCGTGCGGCGGCGGCCTCTTCAAGGGTCGCCGTCGCCGCGTTTATAGCGGTTGGCAAAAATAATGTCCTATTGGATGGCCACCGACCTGGGGGAATCCCTCACTTCGGACAACGCAGAGCCGTCAAACCTTAGTTCGGGAGTCCCCCAGTCCGGCGGGTCGAACCAGTCAGAAATTTTAGCAACTGCTATAGGGTCCGCAGCAATGACGGCCGTGGGGATTATGATTTGGGCTGAAGGAGCGGACAAAAAAAAGGCCGGGTTGCATCGTGACCCGGCTTTCTAGGAGGTAAAGGAGTGTTGAAGTTCTCGTTGTTGATGTTTTGCTTCAACATTCAGTTGTAATATACCAGAATAATATTATTTTGTCAATGCGTTTTTCCTGGAGGACGACGACGCTCTATAACCCATCAACCAGCCGATCGAAACAACATTCAGAACCAGACTGCCCAGCTCAAGCATCTTCGTCAACCCGGAATCAAGAAAGCCCGCCTCGGCAAGACGCAACACGTGCAGCAACAGCACCGGGGTGTCCAGGCCGAGGAACAGGATCGCCGGTACAAAGGCCCATTTTCGTTCCTGCCATAAGCCCGCTCCCAGCATCAGGGATGGCAGCATGGCCGCGCCGAAATATATCATCTCCAGGAGCACTGAGGTGGAATACGGCGGGGGCTCTATCCCCATCATGTAAACGTAACAGAGGTAAAGGAAACTCTTGAGATAAAGCCAAAGGCCTGCAAACCAGAACACCAGGGGAAAGTCCAGTTCGAACCTTCTCCTCGGGAACCAGTAGGATAGCCGCAAATTGATAGAGGATGTTTTCATGATCCGGTTCCGTTTTCGTCCGAGGAATAAAGGGGGAAGCGCTTACAGAGGTCGGTAACCTGGGCTCTGATCCCCGAAATAACGCTCTCATCCGATCGGTTGGCCAGCACTTTACCTATCCATGACGCGATCTGCCGCATCTCGTCCTTCCCTATGAAGCGCGTGGTCACGGCAGGTGTGCCTATTCTTATGCCCGAGGCCTTTCCCGGGGGAAGCGAATCAAATGGGATGGAGTTCTTGTTGACGGTGATCCCGGCCTTTTCCAGAAGTTCCTGAGCGTCTCTGCCGTTGATGCCCTTGTCCGTGAGGTCCACCAGGATGAGATGGTTATCCGTGCCCCCCGACACCAGGGTGAATCCTTCTTCCAGGAGGCCTTCTGCCAGGGCTGCTGCGTTCCGGACCACTCGTTTCTGGTAGTCTCTGAAATCGTCGGTGGCCGCCTCTGCGAGAGCAACCGCCTTGGCTGCTATCACGTGCATGAGCGGGCCTCCCTGCATGCCCGGGAATATGCAGGAGTCAAGGATGGGCGCGAACTGCTGCTTGCACAGGACCATCCCGCCCCTGGGTCCTCTGAGAGTCTTGTGGGTCGTAGTGGTCACGAAATCCGCGTGGGGAAAAGGCGTTGGATGCAGATCCGCCACAATAAGCCCTGCTATGTGGGCTACGTCGGCCATAAGGACTGCGTCCACGTCCTTTGCTATTTCGGCAAAGATTGCATAGTCAATGGTCCTTGGATATGCGCTTGCACCCGCTATTATCATCTTCGGTCTGTGTTTGCGGGCCAGCTCTCTTATCTGGTCGTAGTCAATACGGTGGTCTTCCCTTCTCACTGAATAAGGGACTACCCGGTAGATCTGCCCCGAGAAGTTCTTGGGATGCCCCATGGTCAGATGGCCGCCGTGAGACAGATCCATGCCGAGATATGTTTCGCCGGGTTTCATCACCGAGAAGAATACTGCCATGTTCGCCTGGGTGCCGGAATGGGGTTGCACATTTGCGTGCTCTGCACCGAAGAGGCTGACGGCCCTTTTTCTGGCGAGTTCTTCTACGGCGTCAGCGTGGACGCATCCTCCGTAGTAGCGTTTGCCGGGGTATCCTTCCGCGTACTTGTTGGTGAGTATGCTGCCCTGTGCCTCCATCACCGATAGGGACGTGAAATTCTCGGACGCGATCAGTTCCAGACGGTACTGCTGCCGCCTTTTTTCCTGCTGTATGATGTTGAATACTTCGGGGTCGTTTTGTTCCAGCGGAGTCATAATCTTCCTTCGTAACCGGCGGTATTCAGCGTGTTTCTATCTGTTCGATCCTTCTTTGGTGTCTGCCGCCGTCAAACGGGGTTTCAAGCCACGTTTTCATTATGGCCAGGGCCAGTTCGCTACCGGTCACTCGGCCGCCCAGGACCAGCACGTTGGAGTCGTTGTGGGCCCGACTCATCCTTGCGTGGAACTCGGTGGTACAAAGAGCGGCCCGGATGCCGGGAAAGCGATTCGCAGTGATTGACATTCCGATTCCTGTCCCGCAAATCAGAATCCCGCGGGCTGCTTCTCCATCTTGTATCATCCGGCACAGGTCAATTCCGAACGCGGGGTAGTCGCACGAAGCTTCGTCCCGGCACCCGACGTCCAGGACCCGGAAGCCCTGTTCTTCAAGGTATTTCACCAGGAAAGCTTTGAGTCCGAAACCGCCGTGATCGGATCCTACCAGAATGGTTTCCATGCTCTAATTGGCCCGCTTGAACAACAGACTCGCGTTCTGCCCCCCGAATGCGAAGCTGTTGGAAAGGGCGTATTCCAGCTCTTTGGATCTTGCCTTATGGGGAGTGTAATCAAGGTCGCATTCCGGATCGGGGTTCTCCAGGTTTATTGTGGGCGGGATTGTTCCCGTGTTAATCGCCATAATCGAATATATTGCCTCCACCGCGCCGGCAGCGCCGATCAGATGGCCGGTCATTGACTTGGAAGAGCTGATGGAGACATCGTACGCTGCTCTACCGAAGAGTTTCCTTATGGCCTTGGTCTCCATTTTGTCGTTGAGGTCTGTGGATGTGCCGTGCGCATTGATGTACCCCACCGTCTCCGGAGGAATCCCGCCTTCTTCAAGGGCCATCTTCATGGCCTGGTACGCGCCTTCTCCTTCAGGATCCGGCATGACGAAATGGTAGGCATCGTCCGTGGCGCCGTATCCGACGATCTCCGCGTATACCCTGGCTCCTCGGTTTCTCGCGTGTTCCAGGGATTCCACGGTCAACATGCCCGCGCCTTCCGCCAGAACAAAACCGTCCCGGGTGATGTCGAACGGTCTGGATGCCTTCTCAGGCTCGTCGTTTCTGGTGGACAGCGCTCTGAGGGCACTGAAACCAGCCACCGACAACGGCGTGATAACAGCTTCGGTGCCGCCGGCGAGGATCAGGTCGGCCCGGCCTTCCTTGACCACTCTGTAGGCTTCGCCCACAGCCGATGCTCCAGACGTGCAGGCGTTGACAACCCCGAAATTGGGTCCCTTGAATCCGTACTTTATGGCGAGCATCCCGGGGGCCAGGTTGATCACCGCCATTGTTATCATCAGGGGAGGTGCGCGACGCGGGCCCTTGTTCTGGATGATTTCCATGCCTCGCTCGATGGTGTTGAGCCCGCCCATGCCGGATCCCACTATAGACCCAAATCTAAATGGATTCTCCGGCGGGCAGCTCAGGCACGAGTCTTTCACGGCTTGCGCTCCCGCAACGAGAGCAAACTGCTGGTAGCGGTCAAGTCGGCGATGTTCCTTCTCGGGGACGTATCCGTCCGGGTCGAAGTCACTTCGTACCTCACCGGCAAATCTCGTCGGGAATAATGTCGGATCGAACAGGGTTATTGGGCCGATTCCCGTTTGTCCTCCCGTCAGGGCCTCCCAGTTCTTCCGGACTCCGGGGCCGAGGCAGGTGACTATTCCCATTCCGGTAACCACAACTCGTTGCTGCACGCCATCCTCCAGAGTGCGTCAGTCAAGCGAACGGTTGAGCGTCAGTTCGCCTTCTGGCGCTCCCTAATGAAATCAGCCACATCCTTGACGGTCTGAATTTTCTCGACTTCTTCGTCGGTGATTTCCAGCCCGAACTCATCTTCCATCAGAGCGATCATGTCGTAGATGTCCAGAGACTCGGCGCCCAGATCCTCCACTATCTTGGAGTGCATCTGTATGTTTTCCTTGTTTACGTCCACCAGCACTTCGGCAATGAGGTCTACGACGCTCTTTTCAAGATCATCCATGTTGGGTTTCCTCCCCGAGGTATTTCGCTGCAGGCGCCCTTTGAGATCCGACAGCGATCTCATCCGACTCCGGCCCGGCAGCATGTCGGGTCCGGGGCACGCCTACTCGACTCACATATAAAGGCCGCCGTTCACGCGGATTACTTGTCCGGTCACGTAGTCCGACATGTTACAGCATAGAAAAAGCACAGCTGCCGCCACGTCTTCGGGATTTCCCATTCTGCCGAGGGGGACGTGGTTCCGGATGGCTTCAAGCTGGGGTTCGTTCAGTTTGTCGGTCATGCCGCCCTCGATTATCCCCGGCGAGACCGCGTTTACCAGAATGTTCCTTGGCGCGAGTTCTCTGGCCATGGCTCGCGTCAGACCGATCAGGCCGGCCTTGGCCGCGGAGTAGTTGGCCTGCCCCGCGTTTCCCGCTTCTCCCGCGGTGGAAGCAATGTTGATGATTCTGCCCCTGCGGTTACGAATCATGGTCTTGCTCACCGTCCGACACAGATGAAAGGCACCGGAAAGGTTGGTCTCCAGGACGTCGTTCCAGTCCTGGTCCTTCATCCTCCCCAGGAGTCCGTCCTTACTGATCCCCGCGTTGTTGACCAGTATCTCGATAGCCCCTCGCATATTCAGAAGCTGCGAGATTCCTTTCTCCACGGCGGCTGCGTCCCGAACGTCGAAAGGCAGTAGAATTCCGTCCCCTGCCTGTTCTTGTACTAGTCGAAGCGTCTCCTTGGCCGCATCTTCCGATCCTCGATAGTTTACAGCCACGAACGCTCCCGCCCTGGCAAGCGTCAGGCAAACGGTACGGCCTATGCCTCTGGAGCCGCCGGTTACCAGCGCCGTCCTGCCCTCAAGCGACACGGCGGACAGTAATGCTTCGTTCATTGAAGCGCCCCCTGGAAGGCACGAATACTCTCCATGTCGGAGACATTGAAGCACGTCGCCTTCCGGTCAATCCTGCGGAGCAGCCCTGAAAGGACCTTCCCAGGTCCGACTTCCACGAAATTGGCGGCGCCTCTTTCCACCATTGCGCGCACGCAGTCCTCCCACAGCACCGGCTTCACCACCTGATCCGTAAGGAGGCGTCTGATTTGATCCGGCTCAGAAGGATACAAACCCGCTGTAACATTGGCCACCACAGGAAACGACCCTTTGCCGGGCACGACTTCATTCAATCGTCTGCCAAGAGATTCTCTGGCAGTTTCCATGAGTTGCGTGTGGAACGCGGAAGACACCGGCAGCACAACCGCTCGGGTCCGTTTCTCTTTGCCGGCGGCTTCCACTGCCCTGGAAACAGCCTCGATATGCCCCGAAATCACTACCTGATCGGGACCATTGAAATTTGCCGCTTCCAGGACTTGCGCTTCGCGGTTGGTCTCTACCAGCCGGATCACGCTTTCCCTGGGGAGTCCGATCACGGCAGCCATACCGCAGTTTCCCGCAGGCTGGGCCTTATCCATTCCTTCGGCACGGACCTGTATGATCTCCAGGGCTTCCTGGAATCCAAGGACTCCCGCCGCGCAGAGCGCGGAGTACTCGCCCAGGGAGTGCCCCGCCGCTATCACCGGCGACAGCTTGCAACGTTCCCCCAGGACAGCCAGCAACGCCATTGAGTGAACGAAGATGGCCGGCTGGGCATAGATGGTTCGGTTGAGCTCGTCGCCCCTCTCCCCGGCCATTATTCCGCTCAGGGAATACCCAAGGAGTTCGTCGGCCGCCTCGAAGGTCGCGCGCGCAACAGCGCTCTCCCCCAGGAGATCCGAGCCCATTCCGGGGAATTGGGACCCCTGTCCCGGAAACATCAGAGCGACGGATTGCAGTTCCACTCTTCCTGAGGCTTCAGTCATGGTTTCCGGGATCAGGCCTCTTTCTCTATGACGGTTCGATCCTTGTAATGACCGCAGGCCGGGCATATCCTGTGGGGCATCATGAATTCGGAGCACGCCGGACACTTCACAAGGTTGGGTGCGGTCAATTTCTGATGAGTTCTGCGCTTGTCTCTTCTGGTTCGAGAGACCCGCTTCTTAGGTACTGGCATCTAGTGTCCTCTTTCCAAAAAAAAATTCTCGGTGTGCCGAGACCGGGCGGCGCGTACCGCGATGTCCCTGCATCCGACTGGAGAGCGATCCTCCAAATATCAAACTATGAGGCCCCCCGGGGAGCCACTCACAGGCCTGTTCGCTCCGGGGGCTCGCTTCCTGTCCGGCCGGCCGAGCCAAAACAGTACATAAGTACAACGCAACGGCCCCATATGCAACCTGATTTCAGTCACGTGGGGCGTCAAGCATTCAAACGGCCGCATTTTCCACTCGATTCCTTACGAAGAAATCTTGGATTTGAGCTTTTCCAGAGCGGCCCATCTCGGGTCCGCCTCGCTCTGCTTTCGACAAGTGCAGGCCGGCGACCCCTTCAGAGCCCCGCAGGTGGGACACAGTCCCGGGCAATCCTCTTTACACAGGGGCTTCATCGGCAACTCCAGAAGCAACTCCTGCATGATGATCTCGCCCACATCTATTTCGGGCCCATCCACCAGAATCGTGTCCGCGTCGGCCAAAGAGATCTCTTCCTCCATGCCGCCTCCTTTGCGAGGACGAAGGACCAGAGCTAGATTCAATAGCTTGTCCTCAACGAAATCAGCAAGACACCTGGAGCACCGAGCATCCACCCTGGCCTGAAAAATCCCTTCGAAGGCTATGTCTTCACCCCTGGCGGACAGAAGGAGTTGACCTTTAACATGGGGCGCGATTCTTGTCCCTTCAGGGACGGACACGTTCTTGATTGCGGCGGATAGTATGTCCTCGTCGCCGGAAAAGTTCAATTCCAAACCGTCTTCGGTGATGTCTTCGATGCGTATTTTCATGACGCGGCCGCCGGTAGTCCTGTCGAGTGTAAACTGAAAGAATATAGCCCTTTAGAATGACAAGTCAAGAGAAAAGTCCAACCATTGGCAACCTTTCAGTTATCCGAGGGGCGGGCTGTCTCTGTGCGGCAGGCTTTCCAGCCGGCCTATGCCGAAATGCCTACACTCACGGGCTGGAAGCTCGTCCTACGATTCACTGAGGTCCTGACGAAGGATGCTCACCCCACGCGAGACTCAAAGGTCACGAGCCTCGATTTGCCTTCTCGTTCGGCAGCTCCGACAGCACATTCGGGGATCGTCGAAAATTAGTGGTGGATTCGGCTTACGGCTTCAGATATTCTGACCTTCGTTTGAACTTTCTATGAAAACGACCTTACAGGGACCAGCAAGAATTCAGTTCTACTAAAGTTTTCATGCTTCGTTGTGCCGCTCTTTAGCATTTAGGTTGCTATGAGCGAAACAAGCGGGGACAAGAAAGATGCGCGACTCTCTTGAAAGGCTGATACTGGCGCTTTTCGCTATCGGGGGCATTTTTTTCCTCAGGTGGGTGGCCACGGTTGTCAGGTAGGCCCATGAGCATAACGGAAAGTCCAAAAACCCCACTGGCGGCATGACCGGGATCAGGGTGACAACACGTCCAGGACGCTCCTCAGACCTTCCCGAACATTCAGAAAGCCTTCCTGGAATATCCTGCCAAGGGCCAGCTCACCGTCGGTCCACGGGTACTCGTTGGTAATAAGAACCTCGATCGGCCGGTTGAGCCAATGATAGGAACCTCGCTCATTCCTTCGTATTGGTCCTATTCCGGCAAGCCTCACCAGCTCCATCTTGAATCGGCACGGGTCAGGGACCCGAATGCAGCCCGCAGAGACGGGGCCGTCAGTCTGTGGCCTGATGGTTGCGGGATTGGGGTGCGCCGACGCGTGGAAACCATGTATCCCCAGGTCATGGAACCTGTCGCAGCGGCCGGATCCGTCGCAGAGCAGGAGCGGAGCAAAGAACCCGTTGTACAGATCTGCTATGGGGGCCTCGTCCTGATCGAAAAAGACCACGTCCGGGTAACAGTAGACGTGATTGATGTAGTATCGTCCTCTGGGAGTGGGAGACCAGGGGTCTCCAAGCCCAACCTGGGTCCGATAGATTTCGCGCGTTGATTCGTCGTGCCGGATGCCTTCCATGGTTAGCAGGAACTTGGACCGGTCTATGGTCACTCGAATGCGGGCTAGACCCAGCTTTCCCGAATCTTCTCGCCTCTCTTCGGCAAGTTCCCGCCAGTCTCGGTACAGCGGCGGCAAACAGGGATCATCCGGGGCATGAAGGATTTGTCCCACTTTTTCGCCCGGTCCGGCTGGTTGCTTGGCCGCAGTCTCTGATACACGGGAAGAGGCAGGTACTTCAGGTTGAACAGTCCTGGATGAATTACTGGCAGCGGGATTTCGCCCCCCCCGGCCATCTTCCGCGTCGCACTGGTACGAGCCAAGAAAAAGAGAACCTGTAACCACAATAGCTAAGAATTTCGCTGCCGTGAGGCGGAGGGGCATGATTTTCCCACTCCAGAAAGGACTTTCGCACCGTCAAAGTGTACTGCCCCGCCAAACCGGTGTCAACCGCGCTACACAATCCGCAGCATCCGGAAAGCCCGCCGAACCGGCGCAGGCGGCTCAACCTTCCAGGAAATCGAAACGCCGCAGTGCGGTGTACTTCGCGCCGGAAGGTTCGAGCACGCTTTGGAACAACACGGCCTGATACGCAGTGAAACCGGGCCCTGAAATATCCATTCCCTGCCGGATGGCTTCTATCAGATCACGACTTCCCCTGTTGGATCTAAAGCGGCCCAAAGTCAGATGAGGGCTGAAGGATCGTTTTTCTTTGGCGAATCCCAGTGGTTCCAGGCGGCTTTCAAGAAGAGAAACCATAGGAGCCAAGCGGCCTGAAAGGTCCTCCAGGCCTGCCCATACCACCCGAGGGTTTCGCAGTCCCGGGAAAGAGCCCAGCCCGGAGACGCGAATAATGAAACGGTTTTGGACCTCGAATACAGTCTGAAGCTCTGTTTCTATGGATTCCAGTAGTTGCCTCGGGACCTCTCCGAGAAATTTCAGAGTCAGATGGATTGACTCCGGCCTGACCCACTTCACGTCACCGCCCGCCTTCTTCAGGTCGGACGATATACGGCCCAAGAAGTCTCGAATCTCACCGGGTAGGTCAATGGCTATGAATGCTCTGATCTCTTCTTGTTGCGCTTTCATGTTTCCGTCCTGCCGCCCTCTTCACAGAAGGGTTCCTGTGCCGTGTTTCGACGGGGCCTCATCATAATACTTCCTGCCGTCCGGGAGCATTTCGCGCAGCTTGCGCACCCGGTCCTCGTCCGCCGGATGGGTCGAGAGCCACACAGGGATCGGTGGTTTCTTTATTTTGGACATCCTTTCCCATAGTCTCACCGATTCCGCGGGGTCGTAGCCCGCGCGTGCCATGTAAATCTGTCCTATGCGGTCGGCCTCGAATTCGTGGGTGCGGCTGTATGGCAGGACAACTCCAAGGGCGGCGCCCATTCCCATGGCCCCGAGAATCAACTGGGAGCGTTTGTCAAGGCTTCCGTCCTTGTTTCTGAGGATCTCGCCGCCTACTGACAGTGCCCCCTGGAGGGCGACCTGCTGACTGAGTCTCTCTCCACCGTGGCGGACCACCGCGTGGGCCACCTCGTGGGCGATGACCGCTGCCAGTCCCGCTTCGTTCTTCGCAAACGGAACCAGCCCCGTATAAACGACTATCTTGCCTCCGGGCAGGCAGAAAGCATTGGGAACGTCCTTGTCTATCAATCTCACTTCCCAGTCGAATCCGGGCTGATCAATGTCCTCGGCTGCTTTGCTGACTCGGTCCGCGACCCTGCGTACGATCTCCTTTAGCCTTTGATCCTTTGACTCCGGTTCCTTTGCCGTTATTTCGTTGAAGGCCTTCAGCGCCAGGGAGTTCAACTGGCTATCCGAGACTATGTTGAGCTGCCGCCGTCCCGTATGGGGGACGCTCGCGCAACCGACGACCAAGACAATGAGAACGCAGAGCAACACCCATCGGATGATGCTCTCCCCTGGCCTCTTGAAATAGGGTTTGTCGAGCATAACTTGATTTATCAAGTATTTCATGATATTCAGAACAAAGGTGCTTTAAACCGGACGGCATTCCGGAGGTGCAAATTGAAGTGCGAAAAATGCGGTTACGTCAGCTTCGACCATAATCATGAATGCCCCAATTGCCAGAAGGATCTCGGCATAGTCCGGAGCAGGCTGGGGATAAGTTACGAGCGCCCGCAGGCAAATTTCGACGAACTCTTTACCGGGCAATCCGGCGCCTACCAAACCATTTCCAAGACCACGGCCAGTACGGTGATGCCGGATCAGGAAGCGGAACTGGATCTCGAGTCCGTGGGCGACGAGTTCGAATTCACCCTGGACGACTGACCTGGCACCGTCTCGAAACGCCGGCCTTCAGGACAAGAACGCTGCCCGCCGAGCCGACGTATGCCGTCATGAAGGCTACTCCTCTGTCGTCTCCAGCGGCCATTGGCCTCGCTCCTGGAGCACTTCCCGCAGCACCTTCAATGCCTGATTCACTACAGGCATCCCACCGTAAATTCCACTCTGAAATATCACCTCCGCCACTTCCCGGGGCTTGCAGCCCACGTTTATGGCTCCGTATATGTGAAGCTTCAGTTCTTCTTTCCTGTCAAGAACGGTGAGCGCCGCCACCGCGATGAGCTGGCGCACGGTGTGGGGAATCCGCTCCCTTGCGTACACCTGGCCGGTAATAAACATTGAAAGATCTCTGGCCAATCCCTTGTCGAAGGAACGCCAGAGGTCGAAAGGCCTTTCACCAGGGTAGCCATCAAATAAAAGTTTTGCAGTCTTCTCCGTCTTTTTCTTGAGGTCGTCCATAATCACCTCGCTTAGGCTATTGTCATTCCATCCCAGGTCACGAGGATGGGCCCGGGCAACCCGTAATCCTTGCAGATCCTGTCCACAACACGCTGCCATTCGGAGCGACACCTCGGGACAGGGTAAGGCGTACCTGAGCCGGGCTCAGCCAGCGGGGACAATGGCTCGTATTTTTTAAGGAAATTGTTGCAGGGGTCGCCGGGGACCTGATCCCCGTCCGAAATATGCACAAGGTAGCTGGCTTGTTTCGGCCGCCATCGCCCGATGAATTCCATGGCTCGCTGAAAGCTCATGTGGTGAGGCTTGTTTTCTCGGGGCTCGTTGAGCCAGTGGGATTGAATTATCAACAGGTCCGGGCTGTTGAGGATCTCCGGTTCTTCTTCCAGCCTCACGAAATCAGACGTGTAGACCAGCTTGAAGATCCCGTCCGTGGTCCCTTCTTCGAACACGTATCCCAACGAGCCGGCAGCGGTCGGACCGTGAAAAGTCTTGAAAGGGGTTATGCGCGTCCTGGTACCTTCCAAGGGGACCCCCGGGATTGCGAGCCGTTTCTCGAGGAGCGAGCCCAGCAAGTAGCCGAAGCGGATCTCGATGGCTTTCCAGGCGGCTTCCGAAGCATAGACGGGGATGGGTATCCAATCGGCTGCCGGAAGGGATCGCCTGAACGCAAGTATATCATCCAAGCCCAAGAAGTGGTCGCCGTGCTCGTGGGTGATCAGTATCAGGTCGGGCCTTTCCAGTCCGTTGGCCCGCATCTGTATCCTGAAATCCGGTCCGCAGTCCATCAGGATACTGTCATGTCCCTTGAAGAGAAAGGATGTCCGGGTGCGATTCTCTCCAACCTCGGCCATCTTCTTGCATATTGCGCACTTACAGGAATGCTCGGGCAAAGCCCACGCGCTGCCTGTACCCAGAAACTTTATCTCCATTTGATCGCCTCTCGGCAAAGCCTCTGGACTGAAGAAAGTCCGGCGCTGAACCACGAATATCGGTCCGACTCTTTTCAGAAGCCGCCAGTTCGGGGCGTCTCATGTGGAAGACGCCTTGTACTGCGCGTTTCAAAGGTTTCTGGTGGATTGGTGTCCGTCGCGGCAACGGCAAGCGAGGCAAATTCTGCTCTTCACTTGCCTCTGTACACTATTAGGCCGTGGGAGAGATCGTAAGGTGATAGGGCTACGGTGACCCGGTCGCCGAGGAGTACTTTTATCCTGAACCTGGACATACGTCCTGACAGCTTGGTCCTTATGCTCCTGCCATCGTCAGTCTCGACCTGATACATCCCTCCGGAATGAACCTTGACCACGGTTCCTTCGACTTTAACGTTGTCGTCTCTGCTCACTTCTCCTGCCTTCCGTGCATTTTGTCCCGGGCGAGAACCCGTGTTTTGTTTTTGTATTAAAATAGATCGGCTAGGCACAAAAGTCGAGGGACTGCATCCGCCGGATTTCGTCCCCAGATACCTCCACGGCCCTTTCTTGTCAAGCCATCTTTCTGTAAGTCTCTCTCACCCGTTCCAAATCTTCCGGAGTATCCACCTCGATGGAGTCCTTGTCGGTGATCACGGTCTTGATGCGGAATCCATTCTCGAGGGCTCTTAGCTGTTCCAGGCGTTCGGCGCGCTCCATGAAACCCGTTGGCAAGCACGCAAATCTCTGCAGGAAGTTGTTCCGGTAGGCGTATATTCCGTGATGCTTATAATAAACCGGCCGGAGGTCCCTGTCCCTGAAGAAAGGAATCGTCGCGCGTGAAAAATACAGCGCAAAGCCTTCGGTGTCAACTACGGTCTTGACCGCGTTGGGATGGGTTACCTCCTCGTCTCGGATGATCTCGTATATGAGGGTACTCATGGGGATGGTCGGGTCCTCCACGAGGGGAGCCACGACCTCTTCGATCATGGTTGATTCAAAGAGAGGTTGATCGCCCTGGATATTAACCGCAATGTCATTTGCCCTCAGTCCTACGAACCTTGCCGCCTCCGCGATTCGGTCGGTCCCCGATGAGTGACTCGAGGACGTCATGAGAGCCTTGCCGCCATGGCGCTGGACCTCGGCGAGGATCTCTTCAGAGTCGGTGGCGACGTACGCAGAGTCCAGGAGCGGCGACCGAACCGCCCTCTCCAATACGCGCAATATCATGGGTTTCCCGCAGATATCGGCCAAAGGCTTGCCGGGAAACCGCGTGGACTCTGCCCTTCCTGGAATGAATCCTACTATTCTTGTTGAATGTTCCTGCATTCTCGCCGCGTCTGAATTTTGGGCTTCGCAAGTGTCAAGGAGTCACTCAGGAGTTTTTTCTAGAGGATCTCTTCGGCGGTAGCCTGGAGCGCCATAACGATCCTTCGGATTGCGTCTTCGTCCATCTGCAGGAACACGGGCATTACCACCAGCCGTTCCAGAATACCGGCGCTTGTGGGTAGCATGGACGGAGAGTACTGCATGTCTCCGTCATAGGGCGGTCCCGAAAACGGGTAAGGTCCGGGCCACGCAGTTTTCCTCCCGAGCATGTGTTCCCAATTCGGCAGGAAATGCCACAGATTGTTTTTGAAATAGATGGCAGAAACGCCCTTTCCCGTTAAGGATTTGTGGAATGCCCCGGCCTTCTCCGCGTCCGGGAGGAAGAAGCAAACGTGACTGAAGCTGTCCTTTCCCTTTTCAGGGAGTTCACGCATGGTGATTCCCTCGATGCTCTCCAGGGTTTCCCTGATAAGCGCCTGATTCTGCTGCTGGCGCTCTATCATCTCGTCGAGCTTCATCAGCTGGGCAAGCCCAATAGCTCCCTGCATTTCATTCATCCGGTAATTATAGCCCAGGAAGCTTCGTCCATCGAAGGCGCGTGACACCGCCGGGTTGTGATCGTGGCCGTGATCAGCGTACTCTGAGGCTCGGATGTACAGTTCCCTATCGTTGGTCACCACCATACCGCCCTCACCCGTGGTGATTGTCTTGTAAAAATCGAAAGAAAACGTACCCATGTCACCCCATGTGCCCAGCTTCTTTCCGCCGACGGCGGCACCCAGGGCCTGGGCGGTGTCCTCGATCACCCTAATGTCCCGCTTCCGGGCTATTTCGATTATCTCCTGGATCCGCGCGGGCGAGCCCAACATGTGGACCGGAATGACGGCCCGGGTTCGGTCTGTGATCTTCTTCTCGAAGTCCTGGGGATCCATGTTCAGGGTCAGGTCAATCTCGGCAGGGATAGGCACCGCTCCAGCTTCAATGATGGCTTCGAAGGTCGCTATGAAAGTGAAACCCTGAGTGATGACTTCGTCTCCCGGGCGGACACCCAGGGCCGTGAGTGCAACCTTCAGAGCAGCCGTTCCTGATGTGACGGCCTGAGCGTAAACCGCGCCGGTGTAATGCGCGAACTTCTCCTCGAAGTCTTTGACCTTGAAGATACCTTTGCGCTCGTTGGGGAATTCGTAACGGAAAAGAATCCCGGTGTCGAGCACTTCATTTACTTGCTCTTTTTCCGTCTCGCCGATCCACTCATATCCTGGCATACATTCCTCCTGGGCACGGTCCCGGTTCCGAAAGGCCGTGCTCTCGGGTCATCCTAGTTCCTCATTATGAGTCGCAGTCAGCTGCTTTCAACCGAAGGCTCGCTCGTAGATGACAGAGGCTTCTTCCTTTCCCAGGCGTCGGGGGTTGTTTTCCACCGGCCGGGTCACCTTCAGGGCTCCCTCCACCAATCTGGGGATGTCTTCCCTCGGCACTCCCACTTCCGCAAGTGACTGAGGTATTCCTATATCTTTGCAAAGCGTCTTGACCGCCCTGACGGCAGCCTCCGCGGCCTGTCGGTGCGATAGGCCAATCACCGACTCGCCCATACTCTTGGCGATCATAGCCATGGGCCGCTCTGAGGCGGGCAGATTGAATTCCATGACATGGGGTATCAACATTGCGTTGGCCAGTCCGTGGGGAATTCTATAGAAACCTCCCAAGGGATAGGCCAAAGCATGAGCCGCCCCCACGCCGGCGTCCGCCAGCGCCAGTCCGCCCAGGAGGCTGCCGTGGAGCATGTTCTGGCGAGCCTCTATGTCGTAGCCGTGATAGACGGCTCGTCTGAGGTTCTCTGCTATCAGGCGGATTGCGGCATAGGCCAAAGCCTCCGTGAAAACGGTGGCGGAGCGGCTGGTCACTGACTCGATGGCATGGGTAAGAGCGTCCATTCCAGTCGCCGCCGTGACATCGGGAGGCAGAGAGAGGGTGAGCTCAGGGTCCAGAAGCGCCGCGTTGGGGAACAGGTAGGGGCTGTTGATTCCGCCCTTGGCTCTTGTCTGCCTGTTGGTGAAGACGGCCGTGAAGGTCACCTCGGCCCCGGTCCCCGCTGTCGTCGGCACCATTATGGTAGGAAGCCCCGGCATGTCCACCTTGTTCAGACCAATGTAATCCTCGGCCTTTCCTTCATTGGTGACAAGCACCGCCGCTGCCTTGGCCGTATCCATCGCGGATCCGCCACCTATTCCGATCACTAGATCCGCCTCTATTTTTCGTCCGATCTGGGCTGCTTCGTCAGCGCCGTCCAGGTACGGTTCAGGCTCAATTTTCAGGAAGAACTCGCCCTTGAGACCGGCGCCGTCGAGACTCCGCCGGGCAAGCTCCAGCATCCCTGCCGATTCCAGCACGGGATCCGCAATCAGGAGGTACCTTTCAGCGCCGATTTCCCTTGCAAGTTCGCCGAGCTTAGCGATGGCTCCACATGCGAAGAATACTCTTGTGTTTATTTGAAAGTTCCGCAGTTCAGCAATCATCTGAGACCTCTACGGTCGAGCTTTTTGTTCCTTCAAGGCGCCCGATTTATACCAAAAAAGCGGCAGGGGAGCAAGCAAAGAAAATGCTTACATTTTGAATGGTGATGTGGTATGCGTCTAGTTTTTAGGTAAGACTATGTCCCTCAGGAGGCCCATCAGGTGCTGGAAATTCTGACCCGCGGATTCCGGGATGCCCGGCAATATCTCCAGGGAATGCGGACTCTTACCGAGGAAAACCTCGGTGAAGCGCTGAAGATGATCCGCGTGTCGCTCCTGGAAGCGGACGTGGAATTCCAGGTCACCCGGTCGTTTCTGGACCGGGTCAAGGAAGAAGCCCTCGGTGAGATAGTCCAGACTAGTGTCAAACACAAGGACAGGAAACTCAAGGTAGCTCCCGGCGACCATTTCATCAAGCTGTGCCACGATGAGCTTGTCCGGCTCATGGGGCCCGCCGATACAACCCTGTCTCTTCGCTCCAAACCGGTAAGCTCGATCATGATGGTGGGCCTGCAAGGATCAGGCAAGACCACCACAGCTGCCAAGCTGGCCAGATATCTCGACAAAATAGGAAAGAAACCTCTATTGGTGGCCGCTGACATCTACCGTCCAGCGGCCGTGGAACAGCTCCGGCAGTTGGGAGCTACCCTCGAAATGCCTGTATACTCCGATGGCGGCGCCTCGCCACCGGAAATCTGTACTAAGGCCCTCCAGGAAGCCGTATCTCTCGACCGTGACGTTGCTATTTTTGATACCGCAGGCCGATTGACGGTTGACGAACCTCTAATGGAGGAACTCCGGAAGATCCAGGAGTTGACCTCCCCAGACAACGTCATCCTGGTGTGCGACGCGATGATTGGCCAGGAATCGGTGAACATCGCCAAAGCCTTCAATGAGAAAATCACACTCACCGGATTCATTCTTACCAAGCTGGACGGTGATGCGCGCGGCGGAGCGGCGATCTCAGTCAAGGAAGCCACTGGCGTTCCCATCAAGTTTATCGGTATGGGTGAGTCCCTGGACCGGCTCGAGGAGTTCCGTCCTGAAGGACTTGCATCGAGGATACTGGGCTTCGGAGACGTGGTTGGCCTGGTCAAGGATTTCGAGGAGGTCGTTGACGAGAAGAAGGCCGAAGAAGACGCGATGCGAATGCTCCGGGGAGAATTCACTCTGAGCGATTTTCTCGGCCAGATACGTGCCATCAAGAAGATGGGTCCTCTTCAGGAGCTGATGGAAAAGCTGCCCTTCTTTCCCGGAGGATTACCGTCTTCAGCGAAGGTAGAGGACTACGAGCTGGTCCGAATTGAGTCCATAATACATTCCATGACACCCGGGGAACGGGAAGATCCGGACATAATCAACGAGAGCCGCACACGCCGCATAGCACAAGGATCGGGCAGAAAGGAATCGGAAGTCAAGGATCTGCTGTCCAAATTCAGGCACATGCAGGACCTAATGTTTGCAATGGGCGGTGGTAAGCTCAAGGGCCGGTGGAAGAAATTCAAAGGCCTCAAGAAGATGTTCGGCAGCGGCATGGATGAATCAATGGCGGACATGGAGTCCGGAGCTGCTGCATCCAATCCCTTCGGACTGCCGGAGCAGCGCAAGGGCAAGATAGTCTCAAAGAAGACCCTGGAAAAACAACGCAAGAAGAGCAAGCAGGCCAGACAGGCAAGAAAGAAATCAAAGAAAAAATAACCTGACGGCGGAGTGGTCCCCGTGGGTCCGCGCCGCTCCGTCACAGGTGGTTCCCGGCAACCTCCCCGGTTGCACCATTTATTATTCCCGATCTCGAAGGTCCTCGCCGGCCCTTCTATCACAACGGAGGATACGATGATTCTGAAGCTAATCGGAATGATTCTGTTGGGAATTCTGAGTGCCGCGCTCAGCTATTACAACAAGAACTACTATGTAGGGGTGTTCAACGACATCCTGGGAAGAGAGGAAGATGAGAAGGCAGCAGCTCGTGTAGGTCGGGGCTTCTTTTACGGTTTCTTCTTCCCCTTCTATTTTGTTCTGTTGCTCACGGGCCTCGTCTTTCTAATCGCGTTCCTCATTGTTGCCGGAGTCATAGCAGCGATAATATTCGTCCTGGTCATGATAACCGAAAAAATCCTACCCAGTGAATGGGTTGGCGACATTGTCATCGGCCTGTTCAAGAAGGTAGGGCTGAGTGGAGTTCCTGAGCCTCCTGCAGAGCCGGCTTCCCCCATTACCGCACAGGACGCCGACAAACCCGGCGAGCCCAAGGAATAAATAACCCTACGTTTTTTCGGTGGAGCCCCTCACCGGGGAACTCCACCGAGGCACAAACCAAGTCCGGCACCCATCTACACAGACGCCTATCCTTTTGCCGCTTTCAATCGTTCTTCAAGAGCCGCCAACTGGCGCTTCAACTGCTCAGGAAGACGATCACCGAACGTCGCAAAATGCTCGCGGATAAGAGGCACTTCGGACAGCCAGTCGTTGGTGTCAACCTTGAGCACTTCATCCAGGTCCGCCTGAGAGATCTCCAGGCCGGAAACGTCCAGAGCTCCGGGTCCGGGAAGCCGGCCTATGGGAGTATCAACGGCTGTGCCGTTGCCGTTTACCCTATCGAAGATCCACTTCAGGACCCGGGAATTATCGCCGTAGCCCGGCCACAGGAACCGGCCGTCCGCGTCCCGCCTGAACCAGTTGACGTAGAAGATCTTGGGCAGTTTTTCAGGAGAGGTCCTGGTCCCAATCTTGAGCCAGTGGCCAAAATAGTCTCCCATGTGATACCCGCAAAAGGGCAACATTGCCATGGGGTCGCGGCGGAGTTGTCCGACCTTTCCGGCCGCGGCGGCTGTGGTCTCGCTGCTGGTGGTCGCGGCCAGAAACGTGCCGTGCTCCCAATCGAAAGATTCCGTAACCAGCGGAACCACCGTTCCACGGCGGCCGCCGAAAAGCATTGCGTCAATGGGGACTCCGTTGGGATCCTCCCACTCGGGAGCTATTACCGGGCACTGCCGGGCCGGAGTGGTGAACCGTGCATTGGGATGAGCCGCTGTGCGCCCGCAATTGGGCTCCCAGGGCCTGCGGAGCCAGTCCGTCAATTCCGCGGGATCTTGTTCCGTCATGCCTTCCCACCAGACATCGGCGTCCGAGGCCATTGCACAGTTGGTGAAAATCGAACTCTTTGCAGCGGTGAGAATGGCGTTGAGATTGGACTTGATGTTTGTTCCAGGGGCCACCCCGAAGAAACCGGCTTCCGGATTGATCGCGTACAAGCGGCCGTCATGGCCCAGTGAAATCCACGCGATGTCGTCGCCTATGGTTTCCACCTTCCATCCCGGAATCGTCGGGATCAGCATTGCCAAATTAGTTTTTCCGCAAGCCGACGGGAATGCGCCGGTCACGTATCGCACCTGACCCTCGGGGCTGGTAAGCTTGAGTATCAGCATGTGCTCGGCAAGCCAACCCCCATCACGCGCCTGAACCGAGGCAATCCTCAACGCATGGCATTTCTTGCCCAGCAGAGCGTTTCCTCCGTAACCCGACCCAAAGGACCATATCTCCCTTGTTTCCGGGAAATGGCATATATACTTATGATTCGGGTTGCAGGGCCAAGGATCGTCCGGGTCTTTGGCGCCCAGAGGCTGCCCCACCGAATGTAGGCCCCGAACCAACTCTCCGTCATCTTTGAGGTATTCCAGCACCGGCGTCCCGGCGCGAGTCATTATGTGCATATTGGCAACAACATACGGCGAATCGGTCAACTCGACACCTATCCTGGCTATCCACGACCCCACCGGTCCCATGCTGTAAGGAATCACATACATGGTTCTGCCGCGCATGGACCCCTCGTAGAGCCCTCGGAGGGTGGCTTTCATCTCTTCCGGGTCGGCCCAGTTATTCGTGGGGCCGGCATCTTCCCGGCGTCCGGCACAAATATAGGTGCGGTCCTCGACTCGAGCCACATCCGCAGGATGAGAGCGGACGAAAATGCTGTTTGGCCTTTTCTCGGAATTCACGGGGATCGCAGTTCCGCTGTGTATCATGAGTCTCAGCATGAGTTGGTACTCCTCGTCCGAACCGTCGCACCAGTGAATCCGATCCGGCTTGCACATTCGCGCCGCTTCTTCCATGAATTCTGCCAGCAGTTTGTTTCCGGTCATTTCCTCTCCTCGTTCTAACGCAGCTATTGCCAGGTATTGCTTTACGGCCCTAGAGTCGTGTTCTGCGCCCTGGTCCACTGGAGTCGTGCCGCCTCGGTGTGGAACCACTTATGCTATCACAGGAACCGACCCGACAATAATTGATTTTTCCCCCGGAAGCTCCGCTGTTGCCTTTTTTTGCGAAAACAGATACCAGTTCTATGGCAACAGGGCGTCTTCACCGCCCGTAGCCGCCGATCCGCGCCGCCAGAGCCGAAATGTCCCTTTTTGTGGCCGGTTTTCATTTCCGTTGTCATTCCTGGAGACGATTCTGCCTGTGGAGTCTCGTTATTGCGGTGTGCTGCGTTCTAGTTCCCGGATGCTTGCCGGCTTTCCTGTCCAGGAAGGCGCCCGCGGCGCTGGAGGACAAAGGCGGTAAGAAGTCCGCGCTCATCAAACCGACTGTGGCCGAGGATTCCCGGTCGAGTGCCGTTGAAGACAAACCGAATCCCGGTTCGGATGGGGCCGGCGAATCGAGTAACCCTGCCTCGACGGAAAGCGTCATCACCCCCATAGAAAAAGAGTTCACGGATTCGGATAGTTCGGCAAAATCCTCGCCGACCCAAAAGATCGCGTCGGACGACAAGAGGAAAAGTGAGGGAACCAAGCCTGCCGCAAACCCCGAAAAGAAGGATGGGGATGTTTCAGCATCGGATCGAGCCTTACGTACAGAACCTGAGAAGGTTCAGGCTTCGGAGAACAAATCGGAGAAGGATAAAGGTCTTCCGGATTTTTCGTTCAGGAAGCACGATCACTCAAAATACGTCGTTCTCATCCGCAACAAGGCCATAGATAGGGTCAACAAAGAAAAGAACGCTGATCTCGCAAGGCTGTGCCGTGACAGGACAACGGACCAGTGGTCGTTGACGATCTATCGGAGAGCCGAAAAATTGTATTCGTTCGTCTACCTGGTATGGGATGAAATAGACGAGAAATGGGAGGAATCGTACTCGGCTGACAAAAGGCCCCTCTCCGGATGGAAACAGCACCTCGACTTTTCTGCTTCGGGGAAGGAGTGCAAGGTGTTGAAGGGTAACCCTGAAAAATGATAACTCTTCCAGCTAGACCGCGGTGTGCTCCACCATCCGCACATGGAGGTTCAGACATGCCTGAAATCGTTAGCAAACAAGCGGCTGTCGGGGTTCTCTCTCGCTCGGCAGCGGCTATCGTGAGCGCTTCGCTGGCGGTCCTGGCGGCGCTGGCCCTCGTTGGGTTAGCCAGCTTACCGGCCCTCGGCGAACAGTCCAAGGAACAATGCGAACGCTGCTGCCAGAACTCCGGATTCGACGAGTACTATCTGGAGCAGTGCAGGCTCAAGTGCTTTCGAAACCCTGACCATTGCCAGGATCGGGGGGCGCCCAAGAAACCCGCTACCGCAGCACCTGAAGCATCTCCGACCCCACCGCCGGTGAGGACGGCCCCGCCGAGGCAAGCTGGACCGCCTGCAGCCCAGCCAGGGCCTCCGCCAGTGCAGACCGGGCCTCCACCACAGTACCAGGGTCCGCAGCAGCCCGGGCCTCCACCTCAGGCCGGACCGCCGCAACAGCCCCCGGCGACCGCCAGACCCCCAAGAGCCGGACCAGGAGATGTTGTCTTCCAGTGGCCGAATCCTCTTAATCTGGTCCCAGGCAAAGAGTTCGAGGCCGCGGGCCAGATCCTGGGTGCCAACGGGATAACACCCCAGCATCCCGGGTATTCCACCGCGCTGAGAGCCGTGGAACAAGTCCTGGTTGATTTTGCGCGGAACAATCCGGCCGGCGGGCGACTGCCGACAGATCAGCTAGTACGAATATTGATGCAGTTTCGATAGGCCTCAGTCTCTCGGCAGGCCCCGGCGAGATGGCCCGGAAAAGGCTATTGATGGGCAATGCGTTGAAAACCGCTCCCCGTATTGTCGTCTCATGTCTGGTGATTGGGATAATAGTGATTTCCGCAGGGGCCATGCAGGTGTCAGGCGACGACGCTCCGCCTGCCCAGGCCCCTAGCCATGGCGACCATTCTTCCGATGACTCGGCCGGTTCGCAACCACTATACCCCGCGTGGTGGGGCTCGCCACCGACCGTGGAAAACGTTGTCCCCTGCAGGGAACCTGGAAAATGCGTGACATGTCACGAAGCCAACGCGGCAATGGACCCTTCCCACGCGGTAGCCTGCACGCGTTGCCACGCAGGCGATTCCACCGCTGAAGAAAAGGACAAGGCACACTTGGGGCTTCTCATTGATCCGGGCGATCTAAAGGTCGTGGAAAAGACCTGCGGAAAATGTCATCCCGAGGAAGCCCGCCGCGTGAAGCGTTCTGCGATGGCGCTAGCTCCAAGACTGATAAATCACACGCGATTCGCCTTTGGAAGCCAACCTCAACCCCTTCCGATCTACGGAACGACAGAAACCGATCAGATCAAGCAGGTCCCCCACCCTGCCCAATCCAAGAACCTTGGCGACGACCTGCTCCGTAGATCCTGTCTCCGTTGTCACCTTCACACGAAGGGGGCAAATCGTTGGGGCGAGCACAGAGGCTCGGGGTGCTCCGCTTGCCACGTGCCCTATCCGAACAGCAAAGACGGGAAACCGAGACTCCACGCGCTGGTGCGAGACGCAGGGATCACGGCTTGCCTGAAGTGCCACAACTCCAACCATGTGGGTGCGGACTACGTCGGACTATTCGAGAAGGACTTCCATAGAGGCTTTCGTTCGCCTTTTGTGAAAGGTCGCCAGGCTCAAACGATTTACGGCGGGGAACAGCATCGCCTCTCATCAGACATTCATCTTCGTGCAGGCATGAAATGCACCGATTGCCACAGTCTGGATGAGATCCATGGGACCGGGGAGTTGCCCACATCGCCGGTAACAGGCGTCAAGGTGACCTGCCAGAGCTGCCACGTGAACGGCGACCACCCAGCGGTGCTCAAGCAACCGGACGGAACGATGACTCTGCTCCGCGGTGCGGGGCGGACGATCCCTGCATGGGACGGCAGCCGGATACCCCACCGCGTGGATGCCCACCGCGACAAGTTGAGGTGCTCCGCGTGCCATGCCGCCTGGTCTTTTCAGGATTATGGGCTTCACCTGATGCTCGAAGAACGGGCCGATTACTGGAAATGGGCTCCCACCGCGGCGCAAAACGATCCACAGGTTCAGGATCTCCTGATGCGCAACATTGGGACATTTGCGGAGGTGGTGCCCCCTGCCGACGGCCAGGTTCCGGCAAGACAGGAAGAACAATGGGAACTGCCTTCCATGAAGGACTGGCTGACCGGTGAAACGCGAAGGGGCGCGTGGTTCCGGGGGTACACGGTCCGCAGGTGGTCTCAGCCGCCCCTGGGAAGGGATCACAAAGGCAGGGTCTCAATAATGAGACCCATGTACCAGTACGTTGTCTCTCACGTGGACTCGGATGCAAATCTCCTTCTTGACAGGCTTATCCCGACAACGGGAGGAGGATTCCCGGCTCTGATCTTCAACCCGTACGAGCCCCATACGACAACCAAGAAGGGCCGCACCTGTCACCAATGCCACGGCAACCCCAAAGCCGTCGGCCTCGGCGAGGGAATGAGAGGCATCGAGAAGCCCGGCTTCTACCCGATATGGCGGCCCGAAGAAGGAATTCCGGGCCACTCGTTCCGTTGGGACGCTCTCTGCGACGATAAAGGAACTCCGCTCCAGAGGAGCTCACACCCTAACGCGGGGCCGCTGGACCCCGACACGGTCCAACGATTGCTCAATCCATCCGATGCTCATCGTGGGCTATGGCGAAGGTACCTGGAACCGTGAGACGCGGCCAATTGAGGGCGGTCCTTGACACGCCCGAGGCAGAGCGCTATCTGTAATGTTTGACTTGGCGGACGTTTCACCAAAGCCCTGCCGGCGCAAAAAGAGAAAGACACAATGAAAATAACACGCGAACAGGTGGATTACGTGGCCCTGCTCGGGCGTCTGGAATTGACCGACGAAGAAAAAGCCAAGTACATGGCGCAACTGGACGATATACTCAAGTACATGGACATGCTGGCGGAAGTCCCCACCGACAACGTGGAACCCATGGCAGGCCCCGTGGAGCTTTACACGCCTTTTCGGGAGGATGTGGTGAAGCCGTCCCTTACCACAGAGCAAGCGCTGGCCAATGCGCCGGCAAGAATAGGGACCTCGTTTCGAGTCCCCAAGATCATCGAGTAGACCGCTTGCGATAACAACTGAGCCCGTTCGACAAAGGCCCGTGGAGAGGAGCCGACCGTGCCCGAACTTCATGACCTGACGGCGATTGAACTTGCCGTAATGCTGAGAAAAAAAGAGACCACCTCCGTTGAGATCACCCGAGCGGTCCTCGACAGGATCGAGAAGACCGAATCCCAGGTGAAAGCCTACGTGACGCTCGATCCGGAACAGGCACTGCGAATGGCCACGGAAGCCGACCGGCGTCTGGAATCGGGGCAAGCCGGACCCTTGACGGGCATTCCAATAGCCGTGAAAGATAACATGTGCGTCCAAGGGCGGAGGACCTCCTGCGGATCAAGGATTCTCAAGGACTTTTTTCCCCCGTACGACGCCACGGTGGTGCGGCTACTCCGCGAAGAAGGCATGGTCATCCTGGGAAGCGCCAATATGGACGAGTTTGCTATGGGCTCCTCAACTGAGACATCGTACTGGGGTGCCACCCGCAATCCATGGAATACCGACCTAATCCCCGGCGGCTCCAGCGGCGGCTCCGTGGCTGCTGTGGCCTGTGGGGAAGCCATAGTGTCTCTGGGTTCAGATACCGGCGGCTCCATCCGGCTTCCCGCGTGCTATTGCGGCGTTACGGGCATAAAGCCTACCTACGGAGCGGTTTCAAGATACGGTCTCGTTGCCTATGCTTCCAGCCTGGACCAGATCGGCCCCATCACCCGCGACGTCGCGGACATGGCGCTTCTGCTCAACCTGCTGTGCGGGCACGATCCGCTGGACTCCACGTCGGTCCCTCGGGAGTATCCGGATTTCACGACGTTTCTGGACAAGCCCGTCAAAGGAATGACGTTGGGTCTCCCGAGAGAATTTTTCAGCAAGCTATCAAACCCCGACGTCTCGCGGGTCCTGGCCGAAGCTCGAAGACTCTACGAGGATCTTGGCGTCCGATTCGTGGAA
>Ga0172371_10001999_pt1 | contig 32497 bp, 21 predicted proteins | sample Lak12m_FD_114543 | JGI IMG/M metagenome (GOLD analysis project Ga0172371, IMG submission 114543) | Freshwater microbial communities from Kabuno Bay, South-Kivu, Congo - kab_022012_12m | ecosystem: Environmental > Aquatic > Freshwater > Lake | place: Democratic Republic of the Congo: South-Kivu...
GGTCCCGGACGGCCGCATCGATGGCGACGCCGGCTGGGCGGGGGCGGCCCAGGTGTCTCTGGCCCTCAGCGACGGCTCGGGCCAGGCCAGCGCGGCGACCGAGGTGCGCGTCGGGCTGCGAGAAGACACGCTCTTCATCGCCTTTGTCTGCACGGAGCCGGACGCGGACCGCATGGTCGCCTCGATCAGGACGGCCGACGGCGACGTCTGGAAGGATGACTGCGTGGAAGTCTTCCTCGATCCCGGCCCTACCGGCAAGACCTTCCACCAACTCATCGTCAATAGCCTCGGCACGGTAGCCCGAATCGGTCCCGCGGGGAAGGCCTGGAAGCCGGACGTCCGCGCCGCGGCCAAGGTGGAGAAGGAACAGCGGCGCTGGTTGGTGGAACTGGCCATCCCCGTGGCGGACCTGAAGCTGGCGCCGCGTTTCGGACTGAACTTCGCCCGCGAGCGCCGGCCGATGGAGGTCCTCGAGCTGAGCACCTGGTCCCCGACCGGCGGGGGCTTCGGCCAGCCGGAACGCTTCGGTACCGCGGTGATCGAGGGCGATCTGCCCCAGGCCCAGACCGCGACGCCGGAACTGGCCCTCAGCGTGGCGCCGGGGTACTCCCTGAGCGCCACCGATGACCTGGACGTGGTCCTCGGCGTCCGTCTGCCCGCCGGGCAGTTGCCGAAGGCGGGAGTGAGGCTGACCATCCAGGGGCCTGGCGCTCCCCTCCAGACGGAGGTCCCGGTGCCGCTGGCCGCGCGCGTCCGTGCCGCGCTGGCGGTGGGCGACCTCCCGCCGGGGACTTACACGCTGACCGCCCGGACGACTGGGGTCGATCCCGCGCCTCTGCCTGCCAGCGTCCGCTTCACGCGGGTGCCGTCGCCGTGGTGAGAGGCGATGGCCCCTGATGGCGGCGCCCCTGCGGGCGGCAGAGGCCTGCCACACCCCCGCCGCGGACCGGCTGCGCGCCAGGCTGGCCGGGCCATCCCTTTGCTTGCCCTCCAGACCCTCGTCGCACGCCCGACGCCTGGAGGGCAGGAGCAGTCCCGCAGCCGCGGGACGGATCGGTGCCGCCCGCACGGGCGGGTCAGCGCCGCCCGCGCCGTCCCGTCACCAACGGTAGTACCGGTACGGGTCGTCCCCCGGCTGCGGGGCCTGGACATAGTAGCTCTTCAGCCAGGGCGCCGGCCGGCGCAGCACGGGTTGCCCGAGGATGCCGCCCGTGCGGTAGGTGTCGTTGACCAGCACCGCGATGACGTTCTGCGCCCCCGCCTGGAGCAGGCCCTGGCGCAGCCGGTACTCCCGGGGGAACTGCCAGTAGTCCTTGGGGTTCGTCGCCTTGGTGACCTCGCCCAGGAACTCGCCGTTCAGCCATATCCAGGACTCATCGTCGATGCCTCCCAGGGAAAGCGTCACGTCGGCGCCGGTGAAACCGTCCGGAACCGTGAACCGCAGCCGATACCAGAAGTGCCCATCGTAGTCGGCGAGGTCCGGGCGCTGCGATTCGAAGGTCCCCGGCACCGCGATGCCCTTCCAGGTCGCAGCATCGAAGGCGGGTTGCCACCATTCCTGAGCGCGGCCTGTGCCTTCGCGGTCCTCGCGTCCGACCCAGTTCGCGGGCAGCGGGAATTCCCAGGGGCTGGCGGAGCTCGCGAGGCGGTCCAGGACCGGGTTCCGGAGCGAGGCGCCGAGGTTGGCCAGGAGCCGCGCCAGGAGGAACTCGGTGCGGCGGGCCGTAGTGCGCAGATAAGGCTTGGCATCGGCGTCAAAGGTCCATGGGGCGGCCTGGCAGAGCACCGCCACACCCTTGTCGACGGCGACGGCACGCAGCGCGGGGTGCCCGGGCCCGGCGAGGACGCCAAGGGTCGGGCGCGTGCGCCAGTGGACGTCGGCGTCGCTGAGGCCCGCGAACTCGGCGGGGGGCGTAGGTCCGAGGCCCTGCCAGTCGGCCTTGCCGTCAGCGACGGCCGGACCGTCCGGCAGCCAGGCCTTCACCTCGGCCGCCGGAAGCCCCAGGCAGAGCAGCGCGCTGCCCTGAGAGAGGCTTTCGCGCAAGCCTGATGGCGGGACGCTGCCCGGGCCAGCGACCACCAGCGCGTCCGTCGCCGTCAACGCGTCGGGGCAGGGCTGCACCGCGACCCCGAGGGCCTCCAGGGCCTCGCGGCCGCGGTCATCGCCGCGGTAGAGGACGGTTCTGCCGCCGGGGGCCGGTGCGGCCGTCTCCAGGTAGGCCAGCAGTTGGCACAGCAACCGGTCGGCCACAGGCTCAGGCTCGGTGCGGCGCACGGCATCCAGTTGGCAGAATACCAGGCGGCCCTTACCGACGCTCGTCTCGAGCAGGGGCGCGTACTGCAGGTCGAAGCCCCCGTCCAGGAGCGGCCTCCAGTCGCCGCCGGAGGGCTTCTCGATGAGTACCGAGGCCACGCTGCCCAGCGTGCCGCAGCGCCAGACGCGGGTATTGCGGTACCCGCACCAGTCCCAGGTGGGGTCATGCTCCTCCAGGGCCGGCAGGTCGAGGCTCGGCGGCACCATGTTGGAGGAACCTGCCCAGTTGGCGAAATGGCTGTCGTCGAGCCCGGCCAGGGCCGGGTGTTGCGGGGCACGCCGGTAGAGGTATCTCAGCCCATGCACCTGGGTGCGGAAGGCCAGCCGCCTGGCAAGCACCTCCTCGTCCTGGGCCAGCAGCAGCAAGCGCGCCCCGTCGGCCACCCGCGACGCGACCGGCAGCGGCGCCGTGGCCAGGTCCGCCGTGGACAGGGCCCCCTCGCCGATGATCACCACGTCGCCGGGCTCGACCCCAGTGCCGGCGGCATCGCAGGGACGGTACCGGATCCCCAGGCGGTCGAGGCAGGCGGCCGTGCTCCCGCTGGGATCCAGCAACCAGACCGGCCGGGAGGGCCGCGAGGAGGCCTGCGCGGACAGCATGTCGAGGCGGAACTCGTCCTGCTGGGTCTCGCCGTTGCCGAAGTCGAACGTGGCGGTCAGCCGCGCCAGGCCGGCAGGGGCGGCCGCGGGAAGGGCCAGCGTCAGCGCTACGAAGGCCCGTCCGCCAGGCGCCACGGTGATCTCCCCCTGCCCTTCGGCGGCGCCGGGAACCAGGCGCCAGGTATAGCGGCAGGGGCGAGCCCGACGGGTGTCGTTCAGGATGACCAGGCTCTTGCGCAGCGTGGCCCCGGGCAGCAGCGTGTGGGCCTTCTCCGTGAAACGCCGGTCGGAAGTCTCGACGGGGTTGGTGCCGGAATGGCCGTCCGTGCGGCCGCCGATGAAGGCGCACAAGGGCAGGTTCCAGCGCCGGAAGCAGGTCCCCAGGGCCGTGGGTTCGAAGGCGGCCTCCGCGCCGGTGTCGTTGACGTACTGGCCGTCGGCCGTGGCCAGATCCGGCACGATGCCGGGGCGGTGCAGGTTGGCGAAACGGTCGGGGAGTGTCCGGACCGGCGTCGGGGCGACGCGCCGCCAGAGGTGCTCCTGGTCCCAGGGGAGCATGGCGGAGATGCCCCAGGCCCGGTGCGAACGCCAGTTGTCGGCCGCGAACTGGGCCATGACCTCGGTGTGCAGACGATCCTGTTCGCGCACCTGGCCGGCCAGCATGCCCCAGTTGAAGGGCTGTCCCCGGGCCCAGAGCTCCTCTTCGTAGTCCATGATCTGGCGCAGGCCGGGGTCGTCCCGGTAGGCACTGGCCCCCCCATACGCCGCGGCGAACTCGGGGACCCAGGCGCTCTGAAAGGCCTGGCAGCGCCAGATGAACTCGGGACCGCGGTAGCTGGACCAGCTCGAGATGTGCGGCAACCCCCACTCGACGAAGAACATGGGCTTGCGGCCGGCGGTGGCCCAGTGCGCCAACCAGTCGCTGCGCTCCTGCATCGGGGCCCAGTTCAGGTAGATGTTCACCGTGTGCATATCGCCCAGGTTGCCGGACTGGTGGTGGTAGATGGGCCGGGAGGGATCGATCGCCCGGGCGATATCCGCTCCCGCCTGCGCCTGGGCCCGCCGCCGCGACCGGCCCCGGTCACCCTTGTAGTCCAGGCTGTCGGTCAGCCCATCGGGATCGTAGGTCCCATCCATCTTCAGCGGGTTCTGGTCGCCGTAGTAGCCCGTCGCATTGTGGTTCATGGCGTAGAGGATGACCGAGGGGTGGTTCTGCACGCGCCGGATGATCCACTCGCAGAGGCTGCGGTAGCGGGCTGCCTGGATCGCGTCGTCCAGCTTCCAGTTGAAGTCCTTGACGTGCGGCAGGGTGATGCTCACCAGCATGCCGGTCTCATCGGCGGCGTCCAGCAGGCCGTCGAGGTAGCTCACTTCGCCGGGGGCGGTGTCGTAGTTCCCCTCGATCAGGAAGTTGAAGCCGTACTGCCGCATGCGCAGGAGGGTCCTCCGGGCGCCCTCATGACAGGCACGGTCCGCGGCGCTGTTGCTGGTCACGTTGTGCAGTGCCCGGAGGTGGATGGGGGTGCCGTTCAGGAGGATATCCCGGCCCTCGATGCGGACCTCGCGGAAGCCGAACCGCACGGGCTCGGCGCGGTCCAGGACTGCCCCCGCCTCGTCCAGCAGCGTCACCGTCGCCGTGAGCATGGCCTCCGGTCGGTCAACGTCCCAGAGCGGCGGATCGGCCCAGGGCGCCGTGAAGCCCAGACGGCCCTCGCGGAGTTCCAGCGCCTCGGCGGCGAAACGCTTCAGGACCGTTCCCTCCCGGCTCACCTCGACCTCGAGTCGGTAGCGGGCTGCGCGCGGGGCCTCGACACCGACCTCGATGCCCAGACGCCCGTCCCGCACGGCGGGCTCCAGCCGCACATCCCGGACCGCGTCGCCAGGCGGCGTGGAGGCCAGGAAGAGGTCCCCGGTGACCCCTTTCAGCTCGACGCGAGCCTGGCTTTGGACGACCCGGTCGGGTGCCATGAACACCTGCGCATCCGTCGCCAGCGGCCGGGCCGTCACCAGCAGCGCCACCTCGTGGAGACCCTCGCCGCGCAGAGCTTCCGTGACCTCGAGGCGGCCCCCCGGGTACCAGACCTCCCCGACCGGCCGGCCGTCCACGTGAACCGCCGCGTGGGTCTGCAGCATGGTGAACTCCAGCCAGAGGCGCCGGCCCGACCAGCCAGCCGGCACGGCCAGCGTGCGGCGGTACCAGGCCTGATCCACGGCCTGACCGGCGAAGCTCTCTTCCAGCCATGGGGCGAGGTGGACCGTCTGGACCGAGGTGTCGGGAGTCCATCCCCCCGCTGGCCAGACCCCCGGGACCTTGAACCAGCCCCAGCAGTCTCCCGCGGCCGGGATGGCCTGCGCATCCGCCGGTTCGACCACGGGCCGGAATGCCCACAGGCCATTGAGGCAGAGGCGGCCCTGCGTGCCCGTGTCGACCCGCCAGGCATCCGCGGTATCCCAGGGAGCCGAGACCCCTTCTGGCAGAGGGGCATCGGCCTTGGCCAGAGCGCGCTCGCGCACCACCCCGATGCGGACATCATCAAACTCCACGCTGCCCTGGGTCCCGAAGTTCGCCGGGTTCAACATGAGGTAGGCTGCCCCGCGCGGCACGGCGTAGTCCCTCTCGCACACGGTCCAGTCCGTGCTGCCGACCGCGTGGAAGACGTTGGGCCAGTTGCCGACGCGGGTGCCGTCGGCAGCGTGGAAGCTCATGGCCAGCCGGGCGTCTTTCCAGCCCTCGTCGCCGAGGACGACGTCGGTGGTCCTCATCCGCATGGTCAGGCGCAGGGTCCACCACTCCGGCTTCAACTCGACGCGCTGGTTCGAGGTGGCCCCGGTGCCTTCCAGCCGCAGCCAGCGGTTGCCATCGGCCTCGGCGAGGGTGGCTCCGCGGTTCTGTTGCCAGGAGGCTGCCCAGCCGTTGGCCACCTCGGTGAAACGGCCATTGGCCACCAGCTCAGCCGGCTTGCCCTGCCCAGACGCCTGGAAGGACAACGGCACCGACATGCCGGCCAAGAGAAGACAGAAGGCGTTGCGCATGGAGTGTCTCCTGAGCTGATGCCATCGAGGACGGCGGCTCCGACCTCGAGGGCCAAGGCAAGGTAACGCACGGGAGAGCGCGGCGCCAGGGCGGGTGTATCCCGTCCGGGCGGCCGGCATAGGGGGGGGGCCGGGACCGTTCCCCGGTCACCGGTTCAGCCAGTCCAGGCGGAAGCGCGTGACCTGGGTTCGGCTCAGGTGTGGCTGGCCCTTGCCGGTGGCGCAGTAGGCCAGCAGCACCTGGTCGCCGACGAACTCCATGGCGGTGTAGCAGAACCACCCGTCCGGATCAGCCTCGACCATCCTGGGGGCATGCCAGGTGAGCCCCTCGTCGCTCGAGACCGCCGCCACCAGGGGCGTGCGTTTCTGTGCCAGGGCCGGATCGCCGGAGTGGTCGTTCCAGACCATGAGGATATCGTTACTGCCGGGGACCCGTTTGAAGGTGGCGGGCGAGCAGGGCGAGAGGATTTCGGTGGGCTCGGCCGGGGACCAGGTTCCACCGCCGTCGGCTGAGTAGGAGCGGTACTGGCAGCCCAGGTCGGTGCGGCAGAGCATCATCAGCCTTCCATCACGCAGCTCGATCACCCCGGGTTCCTGCAATCCCGACCTGCACCCCGGTGGCCCCTGCAACTCGGCCGTGCTCTGGCGCCACGTCTGCCCCTCGTCGTCGGAGAGGAAGCACAGAGCAACCCCGGGCCCGAAGCGCCCGCCCGGCACGCTATGCCGCGCCGCCGGGACGACCAGCCGGCCGGACTCGAGCTGGATGACGCGGTCGTTGTTGACGACGAAGTACCCGAGGGACGGGATGCACAAGACCGGCTCGCTCCAGGAGACCCCCTCGTCCAGCGACCGCCGGAGGTAGGCCCGACAGTCATCCTCGGCGTTCTTGCGCAGGTAGAACAGCGCCATCTCGCCCGACCTCAAGCGCAGGAGCGACACCGACATCACATTCATGCCGCCCTCATTGGCCAGCACGGGCGTATCCGTCGTGGTCCAGGTGCGACCTGCGTCCTGGGAGAAGCGGGCCGCCAGGAAGGCGGCGGCGTGGTCACCGCCACCGCCGGTGAAGTGGGTGTAGACCAGCATGACACGCCCGTCGGCCAGCCGCAGGAGAGCCCCCTCGGAATTCCGCGGATTCCCGGGCCCGGGGGCGAGCAGCCCGATCTTGGTCAGGCCGTCCTCCTCGGTGACGGCCGGCGGCGGCGTGGCCTCGTCCAGATCCAGGGCCAGCACCTGGTTGCGGGAGAGGCAGTGCAGGGTCTCGGAGTAGTGGTGGACCCGGGCGACTTCGCTGCCGTCGACGCTCAGGGGTGTCGGGGCCTCGACCACGAAATCGGCCCAGTCCCAGGTGTTGTAGGCCACGAAGGCCAATCGGAGGCCCTCAGACCAGCCTTCCGGCGGCGCCGCCAGATCCGGCAGTACGACGGGGCCCGTGTCCACCTGCCAGCGCTGGCCGTCGATGCCGACGTTCATGGTCTTGATGGGGAACTCCAGCAGGGCTGTGCGGCCGCTCTCAGGATGCCGGAGTTCCACCTGCCCGATGAGCGGCAGGCCCTGGGCCACGGCAGACGCCACCTGGGCCGCATCGGCGAGGACGCGGGCCCTGGCCGGGCGCAGGTGCGGCACCGTGCCTCCCCACAGCGACGCGGTGACCCGGCGGTAGGTCTCCGAGAACGAGGCCGGCCGGCGGAACACGACCGTCTGCCCCTCGGTGAAGACGGGCAGAAAGTCGTAGTTGGGGGTCATGAAGAGGTCCTCGGAGGCAAAGGTGTGCTCGCTCTTGCACGAGCCGCACTGCCAGTAGTCACGCACTACCTTTGCCGTCGGATCCGTGATCCGGCACCGCGACTCCAACCAGAAGAGCGGCGCGTTCCCGGAGCCCCCGAGGGTCGTGATCACCGAGCGCCCGTAGTCCAGGGGCGGCGACAGGAGAGGCTCTCCCGCAGCGACGGCGACGCTGAGCAGACCGGCGAGTTGAGCCATGGGTACCCTCACGCCCGTGTCCCCTTCCGTAGACCTGACCGCGGCAAAGCGGCGCCCCGCGGCGCGCCGCAGACCGGGCCTGCCCGGAGTATGGCAACCCCGGCCCGCAGCGTCCAGCGCGTCACTTCCCCAGGCCGTCGATCGCCTTCTTGGCGTCCTTCTTGGCGCCATCGACGGCCTTGGCGGCGTCCTTCTGGGCGGACTCGACCGTGTCCTTGAGCTTCTCGCTGGTCGTCTTCTCCCGGCAGCCGCAGACCGCGAAGACCAGCACGCCAGCCAGCATCCCCGCCATCAGCGTCTTCATAGCGTCTCGTCCTCAGGGTGTGTGTCTGGGCTCGACGGCCGGCGGTCGGACCTGGCCCGGCAGAGGGCCCCCGGGGCTAAAATGGCGTGGGCGGGGCCATGGGTCAAGTTGAGCCTGACCCGGCCTGGAGGTTGCTCCAAGATCGCCGTTGGCGCATCGGCAGATTCCCGCAGGCGCGCATGCGCGTCAACTCAAGAGAAAGCGGCGGCAAGCCCCCTGTCTGCGTGCGTACCCGCACAGGCAGGCCGTCACTCCGAAGCTTGGCCTTCGGCCTGCGCAGTGTGTGCTTGCCGAGTCCCGCGTCGGGCGGGACTCTTTGGACGGTCGGTGACGTGTCACTGCTTTCGACCAGGCCCGTCATGCCCGGGGACGCTTGACTTGGCGCCGGTGCGCAGGCGCGGGACTGTAGGTCCCAGCTCCGACTGGGACCCCTGGGCCGAACGGACTTCGGTCCCGCGGCCGCGGGACTGGCGACGGTCCCCGGGAACTGCCCTGGATCCCGGGGACGGCGATGAGGAATCCCTGGGCCTGTGTGCTATGTTCCAAGCGCCGGTCCCTAGGGCGGGTCCTGCCTCCGAGGGGGCCACCCCGGGGGGGGTGAACGGCCTTCGGACCCTCACCGGGGGCCGGTTATCGGACATGCAGCGCCAGGTGAGGTCAGCCATGAAGCCCCTTGACATTGCGCCCTTTGCACTGCCGGGTACCCCGGCGAACGAGGTCCGTTTCGAGCAACCCCGGGACATCCGCCGGGTGGTGGTGCGTTTCGCGGGGCCCGCGCCAGCGTCCATGGGCCTGTCCTACCTGCACAAGACCTGGCCGCAGGCCCGCCACGAAGTGCCCGCGGGCCTGGCCCAGAGCAACCCCTGCCAGTTCGGCTGGCGCCCCATCGACGACTGGTTCAACGCCAGTTGGCGCCCCGCGGTGGTGCGGAGTCAGAGCCTGGACGAGCACACTCTGGAGCTCACCTTCGGTGGGCTGCAGGCGGAGTTCGCGGAATACCCCGAGCGGGGGCGCTACGACGTCCGCTTCCGGCGCACTCTGGGGGTCCGGGCGGAGGCGCCCGCCGGGATGACCATCGAGGGCATGGAGGTCTACACCGAGTCGCTGCCCGCCCGGGCCGCGCTGCGGGTCGAGCTGGACGCCGGCTGCCTGACACGGGGCCAGGGCATCGACCTGTCCGGGTACAACGTCCACGGCCTCCGGGTCACGCCTCTGGCTGGGGTGACGGTGCGGCACCGCAGGGTCCTGCTGAACCCCGACGGTCCGCGCGAGTTCGCGGTCCACCTGGACTGCATGCTGCCGGCTAACCCCTATGCGGACGACGATGGTCACCTGACCTTCGCGCTGGAGGGTGACGCTTTCACGGTGTCGCTGACCGCCCTGCGCGAACAGGGGCCGGTGTGGTACGCCGAGGCGGGTGTCTACATCAGCCTGGCCGAGGACCCGACCACCTTTGCGGACTACCGGGGGCGCATCGCCGGGACGAGGACCATCCGGCAGCAGGTGACGGCGGCGCCGGAGCAGAGCCTGCCGGGCGCCTTCCATGGCCAACCTCGGCCCCACGCAGTGGCCTACACCCTGGGCTGGAAGCACGCCCGCCAGCGCTTCTGGATCGAGCCCAACGGCGACATCGTCCTCCACCGCCACAACGTCACCTGGACCCCCGGCGCCGACACGGAGCGCTTCGCCAGCGAGGGCAACGGCCGGTTCCTCTTCGGTTTGGGCGAGTGGGTCCCGGCAGGGCGCTACACGGACCCGCATCCGGCGTTCGCCTGGAACCTCCTCTTCAAGCACGGCGGCCTTCTGCGCGAGCAACGCTACGTGGCGGTGCCGCTGCGGCGGGAGGCGGCCGCCGGCGAGGTGAACGGCGATGAGGCCATCGTCCTGCTGACCAGGATCCGCGTCTGCAACCGTGCTACGGAGGCGTTGCCTGCAGAGATCCACCTGGCGTTCTCGGGCACCTCGAACCGCTCGGGCAACCGCTTGGTGGCAGGGCGCAGTGCCGAAGGTGGCCAGGACGACTGTCTCGTGCCGCGCGCGCCGCGCGAGCCCCTGGCCCTGACTCCGGACGGTCGCATCATGGGCTCCTGGCAGGGCAAGCCCGTGGTCCGGGCCGTGGCGACCACCAGCATGGAGGCCGCCGCCGGCGTGGGGGGCATCACGTTCGTCCAGCACCTGGCTCCCGGGGAGAGCGCGGACCTGGTGTTGAGGGTCCCCTTCATCAGCCTGGACCGCGAGGGCGAGGTGGAGGCCCTGCGCCGCCTGGACTTCGGCGAGTGCGACCGCCTGGCGCGCCAGTTCTGGGTTGCCGAGGCGAAGCGGGGGGCCCAGATCGAGACCCCCAACGCACACCTCAATGCGCTGCACGCCATGCATGCCGCCCATGTGAGTGTCACCGACCACGCGGTCCCGGGGAAGCCTCGACTGGTCAACACCTCCGTGGGGGCCAGCACCTACGGCAACTTCACCAACGAATCCTGCATGATCATCGATGAACTCCACCAGCGCGGGCTGCTGGACGAGGCCCGGCGCCGCATCGAGGTGTGGCTGGAGTACCAGGGCACCGTGGGGCTCCATGGGCGTTTCTCCGATATCGATGGGGTCTTCTATGGTGCCGGCGGCTTCGAGCAGGGCCAGAGCTACTGCCAACACCATGGCTGGGTCCTATGGATCGTCGCCAGGCACTTTGCCGTGTCCGGCGACGCCGAGTGGCTGCGGGCGGTCGCGCCGGGGTTGATCCGGGGCCTGGAGTGGGTCTTCCGCCAGCGGGCGCACACCCTCGAGCCCATGCCGCACTCACGCGGGTGGGAGCGGGGGTTCCTTCCTGCCGGCGGGCTTGAGGACGTCACCGATTACTGGTACTGGCTGAGCACGAACGCCCTCACCTGGCGAGGCTGCGATGCGGCGGCAACGGCCCTGGAGGCCATCGCACACCCGGACGCCGCCCGCCTGCGGCAGGCCGCGGATGCCTATCGTCAAGACCTGCTGCGCGGGTTCGAGACCATGCGGCAGGCGACGCCACTGGTGCGTCTGCGCGACGGCCGCTGGGTACCGCACTACCCCTCGCGCCTGTACTGCCGCGGCCGCGACTACGGCTGGATCCGCGAGACCCTCGAGGGGGCGGTCTACCTGCTCATCTCGGGCCTCTACGCACCAGACAGCCCCCAGGCCGCCTGGATCCTGGACGACTTCCTGGACAACCGCTACATGAACCCGCCCTTTGGCTATGCCATTGACGTCCCCGAGCGCACGTGGTATGACCGGGGGGGTCTGTCCATCCAGCCCAACCTGTTGGCGGGTCTGATGCCGCATCTGGACCGCGACGAGGTCGAGGTCTACCTGTGGATGTTCTTCAACTGCTGGGCTGCGTGTTACCGCGAAGAGATCACCGCGATGGTCGAGCACCCGTACCCCGTGCTGGGGTTCTCCAACAGCGCGCATTTCAAGACCTCGGACGAAGCCAACGCGGTGGCCTGGCTGCAGGACCTGTTCGCGTATGCGACCCCCGGCCTGCTGCACCTGGGCCGGGCCATCCCGCGGGAATGGCTGCGCCCGGGGCGCGGGGCCCGGGCATCCGGACTCCACACGCGCTTCGGGACCGTGAGCATCGCGTATGTGCCCGACGCCGACGGCAGGACCATCGAGGCCAGGGCGACGCTGGCCCTGCGCACCGCCCCGGCCCGCGCTCTGGTCCGCTTCCGGACGCCGGGCCGGACCCCGCTCCGGGAGGTGAGCGTCAACGGCAGAGCCCATGAAGCGTTCATTGCGGAGACCGGCGATGTGGACGTCACGGGCCACACGGGCGACGTGGTGGTCCGCGTCCGGTACTGACGGAGGTACCCGAGCATGGGGATGAGCCTGCCGTGCCGGGGTCTGCTGTATGCCGCGTCTGGGCTGGCCCTATGGGCGGTCGGGTCGGGGTCGGCAGCGGAGCCGGCGCCGCCGCGGCCCGTCACCTACGCGGTACAGGCCACGGCTGACGTCCAGATCACACTCCCCCTGCCCGCCCGGGCGACGTCGAGGGTGCTGTACCGCACGGCGGGGGGTGCGTGGGAGCCCGCTCCGGCCGAGGTGGCCGGGGAGGAGCTGCGGGTCAGCCTGCGGGCCGCCAGCTTGGCGCATGGCCAGACCCTGTTGGCGCTGGACGTCCCGGCGGGGATCGGCCTGGGTGACACCCTCCCGCCAGCCATCGTGGCCTGCACCGTTGACGGGGTCGATGCAGCCCCGGGATCGGCACTGGGCCTGGGCGGCGTCGAGACCGCGCCGCAGACCATCGTTCTGCGGTTGCGTGACGAACGCAATGCCCTGGCCACAGACTCGCTGCCTTGAAGCTTGATTTCAGGGGGCCCCGGGCTATGCTTCGTTCAGGTTCGCCCCGGGCAGTAGCGAGGCCTGTGGCGCGCTGGGCAAGCATGGCCGACCAGATCACCAACACCTTCTCGGTCGCATACCGGTATCGCGTCGTCTTCACCCGGGCTGTCTTTGACGCCAGCAACCCGGTGCTGGGTGAGGTCCTGGCCGACGTGTGCGGCCAGGGGCGCAGGCCCTGCCTGGCAGTCCTCGACCAGGGCCTCGTCGAGGCAGCCCCGGGCATCGTGCCGCGGCTGGAGGCGTACCTGGACGGGCAGCGTACACGGCTGGACCTGCGTGGCCGTCCCCTGGTGGTGCCCGGAGGCGAGCAGGCCAAGGCTGGCTGGCGGGTGCCGGAACAGGCCCTGCGCGCGGCGGTGGCAGCAGGCCTGTGCCGTCACAGCGTCGTGCTCGCCGTGGGCGGCGGCGCGATGCTGGACGCCGTGGGACTGGGAGTGGCTCTTTTCCACCGCGGCGCGCGCCTGGTGCGCTGTCCGACGACCGTGTTGGCCCAGTGCGATTCGGGAGTCGGGGTCAAGAACGGCATCAACCTCGACGGAACCAAGAACCTCGCTGGGGTCTTTGCCCCTCCGGCGGCGGTGGTCAACGACGTCGAGATGCTGGGCACGCTCTCCGACCGCGATTGGTGCGCGGGCATCGCGGAGGCCTTCAAGGTCGCCGCGATCCGAGACGAGGGGTTCCTGGCCTGGCTGGAGGCAACGGCCACCCGCCTGCGGGCCCGGGACGTAGCCGCCATGGAGTACCTCATACGGCACTGCGCCGATCTCCACTGCCGGCATATCGCCGCCGGTGGAGACCCCTTCGAGTGGGGCAGCGCCCGGCCGCTGGACTTCGGGCACTGGTCGGCCCACAAACTCGAAGCCCTGAGCGGATTCTCGCTGCGCCACGGGGAGGCTGTCGCCATGGGCGTGGCGCTCGACCTGCTCTACGCGGTAGGCCAGGGCTATGTGGCCCAGACAGAGGCGGAACGCATGCTGCGGGCCATGGCGCGTTGCGGCCTGCCGCTCTGGCACGCGTCCCTGGACTGCCGTGCGGCAGACGGTACCCCCGCCGTGCTGGCGGGCATCGAGGAGTTCCGCCTGCATCTGGGCGGCGACCTCCACGTGACGCTGCCGGCGCCGCTAGGGCGATCCCGCGACGTGACGCAACTGGATGCCGCCCTGGTGGTCGAGGCCCTTGGCAGACTGCGGGGGCTGCAGGCCGGGCTTTCGGAAGGGATCGCGCCATGACGCCGGCCCTGTCGGACCGTCGCCTGCATCTGACCTACTGCCTCAACATCCACCCCGGCGAGACCTGGGCAGAGAACCTGGCCGCCATCCGGCGGTCCGCATGCCGGGTCCGCGACCTGCTGGGCTGGGCCGCGCCCTTCGGCCTGGGGCTGCGCCTGAGTGCCCGGGCAGCCCTTGAGCTGGAGCCGCCGGCACGCCTGCGCGAAGCCCGTGAGTTCCTGGCGTCGGAGAAGCTCTACGCGTTCACGGTGAACGGATTCCCCTACGGCGCCTTCCACGGGACACGCGTCAAAGAGGCTGTGTACGCGCCGGACTGGGCGACCCCGGAGCGGGTCGACTACACCCTGCGGCTGGCGCGCATCCTGGCCGCGCTGCTGCCGGAAGGAGTCCCCGGGTCCATCAGCACCGTCCCTGGCACCTACCGGGCCTGGGTGCGGCCGGGGCTGGAGACGAGCATTGCCGACCACCTGGCCGATGTCGCCCTGGCGCTGGCGGACCTGGAGCGGACCACCGGCCGGCGGATCTGCCTGGCCCTGGAGCCTGAGCCGGACTGCCTCTGGGAACGGGCCACGGAGATCGCGAAACCGTTTGCGGACCGCCTGCCGGAACGCATCGGCGCACGGCGGCAGGCGGCCGGAGGGGCTCTCCACCCCCCCACCGAGGAGGTGCTGCGGCGCCACCTGGGGGTCTGCCTGGACACCTGCCACCAGTCCGTCCTCGGCGAAGACCCGGCCGGGGCCTTGAGCGGGCTGCTGGCGGCCGGGGTGACCGTCTCCAAGATCCAGGTCAGCGCAGCACCCATCTTCGCCACCTCGGCCGAGGGTCTGGGCCGGGCGCGGGAGTTCATCGACGCGTGTTACCTGCACCAGAGCTACCTGACCGGGCTCGGAGAGGCGGGCCGGCGGTTTCCGGATCTCCCCGAGGCCATCGCCGCGGCCGAGGCCCTCGCTAGCCCCGGCGAGTTGCGGACCCACTTCCACATTCCCCTGGTGCTGGCCGGGGCCACCGGCTTCCGGTCCAGCCGCTCTGAGCTGGGGTCACGCTTCTGGGGGTTGGTGCGCTCGGGGGCCTCTCCGCACATCGAGGTCGAGACCTACACCTTCGGCGTGCTCCCGCCCGCGTTGCGCCAGGTCGCCGTGGAAGAGAGCATCGCCGGCGAGCTCTCCTGGGTGGCCCAGGGGTTGGCCTGACCGGTTCCCAGGCCGCCGGGAGGTCAGCTCTGGACAGGGGCCGGCCGGAACGTGCCGGAGCTCCGGCCAAGGCTCTCGTAGACCTGCGAGTGTACCCGCCGCCGCCAGTCGAAGAAACCGTGTTCGCCGCGACACCCCCGGCGCGGGTGAACGGCGTTGGTCAACAGCACGACCGCCAGGTCGGCGCCGGGGTCGATCCACAGAGAGGTCCCGGTGAAACCGGTGTGTCCGAAACTGGCGGGGCTGAGGTGATCGCCCCCGGATGAGCCCTGGGAGGGGCTGTCCCAACCCAGACAGCGGGAGCTGCCGGCTACCAGGCGGGCGGGACGGGTGAAGAGATCGACGGTGGCGGCGGCCAGGACCGGCCCCGCTGGCCCGCGGCCCCGGCACAGCATCATGCCGGCGAACCGGCAGAGGTCGCCGGCCGTCGAGAACAGGCCGGCATGCCCCGCCAGGCCTCCGAGCCAGCGTGCGTTCTCGTCGTGCACGACCCCCTGCCAGGCCTGCCCGCCCTCCGCCGTGCACTCTGTCGGCAGGGCCCGCGCCCGCAGCGAGGGCGGCAGACCAAAGCGCGTGTGCCGCATCCCCAGGGGTAGGAAGACAGCCTCGCGCAGGAGGCGCTGCCAGGGCCGGTCCCAGACGCGGTCGAGGACGAACCCCATGAGGATCATGCCAATGTCGGAATAGACGGTGCTCGTGCCCGGGTCAGCCCTCAGCGGCGTGCCGCACACCCGGGCCAGACGACGGCCGGCTGCCGGCTCCGGTTCGCGGTGGAACGCGACGTAGGCCGGTAGCCCGGAGGTGTGCGTGAGCAAGTGCCGGAGGGTGACTGCCCCACGGCGCGCGGCGTCGCCCGGGACCAGCTCCAGGAACTCGGGCAGAAAGCGGGCCAGGGGCTCGTCCAGGGCCAGAACGCCGCGGTCGAGAGCCAGCATGGTGGCCGTGGTGGTGGCGATGACCTTGGTCAGCGAGGCCAGGTCAAACCAGTCCGAGGCCCGCACGGGACGACGGGGCTCATACGTGTGGTGGCCGTGCGGCAGCAGGACGGGCTCGGCCAGCGCCCCGCCCGTGACAGCGAGGACCCCCCCAGGCCAGGCACGGGCGCCCAGCGGGCCCTCAAGAAAGCCCTCCACAGAACGCTGCACGTCCGCCGTCCACTGCCATGCCTCGGCCGCGTTGCCCACACTGCACCTCGCGCTGGTATGCTATAGTGTCCTACGGCAACAGCGCTGCGCAAGTGCGGAGCGCAGGGCTGTGGGCGGCCCCTTCGCAGGGCTGAGAACCGGGCCTGCCCTGTCGGCTCCAGGCCGCCGCAGGACGGTGCTCCGAGCGGACTGGGTTTGGCACACATCCTGCTAGACCCGCAGACGGGGCAGTTCGGTGCACGCGTCGACCGAAGGCTCTCACGGGCCGCTCCCGGGGATCGGCGACCGGGGGTGGGTTCGCCGATGGTATGGCGTCCGCGATCACGGGTAACGGCAGCGACCACTGAAGCAATGACCATGCGATTTCTCTGCCCACAGTGTTCGGCCGTCATTGCCTGTACCGACGGCGACTGCGGCGGGCGCATCCAGTGCCCGGAGTGCCTGCATGGCGTGGCTGTGCCGTCAGGGCGCTGTGAGCCTGGGAGCGTCATTGGGGACTTCGTCATCCGCGAACTGATCGGCGCGGGCGGCATGGGGACCGTATACCGGGCGGACCAGGTGTCGCTGGCGCGGGCGGCGGCGCTGAAGATCCTGCGGACGGAACTGTCGGCATCCCAGGCCCAACTCGGCCGGTTCCTCCGGGAGGCGCGCATCGCCGCCTCGCTGAACCACCCGAACCTCATCAGTGTCTACGCCGTGGGCGAGGAGGACGGGCTTCACTACCTGGCCATGGAGCTGGTCCGCGGCAAGTCCGTACAGGATCTCCTGCGCTCACAGGGCAAGCTGTCGCTGGAACAGGCCTCGGAGATCGTGGTCCAGGTGGCCGCCGGACTGAACGCGGCGTGGCTGAAACGCAGCGTGGTGCACTGCGATGTGAAACCTGAGAACATCCTCCTGCCCGACGACGGCGGCGTGAAGATCGCCGACCTCGGCCTGGCGGAAACCGGCGGCGGCTCCCCCAGTCAGGCCGAAGGGGGCGCTGCCTTTGGCGGCAGCCCCTACTACGTCTGCCCGGAGGTGATCCTGGGCAAGCCGCTGGACCACCGCAGCGACCTCTACAGCCTGGGGGTGACTTTCTTCGAGATGCTCACCGGGCACCTGCCGTTCGAGGGGACCGAACTGGCGGAAGTGGCCGGCCGGCACCTCTATGCGGCGCCTCCGGACCCGCGCAAGTACGTCCCGGACCTGCCCGCCGGCGTGGCCGACATCCTCACCAAGCTGCTGAACAAGTCCCCGGACGAGCGCTTCCAGTCAGCCCAGGACCTCATCCGCGCCCTCCGGGTACAGGTCTTGCTGAAGACCTCGCCGGAACTGGCGCTGGAAGGGGGCGCCATCGGCCGGAGTGCGGTGTTACCGCGCTGGGTCTGCCCCTGCTGTGGCCGTTCGAATGCGGAGTCGTCGCGGCACTGCCTGGGCTGCGGGGCTTCCGGGCGGGTCCCCTGCCCGATGTGCGGCGAGGAGATCGTGCTGAACTCCCAGTTCTGCACCCACTGCGGGGCGAACCTGGTCGAGCAGCGCCAGGGCGTGGTGCGACAGGCGGAGAGCATTCTCTCGCGCATGGATGAGATGTTCAGCCGGAGCAACATCGAGGGTGTCCGGCGACTGATGGGTGAGTTCCGCGGGCTGGACCAAAGCGTCCTTCCCGACCTGACCCGGGCGCAGTTCAGCGACGTGGTGGCCCACCTCGGGACGCTCTTTGAGTTGCGGGTCCAGGAGGCCCGGACCGCCCTGCGCATCGACCTGCTGGAGGAGGCGACCAACCTGCTCATCAGCGTCAGTGGGGTCGAACAGTACCAGTGGCTGCGAGACGAGGTGGAAGGGCTCAAGAGCGACCTGGCGCAGACCGTCTTCCACGCCGGCTCTGCCCTGAAGTCCAACTGCCCGAGCACGTGCCAGAGGCTGCTGGCGCAGGCGGTGGCCTGGACGGGCGGCAGCATGGGCCAACGCTTGGGGGAACTCCGACAGCAGTGTGCAGAGCAACTGGAAGTGAGGGCCCGGTCCCTGCGCGAGGCCAAGACCATCGCCGAGGCCGCGGAACCTGACCTGCAGGAGGCGGCACAGGCCCTGCACGGGCTGTCGGTGTGCCGGGTGTCGCCCAGGATCATGGTCATGGCGCCGGATGAGCCGGACCAGCAGGCAGACGCCGACATGGCGGGACTGAGCGACGCCCTTGACAGGATCATCCGCGAAGGCACCTCGCGACGCGTCCGGGAGGATCGGTGGGAGCACCTGCCGGAACTGCGGGAGACCCTGGCCAAGTTCGAGGAGGAGCGCCTGACCGCCACCGAGCGCTTCGTCTCGGCCTGCATTGCGGACGAGATCCACGACCGGCACCACGAGGCGCTCGACGCGGAGCGCGCCCGGGACATCCGCCGGGCGCTGCTGGCCTGGGACCGACTGCTGGGGGTGCCGACGGCGCTGTTGCCCCGCCAGGTTCGCCGGGAGGCCCTGGGCTTCCCGGCGCGCCGCAGCAAACTGCTGACCGAACAGCGTCGGCCCGTCCTAAAGGCGAGCGTGTCGGCCGTGTTACTGCTCTGGTGCCTGGCGTTGGCTCTGACGGTGCTGGACCTGCTCGTGGGCTGGTTCCACGGAGAGCTCAACCTGACACTGCTGCGCTCGCAGGCGGTAGCCTTGGGGGCCCAACTGGCCACCATCGTGCTGTTCTCGCGCCTGCTGAACAACCCAGGGTGGCTCAGTGCGACGGACGTGTTGCCCCTGCGCCACCCGCCGGTCTTCGTGACCGGGCTGATGATGCTGTGGGTGCTGTCGCCCCTGAACGGGGTCTTCCTCTCGCTGTGCCGGCGGGCGGCGGCGCTGGTCCAGGAGGGCGACATGCCGGGCGTGCTGGGGGCCCTGGGTTGGCCATGGACCGGGCCGGTGCTGGTGACCCTGGCGTGGGTCCTCTGTGACCTGCTCATCGCAGGCCGCTACCGGGCGCCCCTGGTGGCGTTTGGCATGACGCTGTCCTGGCTGCTGACCCTGGCAACCACGGCACTGGTCTGTGACCTGCCGCCAGCCTCTGAACTCGCCCTGGTGACGATGGCCATGTATCAGGCGGCCCTGCTGGTTGCGCTCCTCGGTGCCAACTACCTCTGGTTCCGCAACCATCGGGAAGACGTGGTGCTCCATCCCGAGCTCACGACGCCCTCCGACTGACCGCGCGGCATCCGGCAACCCTCCCGGTCCCGGCCCGCGACCGTGGACAGCCCTCCGCCATGCAGTACGTTACCGCCCTCGGGCGGGAACTCCCTCGCCAGAGCCGGTTCGCGGTCAGTCCCATGAAGCTCGAATTCCAGCGCCTCTACCTTCCCAAGACCTATGCCCTGGCCATCAGTCGGGGCGTGAGCGCGGCCTCGGAGAACCTGTTTGTCTCCGTGACGGCCGACGGCGTGACCGGCCTGGGCGAACTGGCGGGGACCCGTGCCGAGGGGGGCGAGACCTGCGACACGGGCAGCGCTCAGCTCAGCGCCTTCTGGCAGGAGTCCATGGCGGGGCTGGCCATCAGCGAGATCTGGGACCGCGCCCGGGAGGCGGGTGTCCGGCCACGGGCTCTGGCCGCCCTGGACGTGGCGCTCTGGGACCGGTTCGCCAAGCTCTGCGGTCAGCCGCTCTGGCGGCTGTTTGGTCTGCCGCGCCGGTCCGTACCGACGAGCATCACCGTCGGCATCAACCCGCCGGAGCTGGTCCGCGACCAGACCGCGGAGATGCTGCGGCGCACCGGCTGCCGGCATCTGAAGATCAAGCTCGGGAACAAGGAGGGTCTCGAAGCGGACCAGGCCTCGTTCCTGGCCGCGGCGGAGGCCGCCAGGCCTTTCCGGGTCGGCCTGCGGGTTGACGCCAATGGCGGCTGGGCCCTGGCCGGGGCGCAGCGGATGCTGCCCTGGCTGGCCGCCCGTGGGGTGGATTACGTTGAGCAGCCCCTCCCCCAGGGGGCCGAGGACCAGCTCCCGGAGCTCTTCAGGTCGCGGCCGGTGCCGATCTTCGCCGACGAGTCCTGCCAGGTTGCGGCCGACGTCCCGGGCCTGGCAGACCGGGTTGACGGCATCAACCTCAAGCTGATGAAGACAGGCGGTCTGACCGAAGCCCTCCGCCTGGTGGCGGCGGCCCGGGCGCATGGCCTCAAAACGATGATCGGCTGCATGAGCGAGTCGTCGGTAGCGATCAGCGCCGGCGCCTGCATCGGGGCACTCTTCGATCACATCGACCTGGATTCCCACCTGAACCTGTGCCAGGACCCGGCCGCGGGAGCCCCCCTGATCGACGGGGTCGTGATGCCCACGGACCAGCCTGGCCACGGAGCACGACTGATCCATGCTGCGACCTGACCAGCCCCTGGCGGTCTTCATGAACGGCTTCCTGGGCGACCGGCATGGGAAGATGGGCTACGGGGTCCTCCGCTTCTCGCCCAACCCGGTGGTCTGCGTGATCGACCCTCGGCATGCCGGCAAGACGGTGTGCGATGTGGTCCGGATGCCCCGGAACGCGCCGGTGGTGGCCAGCGTCGAGGAGGCCCGGGCACTGGGTGCCGAGGCGCTGGTGCTGGGGGTGGCGCCGTCGGGGGGACTGCTGCCGCAGAGCTGGCTCGAGCAACTCGACGCGGCCGTGCGGCTGGGCATGTCCATCGTCAATGGCCTGCACGACGTCCTGGCGCCGCGCTACCCCACGCTCCAGCCAGGCCAGTTCGTCTGGGACATCCGCCGTGAACCGCCGGGACTGGGTGTCGGCTCCGGCCAGGCCAGGCTGCTGCCGAACCGCCGCGTGCTGATGGTGGGCACCGACATGGCCTGCGGCAAGATGACCGCCGGGCTGCTGCTGGTCAGAGAGGCCCGCGCCCGCGGCGTGCGCGCCGACTTCGTGGCCACGGGCCAGATCGGTATCACGGTCTGGGGCAAGGGGGTGCCCCTGGACGCGGTCAAGATCGACTATGCCTGCGGCGCCATCGAGAAGGCGGTCATGGACGCCGCCGACCAGGAGCTGGTCGTGGTGGAGGGCCAGGGCTCCATCCTGCACCCGGGCAGCTCGGCCACCCTGCCGCTGATCCGGGGCTCGTGCCCCACGCACCTGGTTCTCTGCCACCGCGCCGGGATGGGGACAGTGGCCAAGCACTCCTGGGTACGCATCCCGCCCCTGGACCAGGTCGCGCGCCTGTACGAAGCCGTGACGGGAGCCGCGGGGGCCCTGCCCGCTGCCGTCACCCTGGGGATCGCCCTCAACACCGAGCTTCTTGACGAGGCGCAGGCTCAGGACGCGGTGGCGACAGCCCGGCAACAGACAGGCCTGCCCGCCACGGACGCCGTGCGCTTCGGGGTCGGGCCCCTGCTCGACGCCCTGGGGTACTGACGGCGCAAGGGAGACTGTCGATGCCGCGTCCGACCCAGGCCATCGTGGCCCTCGACGCCATCCGGCACAACCTGGGTGTGGTGCGCCGCCTGGTCGGCCCCCACCCCCGGCTGCTGGTGCCGGTGAAGGCCGATGCCTATGGCCATGGCGCAGTGCCGGTGGCACGCGTGTGCGAACGGGCCCGGGTGGACATGCTGGGGATCGCCACCGTCGAGGAAGGGATCGCCCTGCGCGACGCCGGCATCCGCCTGCCGCTGGTCCTTCTCGGCAGCATCCTGCCCGCGGAAGCCGCCGAGGTGGTGCGGCACGAGCTCACCGCCGCCCTGAGCGAGTCGGGTGTGGCCGCTGCCCTGTGCGATGCTGCCCGACGGGCGTGCCGGCAGACGCCTGTCTGCATCGAAGTGGATACCGGCATGGGCCGGGTGGGCTTCCACCCCTGGGACCGGGCCCACGAGTTCATCCTGGATGTCCTGCGGCGCCCGGAACTGCAACTCCAGTTCGTCTTCAGCCATTTCCCCGCTGCCGACGACCCTGCCCGGAGCTTCGCTCGAGAGCAGGTCCGACGCTTCGCGGTCGTGCGCCGGAAGGTGGAGAAAGCCGGGGGCGCGGCGGCACTGTGGTCCATGGCCAACAGCGCCGCGGTCTGCAGCCTCCCCGAGGCCCACCTGGACCTGGTCCGGCCGGGGATCATGACCTATGGCTACCCGCCATCCCATGACTGCGGTGTCGGGGCCGACCTGCGACCGGCCATGGCGTTGCACAGTGCCATCGTCTTCACCAAGCGGGTCCATCGAGGCACACCGCTGGGCTACGGCTCGACCTACCGGGTGGAACAGGACGACTCCCTGGTGGCCACGATCCCCATCGGCTATGCCGACGGCTACCCGCGGGCGCTCTCCAACCGCGGCCCCGTGCTGGTGGGCGGCCGGCGCTACCGGGTGGCGGGTCGTGTCTCCATGGACCAGACCCTCGTGGACCTGGGCCCCGCGGCTCAGGCTGCGGTCGGGGACGAGGTCGTCCTCATAGGCCGTCAGGGCGATGCCTGCGTGAGCGTCGACGAGGTCGCCGACCTGCTGGGCACCATCAGCTACGAGGTCACCTGCGGCATCAGCCGGCGCGTCCCGCGCGTCTGGGTGGACTCCGAGCCGGGATGACCGGCTGCCCTCAGGCCGGAGTCAGTTCCGGCTGCCTCAGCCGACGGTCCTCGGGCAGCCTCGCGGGGGCCGGCGCCGGAGCCGGTGCCGGCATGGGAACGGCCAGGGGGCTGTCGTAGCGGGCCACCACGCCCAGCGCCGCGAAGCTGGTCAGCAGGAAGGTCCCCCCGTAGCTGACAAACGGTAAGGGGATGCCGATGATCGGCAACAGCCGCAAGGCCATGCCGACATGGATTGCCGTTTGCAGGAAGATGAGGGTGGCGAAGCCCACGGAGAAGGACCATGCAGCCGGGCTGGCTGAACGGGCCCCGAACCACAGGATCGCGACCAGGAGCCAGGTGATCAGGCCAAGGACCACAAGAGCGCCCCAGAAACCGTAAGACTCGCTCAGCACGCAGTAGATGAAGTCGGTGTGCTGGACCGTGCGTGGGAGGTACCCTAGGATGGTGATGTTGCCGGCGCGGTAGCCGGCCCCGTCGATGCCGCCGATGCGGATGCAGCGCAAGGCCTGGCGGGCATTCCATCCGCCGGCCTGGCTCAGGTAACAGGCAATGCGGTCCGGACAGTGCGACAGCAGCCCCGTGGCTCCCTTGGGGGCGATGGCGGTGCTGACCTCGCGCGGGGTCAGGCCCATGGGCAGGCGCTCGGGATCAGAGCGCCCCTCCAACGCCTCGTAACGGGCCATGTTGACGCCCGGCGTGGGGTTGCGAATCCTGGCGATCTCCAGGGCGAAGGGTGCCAGGAACACGACCCCGGCGGCCAGCGCTATAGCCAGCGCCGGCCAGGACAGCCAGCGCAGGCACAGCACCACTCCCACAGAGGCGCACAGCAGGGCCGTGTTGCCCATGGAGCGTTCCAGGCAGACCAGCGCCGCGGGGATGACCACGGCCAAGAGGGCCAGCAGGTAGCGCCGCAGACGGCCCACGCGGTCCACGGTCACGGGCGGGTTGACCAGTTCGGCGACGACCCAGATCAGGACCACCTTGGCGAACTCCGCCGGCTGGATGGCAATCCCCGGCGCCAGAGGCAGCCAGCGCAGGCCATTGCCCGTGCTGCGCCCGATGAACAGCACCAGCACGAGCAACCCGACGCAGAAGGTCCCGTAGAGGACCCACATGGCCACGCGCTGGGAGGCAATCCGGAAGTAGGCCTTGGCGATGACGGCATAGCCCAACAGGCCGAGGACCAGGAAGGCGACCTGGCGACGCCAGTAGAGCCGTTCGGGGGAACCCTCGACCGGTACGCAGACGCCGTAGATCAGGGCAATCCCGATCAGGCAGAGCGCCACCGCCGGCCCAAGCCGCAGGAAGTCATGCACCAACTCTTGGGTCAGGGATGGGGTGCTGGCCTGACCCTCCGGGCCACTGCCGTCCAGGCCACCCCGGCGGCGCTGGCGCCACTGGGCGATGGCAGACGCGGCCCGGTCCCTGAAGGTCGGCCCCGAGGGGGGGGCTGCCGTAGCGGACAGGTCCGGCGTCGGGGGGCGGGCGCCGTCCGGGACCACGGGCCCTGGGCACGCCGGGACGGCGGCCGGCGCCTGGGGTACGCCCCGACCCGACCGCGAGTTGCCGGCGCGGCGGCGCTCCCGCCAGCGGGAGAGTGCGGATCCGCCTCCGGCGGCGGGGGTAGCACGATCCCAAGGGCGGCTCACGGCGGGAGCGACCGGAGCGACCGGAGCGACCGGAGCGCTGGCGGTCGGGGCCGCTGGCGGCAGGGCCGCTGGCGCTTCGGTGGTGGCGGGCAGAGCTGCGCCGAGGTGGTCGCCCTGGGGGCCTGCGACCACCGGCGGACGGGCCGGGGCGTCTGGGGACAGCGTGAACTCCGGCCCGGGGTCGTCCTGACCACCGCCACCGGCCGTTGCCGCAGCCGTCCCGGCCGGGACCTCGGCCGGGGTGTCAGCCACGGCGGGCGCCGCCGGCGGCAGGGCGGCGGGGGTTGCCGCCGCCGCAGCCGGGGTCTCGGCGGGTGCGGGCGCCGCCGGCGGCGCAGCGCCGGGGGTTTCCTGCGGAGCCTGGCGGGGCCGGCCCGGGGCACTCCGCCGGGCGCAGAGCGAGGTCTCGTCTGCAGCCTGCCGCCGCTGCCGGAAGAAGCCGGGAGCAGGTGCCGCCAACGGCCTGGCGGCATCCTCCGCGGCCTGGCCTCCGTCGCGGCGGGGCCGGCGACCCTCTAGGGGGTCACCTGGGCTAGGTTCCCGGCGGCTGTGCCATCGGGCCATTGCCGACGTCGGTTCTCGTCCCATGATTCCCACTCCTGGATCTGCTTCACCAACCGTGCCAGACGGGGACCGAGGTCCCGGCCGCCGCTGGTCTGATCGTGTGCCATGGCAGCCACCACAAGCCGCATCGACTCGGCGAACCCGGGGTACATCACCACCATCCAGACATCCTTCCGAAAGCTACCGGCGGGCCCCACCTGGGAAGTCCCTGTTTTCGCGGCCAGGGTGATCCCCTCAACGCGCACGGACCGGCCGGTTCCCTGAGGATGGTAGACGACTTGCCGCAAGCCCTGCATCACCGCCTCGCGCTGGGCGAGGGTGACCGGCAATGCCAGGGAGGCGGGCGGCTCATTCACCAGCAAGCGCGGCTTGACCCGCCGGCCGGTGGCCACGGCGACGGCCATCACCGCCGCCTGGACCGGTGTCACCCGGGTATCGGCCTGGCCAATGGCGAGGAAGCCTGTATCGATGGGCCTCCAGACCTGGTCCTCCAGGCTCCGGTAACGCTCCCGCTTGAGTTCGGGGCAATGGACTGCCCCCGGTGCCGAGACCACGTCCAGCGGAGAGGCCGGAGTGCCGGGAGGAGTGATCCCCTCACCCGGGAGCTGCCCCAGTCCGGCGGCTTCCATCATGGCATGGATGCGAGCCCAACCCACCTTCTCGGCGACCTGCATGAAGTAGGCGTTGCAGGATACGCCCAGGGCTTGGTAGAGGTTCACCGAGCCATGCCCGGACTCCTTGTGGCAATGCACCGCGGTACTGCGGCCATACAGGACACGGCCGGTACACTCGAAACGCGTCTCGGGGGTGATGCAGCCCGCCTGCAGGGCAGCAAAAGCCACCAGCGGCTTGACGATGGAGCCGGGGGCCGTGGCATCGGAGAAACAGCGGTTCGTACTGGCTGACCATTTGTCATGCAGACGCGACTGCCATTCCTTGTGGCTAGCGTCGAGAGCCAGGGGCACCGCCGTCCCGCCAGCGTCCACCAGGGCCAGCACCTCGCCGTCCACACGCATGATCACCAGACCGCCGCAGAAGCCTGCCATGGCCTCCTGGGCCCACCGCTGCAGGTTCATGTCCAGGGTCATCACGACGGGTCTGCCCGTGACGGGGTCCTCCTGGCGCAGGGATCGCTGCCGGAACAGCACGGCGTCCAGATACAGGCGCTCCTCTCCCGGCGTCCCCCGGAGATCGGTATCACGCCACTGTTCGGCCCCGAACCAACCCGCCATGGTCAGATCCGGGAAATCGCAATCTCTGGCGCTCTCGCCGCCGGCGCGGCGCGTGAGGTAGACACGGCCGCGAGCCATGGGGGCCAGGTCGGGCAGATGATAGATGCGCTTGGGCAGACGCACGAGCTCAATGGAGGGATAGCGTGTGCGGACCAGGAGCCAGCGCTGCAGGGTGTCGTTGTCGAGGTCCCGCCACAGAATCAGCGGCATGGGAGACGCACGCAGCAGGTGGGCTTCGATATCCTCACGGGGGACACGCCGGAACTGGGCATTCGCCCCCCAGAGCTCGATGGCGAGGCGTGACATCTCGGCCTCGGTCATGTCAAGCGTCTCGAGCCGCGTCGAACGAATGTCGCGCAGGACCGAAGGCTCGATGGCCAGGGCGAACTCCTCGACCGTCACGTTGAGCGGCATGCCATAGCGATCACAGACCGGAGCCCGGTAGGTCCACACGGAAGCGACGCGGACAGCGTCATTCTCGAAGGCCGTCTGAGCCTGCTCGTGCAGGCCTGCCTGCCGCCAGTGCAACCAGAGCAGGCCGCCTATGACGCTCACAAACAGTGCCCCGAGAAGGGCGCAATTCGCTCGGACATTCGGCGGCGAGGCAGACGGGTTGGCGGTCATGGCGAGCTCCTCAGTTGGCGCCGCAGGGCACCGCCGAAGCGCAGGACGGCGGCGGTCCCCGCGGCCGCCAGCAGGCCGAGAAGGGCGGACAGAGAGGTGCTGGCGGCAGCCAGGTGTCCCGGCATCGCCGAGAGCCCGGCGAGGCGGAGGCCGACATAGCTGCCGGCCGTCTGCACCAGCGCCTGGGAAGAGGCAAACAGAATCAGAGTCAGGGGGTGGTCACGGCGCAGGTGGCGGTGGATCAGGGCGAAGCCGGCCGCCACGGGGAGGTAGGCCCAGGCCGTGGTTCCCGGTAGCCCGGCCCCGGCGGCGTCGGCCAGCAGGCCGACTAGAGCCGCGAACAGGGGCCCCCACTGCGGGGCATCCCGCAGGCCCACCAGGGCAATGGCAACCGCCGACAGCGGCAGACTCACGGGGACCGAACCCCACATCATCACCGGGAAACCTGCCAGTACGCCCTGCATGACGGCCGCCCCTGCCAGGCAGACACCCAGCCCGCGAACCCACTCGGCCACCCCGGCACCCAGGCGGATCCAAGTCTCGCGCGAGCCCGGGCCAAAGGGGGCCGGCCCGGCGGGACCGGCGCCCGCTGTACGCCCCAGGGATATCCAGGCATCCGCAGCCATGATCAGAGACTCCCGGTTAAGGCTTCGGCTGCACCGCGCGCACGGCCGTCCCTGGCGTCGCTCGCGGTACGTTCAGGGCGTGCGTTGCAGTAGGGATCAGGGCAGTGCAGTAGGTCAGAGCACCGAGGTCGGCATAGGGTACGACATGCCACGCCGGCGCAAAGGGGTCATCGGGGCCGCCCACCAGGCTGCCTACCGGTATCCCCGGGGGCAGTGCCACGGCACCCCCCGACGCGGTCACCACGTCGGCCGGGAACCGCACGGGCAGCCCGTCGTTCTCCAGCTTCACCAACTGCAGACGCGGTTGCCCCGGCAGGGCCCAGCCATCGGGAACCGCCTCCTCGGCCTGGGGGCCATCGGCAGCCGCAAGCAGTCCACGGTAGCGGACCCCGCCGGGCTGGATCACCTGCACGCAGATCGCCAGATCGGGCGAGGTCAGCAGGCGCACCCGCAGACTGTCGTTCTCGCTGACCACCACCCCCGCCAGGCTGCCGTTCGACAGGCAGGGGATTCCCGGCCGCAGCCCCAGGGCGTCCGGGCCGGCAGGGTCCACGGCCCGGTAGAAGGTATCCCGGGCACGGGACCGGATGGCAAACACGATCCGGGCCAAGGCATCGGCCTGCTCCCCGGGCCGCCGCAGCCCGACCAGGTGACGGATGGCACCGGGGATGAGCTCGCGCTCGAACGTCATCACGCGCCGCAGCTCCGCCTGGTAGCGGGCCTGGGCCGCGGCAGGGTCAGGCTCCGCCGCCTGGCCGTCGGTCGCAGGCTGGGTGGACATGGCATAGAGCACCCGGGATGGACCGGGCGGCACGACGCGCACGCGAGCTCGGCAGTACTCCTCTTCGGTCGACTCGATCCCATCCACCCAGCCGACGGGGATCCCGCCTGGGAGTTGGCCCTGGTCCATAGTACCGGCGAAAGAGGAGGTCACGACGGCATCGCCGACCTTCACGGACGTGCCGCGCGAGATGACCTGAAGCTCGAGGCAGTTGGCGCGGGCACCGGGGCCCCCTGTACTCCGCTGGCGCCACGGCCCTGCCAGGACGCCCTGGACACCATCCCGACCGAGGATGTCGCAGTGAATACGCACGTGGTCCGCCCCCAGTCGGCTGAGGGTACAGGTCAGCCGCGTGACGTCATCGACAACGCCGGCAAGGTACCCCTGCGCCGTGAAGACGCCGGCCCCGGGGGCGACCCGGTGCAACTGCCCGCACCCCAGCCGGATCGGGTCGCGGAACAGCTCGTCCCGGTCGCTCAGAACCGGCGCCGCTACGAACCGCGGCAGCGGGGTGTAGCGGTCGCGGAAGGCCAGCTCGAAGGCCGCGTGGTACATGGGCGTGCTGCGCAGCCCCCCGGACTGCCGCGGCTCCGGCATCACCCGCCGCCATTTGGACTGCAGCGCGCCGGCGTGGGCATCGGGGTCAACCGCCTCGGCCCTGACCGCGTACCCGGCCGTCCCCCACCAGAGGTGCAGCAGCAGCCACGAGGTGATCGCCTGGGAAGGCGTCACGAGGGTCTCGCGCATCACCCGTTCGAGGCCGGCGCGCGCCCCCGCCGGAAGCAGCAGCCCCGGCACGGCCACCAGGCATACCGCCAGGAGGATGCCGAGGTACTCGCGCAGCGGTCTCATGTCACGCCCCCCCAAGCCCTAGTCCCGCCCACGCCCTGAAGCGTCCCCGGAACGGCTGGACGTACCCGCCCCGGCCTGGCGCTGCAGCGGTTGCCAGAACGGCACCGTGTCGCCCGTCGCCGCCGGGGCTCGGGCTGCCATCGCATTCAACTCCAGGACGTCGCGGGCGGCATCCTGACTCACCCGCGGCACGTAGTCCTCGCCGCAGGCAGGGCATACCCCGTTCTGCCCCAGGCCCGCACCACAGTGCAAACAGGCCGACAGAAGGGTCGCCCCGCAGAACTGACAGGCCACCTCCGCCGCGGCCAGCGACTCCACGAACTGCGGCCTGAAGTGGACCCAGCCCGGCACCGCGAACCAGGGGTTCATCGGACAGAAGGGCGTCGGACAGTGATAGCGGGCCGTGCGAGCACCGCCGACGACGTCCGCGGGGACAGCCCCTGGTACCGGTTCCGCCAGCCACGCCGGCACGTCGATCCCCAGGACCCCGCAGAGCTTGCGCAACGTCGGGTCCCCCAGGACCCGGGTGTCCCCGGACTCGTAGCGCGACAACGCTCCGGTGCTGACGCCCGCGCCGCTGGCCACCTCGGTCTGGGTCCGCTGCTGGGCCCGTCGCCGCATCCGAACCAGCCACGGGAACTCGCCCCGCTCCCGTTGTTTCTCGGTGGCCATCCTCGCTCCCCGCTCAGCTTGTCGTCGTCGGCCGCAAGCTAGGCTTCGACCGCTCTTCGGGTTGTCTCTCCATGGCCATTCCCAGTCCCTGCTCAGGCTATCGTCGTCGGCCGCAAGCTAGGCTTCGGCCGCTCTAAGGAAAGTTACACGCGCGGACGGGCACGCGCAAGAGCTCTTGATAAAGATTTTTACCCGCCGCCATGTCTGGGCTTATCATCGCAAGTTATGAACAGTTGCGCTCTGCCTTGGAATCCCTGTTTATTACCATGTTATTGACAGCTCTTGACCCAAGTATAACAGCTCCTCCCGGCTGGGCCAAGGGGGGCTGGGGCACGGCGGGAGGAGCTGTCCGAGGACCGTCAGGGCCCTGCCCTCCCCTGCCCCGCCCCGCCCCGCCCCGAGCCGGCCGCCGGCGAGTCCCGGCAAGTCCGCAGCCCCATGCCCCGTTGTGTTCAGACCGATGTACCGGGGCTCTGCCCCAGGCCCCGTCCCGCGGCCGCGGGAACTCCCCGGTGTAGGTGCGCAACGGCTGAACGCGGCCGAGTACAGCACGCGCTACGCGCTCTGGGGTTCACCAGCTTCCAGGACCGGGTGGTGCGCCTGCCGGCCATCCAGCAGTTCCTGGGGCTGGTCCTGGCCGACCCCGAGCTGCGCCAACTGGTGCGCCTCGACGATGCCCTGCGCGAGGTCTGCAAGGCCCTGGACCTGGACCCGGACCAGTGGCTGAAGTCGGTGCAGCAGCTCCAGCAGGAGGCCCAGAGCCAGCAGGACGTGGCCGCGGTGCTGGCGGCCGAAACACAGCAGGCCCAGACCGCCAAGCTCAGGGCCGAGGCCGTCCGGGCCGAGGCGGAGACCGCCGAGATCGGCGAACGTGCCCCGGCTTGGCCAGCCGGTGCGCCTCCAGGTAGGCCGGGAACTCCTCCAACAGCCGTCGAGTGTCCATGACGGGCCTCCGTGGGGTCTACTACTGCCCCTATCCAACAGTACCATGCGCTATCTATAATACTAATAAACCTCAGTTGTGAAGTCAAGCTCGAACGCCCCTCAGAGCGCCCCGGACACGGCCTCTCAGGACGGCAGTAACCCTTAGCGGCGCTGGAACTTGCGTCTCCCACCAACGGGGTGTAGTGTAGGTAGGGGTGAGACCCCAGGCACCGCACCGGCGACCGAACCGGCCAGGATAGACAGCAGGAATTGGCGCCCGCAGAGTGCCTTGGTAAGGGTCAGAAGCCCCAAAGCGACCTCTGCAGTCTATTGATCGTTCGCCCCAAAGGAGACACACGATATGAACCCAGAAGAAGGCAAGTCACCAAGAATCGGCCTCGGAACGCTCAGCCTGGTCCTTCTTGTCGTTGACCTGTGTCTGCTTGCCCCTATCGCCGGCGTGTCCTCGTTGCTGGGTATATTCATCTGGCCCAGGTTCTTTGCGGAGGCAGGCAAGCTGGGTTGCGTACTCGGGGAGAGTCTGTCTCGCCTGGCGTACGCGGAGACATGGGGGTGGTTCACCGTGTTGGCGCTGTTGCTGGCTGTTGCGCTCATCATGAAGGAGATGCGGCTGAAGTCCAAGACGACTGCCTTCGTGATCAACCTGGTCGTGGCGGCGGTCTGCCTGAGCTACATCACCGGCTACACGGTCCTGAACGTGGTGATGGTGTACATCTACCTCTTCCGCCTCCCCCAGGGCGTTGCATAGCGGACGGCGAGCAACCGGCTGGTGCCGATCCCGCTGGGGCGGGCCAGTACAGCCTTGACGTTCGGCTACCAGAGGGCACACGATGGACTCAAGGCGAACAATGGCGTGTGTGGTCCTTCTGGCCACTGCACTTATGAACGGCGTTGCGGTCTTGATTATCGCTTCCCCCGGCCACCGGCTCCAGAACATCCGCCTCCTCATTCCTGACCTGTTGACGTGCTTAGTAGTGTCAGTAGTCTGCATCCTGGTACTCCGGAGACACCTGGGCGCGATCCCTGTCGCTGTCGTTGTGTCCTGTCTTGCCTCCTTCTGCATAGCTGTTGGGCCTGCCGTTGTGCGCGGCGATCTGATGCTCTCTAGCCTCCTGCTCTGGATTCGTCGATCACCGGGCTTCTGGCGTGTGATGGTCGAAAGGCTCCCCATGGCGTGGGGAGTCGCCGCAGGCACATGGCTCTGGTTCAGTCGCCCCAGGGGCGAGCAGCCCAACGAGCAGGGGCATAGGGCGGCCGATGCCCGCCCATGATCTGCCCTGTTCGACGTCCCGCTGACGCCGTTGCCAGGAGCGCGGTAACGAGGCATATTCCTCCGGCCGGATGACAATGACTGCGGTTGCACGAGGTGAATCATGAGCATAAGCGTCAGAGAGCTTTCAGGCTTGGCCTTAGGTTTGCCTGAGCGCTCCAGGGCCATGCTGGCTGATCTCCTTCTCGACAGCCTGGATGAAGGCACCCCCGAGTCCTATGAAACGGCGTGGCTGGAGTTGGCCAAGCAGCGGGATGCGCAGTTGAGCGATGGCTCTGCCCAATCCCGGACCCATAGGGAAGTCATGGCATCTGCCCGCGAGGCTGCTCGATGCGCGAGGTGATCTACCACGAGCACGTCGAGGGCGAAGTCAGTCGAGCCGCCGTGTATTACGAACGGCAGTGCGAGGGGCTGGGGTCTCGTTTCCTGGACGATTACGACAGGACCGTCTCCGATATCACAGAGAGACCTTCAGCTTGGCCTCCCCTCGACGGTCCAGACCTCACCGGCGCAATCGTGACGCGATGACAACATGAACACCCGACCTGGGCCCTACCCATGGCGACCGGTTGTCATTCAGCAGTGCCGTTCAGGCTCGGACGCGGCCGGCGAATGAC
>Ga0172371_10002001_pt1 | contig 32483 bp, 34 predicted proteins | sample Lak12m_FD_114543 | JGI IMG/M metagenome (GOLD analysis project Ga0172371, IMG submission 114543) | Freshwater microbial communities from Kabuno Bay, South-Kivu, Congo - kab_022012_12m | ecosystem: Environmental > Aquatic > Freshwater > Lake | place: Democratic Republic of the Congo: South-Kivu...
AGGACCCTGGCCCTGACGCTGTTCGGCGACCTGGACATGACGGTCATCGCGGCTGCTCCGACCGGCCGGCAGCCGATCGTCACACGCGTGGTGCCGGAGGAGAAGCGCGACGACGCCTACGCTTTCGTGCGCAAGCATCTCGACACCGGCCGGCAAGCCTACGTGGTCTGTCCCACCATCGAGGGCTCGGAGTCGCGCACCGCGGCGGCGGCGGTCGACGAGGCCGAGCGGCTGGGCGCCGGCGAGCTGCGCGGCTATCGCGTCGCCGTCCTGCATGGACAGATGAAGCCCGCCGAACGCGAGACGACCATGCGGGCCTTCAAATCGGGGGCTGCACAGGTGCTGGTGGCGACGACCGTCATAGAGGTCGGCATCGATGTCCCGAACGCGACGATCATGATCATCGAGGACGCCGAGTGCTTCGGTCTGGCGCAGCTCCACCAGCTGCGCGGACGCGTCGGCCGGGGCACAGCGCGCTCGTACTGCCTGCTGTTCGCGCGTCCCGAGACCGAGCAGGCCAGGGCACGGCTCGAGGCCCTCAGGAGCACCGGCGACGGTTTTGAGCTGGCCGATCGCGACCTCGAGATCCGCGGTGAGGGCAGCGTGCTCGGCGCCCGGCAGGCGGGGGCCGGAGACCTGCGCCTGACCCGGCTGATACGCGACAGAGCGACCATCGATCGTGCCCGGACGGCGGCCCGTCAGACACTGCGCGACGACCCGCTGCTGGAAGCACCCGCCAACGCCGCGCTGGCGGCCGCCGTGCGCGATGCCTTCGGGCGGCGCGTCGACTGGCTGTTGCGGGCCTGAGCGGGCGGCGCGGCGGCTACCCCGGCGTCGCCTCTCGGCCGATCCCGGTGGTCTCGGCAAACCATAACCATGCGCGCGGCGGCGGACGGGCGCCAGGTACGGCGGCGTCCCCGGCGAGCACGCATATACTGCTGCCATGCGTGTCGCCGAGATCATCGCCGCTCACACCAACACCGACTTCGACGCACTGGCCGGCGCCGTCGCCGCGGCGCGGCTCTATCCGCGTGCCCGCATCTGCCTGAGCGGCGCCCTCAATCAGAACGTCCGCCGTTTTGCTCACCTCTACGGTGACCGGTTCGGGTTCATCGCCGCCGACGACATCGAACCGGAGGCGGTCGAGCGGCTCATCCTGATCGAGACGGCCGATGCCAATCGACTCGGGGAGCTGGGACCGCTGCTGAAACGTCCGGGGATCGACGTGGTGGTGTTCGACCATCACGATCCACTGCACGCAGACACCGGTACGGTGCCCGGCGCGCACATCATCTCCACCGACGACGGCGCCGTCACGACGCTCCTCCTGCGCATCCTCGCCGAGCGCGCGATCCCGGTCTCACCGCTGGAGGCCACGGTGTACGCGCTCGGCATCCACGAGGACACCGGTTCGCTGACGTTCACCACCACGACCGAGCGCGACGCCGAAGCCCTGGCGTTCTGCATGCAGCGGGGCGCCTCCACGGCGCTCATCGAGCGCTTCCTGCACCATCCGCTCTCCCGCGATCAGCGCGAGCTGCTCGCCCTGTCCCTCCAGTCGGCCACACCGGTGTCGGGCATGGGAGAGAACGTTCTGATCGCTGCCCTGAGCTGGGAGCGATACGTCGAAGAGATCGCCGTGATCGCGCACCGCTTCATCGATGTGACCGGCGCCGACGCGTTCATCCTGGTGCTCGGCATGGAGGAGCGCGTGTTCGTGGTGGCCCGCAGCCGGCTCGGCGGTGTCGACGTCGCCGCCGCGCTACAGGCTGTCGGCGGCGGCGGCCATCCGGCGGCGGCGTCGGCTGTGGTCCGCGACCGCGACCCACAGAGCGTCGCCGAGACCATCGCCGCGGCCGTCCGGCACGCCTCCAAGCACGGGCGGCGGGCGGCCGATCTGGTCTCAAGGCCGGCGGCGCTGGTCGAGCTCGACGAGAGCATCGACCACACCCTCATCCTCTGTCACCGCGAAGACGTGGCCGGAGCGCTCGTGGTGGAGGACGGCCTGATCGTCGGCAGCGTCGGCGAGGATGACCTGCGCCGAGCGGCCGGGCACGGACTCGGGCACGCGCCGGTCAAGGCTGTGATGAGCCGCACGGTGCCGGCCGTGAGCGCCGCCGCCCCGGCAGTCGGTCTGGTCGAGCAGGCCGCCGGCAGCCCGACCGGCCACCTCGTCGTCCACCGGGCCGGTGGGCAGGTCCCGCTGCACACCAGCGACGTGCTCGGCCTGGTGCGCGGCCGGGACGTTCTCGGCGCACCGGCAGAGGCCGACCGGCGTCATCTGCCCGAGGGTCCACAGGTGGCGTCACGCCTGGAGGAGCTGGGCCTCGACGACCTCTTCGACGCCATCCAGGCGCTCGGCACCTCGTATGAGGGCGTGTACCTGGTCGGCGGCGCCGTACGCGATGTGCTGTTGCGGGAGCGCACCTTCGACATCGATATCGCTGTGGAGGGCGACGGCATCGCGTTCGCCTACCAGCTCGCTCGCCGGCTCGGCGGCCACGTGCGTGCCCATCCCAAGTTCCGCACCGCGGTCGTGATCGCCGGGGAAGAGGGCGGCGGTGAGGCGCTGCGCGTCGACGTCGCCTCCACGCGCACCGAGCTCTACGACTACCCGGCGGCTCTGCCGCGCGTCGAGCCGGCGCCGCTGCGCAGCGATCTGGCGCGCCGCGACTTCACCATCAATGCCATGGCGGTGAGCCTGAGCAGCGAGGATTACGGCACGCTCTATGACCCCTTCGGCGGGCTGCGGGACCTGACGGCACGCCGGCTTGCCGTGCTGCACAACCTGAGCTTCATCGAAGACCCCACCCGGATCTTCAGGGGGGTGCGCTACGAGACGCGCTACGGATTCCGCATGGACACCCGGACGCTGACGCTGGCCCGCGCCTGCAGCGAGATGGATCTGGTCGGCGATCTCTCGTCGGCTCGTCTGCGCGACGAGCTCATCCTCATCCTGCGCGAGCGCACCATCGAGCACGCTCTGCGCCGGCTCCAGGAGTTGAGACTCGACCGCGTCGTGCATCCGGGCATATCGGGAGGGCCTGCGACCCGCGATCTGGTCCGGGCCGCCGACACGTTGTGGCTGCGCCACGGCCTGGTCGGAGACATGCCACTCTGGCGCCTGCGCCTGGCCCTGATGCTCCGCGATGTGGAACCGGCCGAGATACTCGAGTGGGCCGACCGCATGCGCATCCGACGCGCCGACGCCGGCGTCCTGGCGCGGACGTTCGTCATCGGACGGCTGCTGCTCGAACGGGTGCGCACGAGTCCCGCCGACGCCGACGTGCACGAGGCGGCCGGCAGCGCGCCGCTCGAGGCGGTCGTGGTAGCGATGGCGCTCGACCGTGGCGGCGCCGTGGCGCGACGGCTGGCCGTGTACCTCGACCGCCTGCGGCACGTCCGGCTCGAGGTCGATGGCGCCGACCTGCGTGAGCTTGGATACTCGGAGTCGCCGGCCATCGGACGCGTGCTTGCGAGCCTGTTGCGGCTCAAGATCGGCGGCATCCTCGTCGGAGGCCGGGACGCCGAGCTGGCTGCCGCCCGCCGCATGCTTGACGCCGTGGAACAGAGAGGGGCACCGTGAGTTCCGAGCTGATCGTCTCGTTCGTCATCATGCTGCCGCTGCTGCTCGTGAGCCTGAGCGTCCACGAGATGGCGCATGCCTGGTCGGCCGACCGACTCGGTGATGCCACGGCGCGGACGGCCGGACGGCTGACGCTCAACCCGCTGGCACACCTCGACATCTGGGGTACCGCCATGCTCGTGGTGACCTTCGCCGTCTCGCAGGGCTCGTTCTTCTTCGGGTGGGCGCGCCCTGTGCCGATCGATCCCCGACAGCTGGCGTCGCGGCGCTGGGGCGAGACGCTGGTCGCCGTCTCCGGCCCGGCGTCCAACCTCGCCCTCGCCGCGCTCGCCGGCGCCCTCAGCTGGGCGCTCGCCGGGGTGTGGGTCGCCGGCGCCCAGGCGGTGGCCATCGCCTTCTACCTGAACATGACGCTCGCCATCCTGAACATCCTCCCGATCCCGCCACTCGACGGCTGGCGGGCTCTCACCGGACTGCTGCCGGTACGTCGGCGGGCGACCCTGTCGCGCTTCGCCTCCTACGAGCAGTACGTGTTCTTCATCTTCCTGGCGCTCGTCGTGCTGCGCCCAGAGATCCTGGGGGCGGTCTTTGGACCACCGATCACCGCCGCTGCCGACATCCTCCTGCCCGGTGTCGCCCGGTGAACGGCCGGCCGGGCACCTGCCGCAGCTGCGGAGGTCCTGCGAGGCTCTGCCGGGAACCGCGCCTGTGATGGAGCTGTCCACACGCAATCATGACGGCGTGGAATGGCTGCAATCGAGCGGCGACGGCTGGCGGGCCGTGTTCTCGACGCGCCGTGGCGGCGTCTCGCGGGGACCGTTCGCGACCCTGGACCTCAGCTACATGGTCGGCGACGAGCCGGAGCTCGTGAGCGAGAACCGCCGGAGACTGGCGGCGGCGGCCGGCTTCGACGCCGGATCGCTGGTCGTCGGCCGGCAGGTGCACGGGACCCGGATCGCGGCGGTCGGCCTGCGGGACCGTGGGCGCGGCGCCGACGGACAGCAGAGCGCCATAGCAGACGTCGACGGGCTGCTGACCCACGAACGCGGCCTGCCGCTCATGGTCAGCGTGGCCGACTGCGTACCCGTCGTCCTCGTGGCGGCGGACCGGGACGGCGCGCTCCGCGTGGCCGCCCTGCACGCCGGCTGGCGGGGTCTGCTGGCAGGGATGCCCGCCCGCGGGGTGGAGGCGTTGGGCGAACACGGCCCGGTCGTTGCGACGGTCGTTGGGCCGAGCATCGGACCCTGCTGCTTCAGCGTGGGAGACGAGGTAGGACGCGCGTTCGAGCGACAGTACCCGGGCACGTGGCGCGACGGCCGGGTCGATCTCTGGACGGCCACCGTCCGCCAGCTCGCGGGAGCCGGTGTCGAGGAGCGCCGGATCACGCTGGCGCACGTCTGCACGTCGTGCGACGACCGCTTCTTCTCGCATCGCCGGGACGCCGGCCGCAGCGGCCGCCAGGCGGGCATCGTGTGGATCGAGCCGGGCGTCGGCACGGCCCTGGACGACAGCTGAGGGCCGGGCAGCGTAGACTCACGACGGGGAAGGGGCACGCGACGGGGGAGAGGAGGCCGATCGGATGCGACAGGCCGTGTGCGACCCAGGCACGATCTCTACCCGTCTTGCCGATGCGCGGCGGCGCATCGCGGCAGCTGCGGCACAGGCAGGTCGTCCGAGCTCGGAGATAGAGCTCCTCGTCGCCACCAAGTACGTGGCGCTGGAAGACATGCCGGCGCTGGCCGAAGCAGGCGTGAAGCTCGTCGGCGAGAGCCGCGCCCAGGACCTGGTCGCCAAGCACGATCGCTTCGCCGATCTCTTCACCTGGGACTTCATCGGTCACCTGCAGAGTCGCAAGACCAGGCTCGTCGTGCCGCGTGTGCGCCGCATCCACGCCGTCTCCAGCATCAGCGCCGTGCAGGAACTCGATCGTCGGACGCAGAACATGGTCGACGTGCTGTTGGAAGTCAACATGGCGGAGGAGCCGCAGAAGCCGGGCGTCGCGCCGGGTGAGGTCGAGCGGTTCCTCGCGGCGGCCAGCAGTCACGAACGGGTGTCGTTCAGCGGCTTGATGTGCATGCCGCCGCTGTCCGACGACCCGCAGCACGCGGCGCCGTACTTCGCCCGGACCAGGGAGCTGGCGAGCCGACTTTCCGCTGCATGGAACGGTCGCTATACTTTCCGGCACCTTTCGATGGGCACGAGCGCCGACTACGAGGTGGCCGTCCGCGAAGGAGCCACGATCGTCCGCCTGGGCACGAGTGTCCTGTTCTAGGCGGACCCAGGAGGGGCGATGGGTCTGGGAGACTCCTGGCACAAGATGATGGTCTACTTCGGTGTCGCCGAAGACGAGGACTACATCGACGACGACGAGACGCTGGCGCCGCAGCAGGAGCTGGAGCGTTCTTATCAGGAGCGGCCGAACGTACGCAAGCTGCAGCGCCCGGGCCGCGGCCGCAGCGACTACGACGAGATCTTCGCCGAAGAGGCCGCCCGTCCGGCGCCGCGGGTCGTCCAGTCGGTGGAGCCGCTCCGCCAGAGTCGCGTCGAGGTCCACCTGGTCGTGCCCAAGAACTTCAACGACGCGCAGCAGATCGCCGACAAGTTCAAGGTCGACGTACCGGTGATCGTCAATCTGCAGACCTCGGACACGGACCTGGCGAAGCGCATCATCGACTTCTGCAGCGGCCTCACCTATGCCATGGACGGCGGCATGCAGCGGGTCGGGGACAAGATCTTCATGCTGACACCGCGCAACGTCGAGGTCTCCGCCGAAGAAAAGGCCCGTCTCATCGAGAAGGGCTTCTTCAATCAGTTCTGAGGTCGCACGCACACGAGGTCTGCCATGAACGTCGGCCTGCTCGGCTGCGGACATATCGCTACGGCCCTGGCCGAGGGATGGTCCCGATCCGAAGTCCCGCCTCGGCTGCGGCCGGCGGTGTGGGGCTACGACATCCGGCCCGAGGCCGCGGCGCATCTTGCCGGCCTCACCGGAGCGACGGTCGTGGACTCACCCGAGGAGCTCGTCGCGGCGACCGACATCCTGGTCGTCGCCGTGCGTCCGGTCGAGGTGCAGGCGGCGCTGACCGGCGTAGCACCGCATCTCGGCGGCCGCCCGGTGCTCTCGCTGGCGGCGACGGTCACCATCCCGACCCTGCTCGGCTGGCTGCCTCAGGGCACGCCGCTCGGTCGTGTGATCCCCAATGTGGCGGTGGCGCAGGGCTGCGGCCTTCTGGTCTGGGCCGACGGCACGCTTGGCGAGGCCGCAGCCGACGTGCGCGCCGTGTTCGGCGTGCTGGGCGAAGTGACCGACGTCCCCGAGCATCTGTTCGACGAGGCGACGGTCGTCGCGGCCTGTGGCCCGGGCTTCGCGGCGCTCTTCATCGAAGCCTTCGAAGAGGCCGGCGTCGCGGTCGGGCTCGACTGGCAGACGGCCGCCGACCTGGCCCTGGGAGCCGTCGCCGGTACCGTGGAGCTCGTCCGGCGATCGGAGGACACGGGCGGCGTGCGGCGTGCCGTCTCCACGCCCGGCGGCATGACGATCGCCGGCATCGAGCAGTTGGAGCTGGCCCGCCTGCGCCCGGCCCTCATGGCGGCCGTCCGGGCCGCGGTGGCGCGGGGACGCGGCACGGGATGACCGTCTCGCATGCCGGCCGGGCAGTCCTGCCGTTCGACGACGCTTCACGCGTGTCGCCACGTGCTTTACCATGGAACGGCGCTGATGGCGCAGCCGGCCGCTCCCGAGACCGGCAGGCCGTCATGCGTCACCGTCCCTGACACGTCGGGAGGCCGGCCATGAAGCTCACACCGCTCGACATACGGCACAAGGAGTTCCATCGCGGCATGCGCGGGTACGCCGACGCCGAGGTGGACGAGTTCCTCGACGGGGTCGCCGACGAGTTCGAGCGCGTCTTCAAGGAGAACATCGAACTCAGCGAGCGTCTCGACTCTCTTCAGGCCCAGCTGGACCACTACCGCGGCATCGAGGGGACGCTGCAGAAGACGCTCGTGTCTGCCCAGCAGAGCGCCGAGGAGCAACGCGCGGCCGCGCAGCGGGAGGCACAGCTCGTGCTCCGCGACGCTGAGGTCAAAGCTCGCGACACGCTCAGCCAAGCGTACAGCGCCAAGCAGAGTGTCGAGCGCGAGATCGTCATGCTGCGGAACGCCGAGGCTGACTTCCGCTTCAAGTTCCGCGCCCTCCTCGAGGGCTATCTGAAGCAGCTCACGGCCGCTGAAGCCGGGGCGCGGGAGAGAGCCGGCGAGTTCGAGCGCCAGGCGCGCGCCCTGCGCGACGCCATCACCGAGAGCGGGCAGCGCCCCGCGGCGACCGCGGCGCAGCCGGCGCCGGCGACCGCTGCGGCGGTCACGGGTCAGCCGGCCGGGCAGCGGGCGGCCGGTGGTCCGGCCGACCTGCACGCGGACGTGCCGGCGGCGACCACGCAGCCACCTTCCGGCGCTCCGGCAACGTCCGGCCCTTCGTCGCCGTCCGCCTCACCGCCGGGGCCGGGACAGGTGAGTCGCCCGCTGCCCGAGCCATCCGCGCCGCAGCCGCCCGGGCAGCGCACGGCTGCTGCCCCGCAGCCCGCCGACGCCGCCGACGCTGAAGACACCGCCGTGCTTGAGGAGCCGGAAGCGCCCCGCCCTCAGTCCGCTGAGGAAGAGGACGACTTCTTTGCCGATATCGACGACCGGGTCGGTGGCAACGAGTTCAAGTGGTGAGCCCATCTGGGCCCGCAGCGGGCGGGACGGTGTGATGCTCAGCCTCTGGGTGGTCCCAGGCGCCCGGCGGACGGGGCTCGACGGTGAGCGTGACGGTTCTCTCCGCCTGCGCGTGGCCGCGCCGGCTCACGAAGGCCTGGCCAACGCTGAGGTGGTGCGCTTCCTGGCTCAGTGCGCCGGCGTGCGGCGTACCGCCGTGGAGGTCGTCGCCGGGGGACGTGCCCGGCGCAAGACGGTGCGCATCCGCGGGGTGAGCCTGTCCGACCTTCTTGAAGGGCTCGACTCGTGCGGATGACGCTCAGGCGGCCGCCTCTCGTCGCCGTACTCGTGGCACTGGCGATCGTGATCGCCGACCAGGCATCCAAGGCCATCGTGCTGGCCTTTGAAGAGCGCTTGCCGTACACGGTCGTCGGAGGTCTGCGCATCGAGCTGGTGCGCAACACCGGCGTCTCCTTCAGCCTCTTCACCGGGAGCGGGTTCGTCATCGCCGGCGTGGCTGCGGTCGTGATCGTCGTCCTCGTCCTCTTCCTCGTCCTGCCGCGACCGTACTCGATGCCGCTGGCGATACTGCTCGGCGGCAGCGTCGGTAACCTGATCGACCGCCTGCACGGCGACGGCAGCGTCGTCGACTTCATCGCCGTCTACTGGTGGCCGCGCTGGAACATCGCCGACGCCGCGATCGTCGTCGGAGCCTGTCTGATGGTGCTTACGGTCGTCCGCCGGGCGCAGAGCGCCCCACAGGCCGAGGACGGAGGCGGACGACAGCCCCCGGAGAGCTGATGCCGGCGTTCACGATCGGCCCGGCGGACGACGGCGCGCGACTGGACGTCGCTCTGGCCCACGGCGCCGGCATCTCCCGCGCCGCCGCGCAGCGTCTCATCCTCACCGGGGCGGTCAGCGTCGACGGGCGGCCGTTCGACAAGCATGCGACCGTGCGCGCGGGGATGACCGTGAGCTTCACGCCGCCGCCGCCGCCGGATGTGAGCCTCGCCGCCGAGGCACTCGACGTGCCGATCCTGTACGAGGACGAGGAGCTGCTGGTCGTCGACAAGCCGGCCGGCATGGTCGTGCACCCGGCGCCCGGGCATCGTGGCGGGACCCTCGTCAACGCACTTCTGGTGCATGGGGTGACCGGCGGTCACCACATGCGGCCCGGTGTGGTCCATCGCCTCGACAAGGACACGTCGGGTCTGCTGGTGGTGGCGCGCACCGAGGCGGCGTACCAGGCGCTCGTCGCGGCGCTGGCAGAGCGACAGATACGGCGCGAGTACACCGCTCTTGTGGTAGGCGGCATGCCGCAGGACCGCGGCACCATCGACGCCCCCATCGGCCGCCACGTGCGCGACCGCACGCGCATGAGCATCCACACGGCAGAGCCGCGCCGCGCGGTCACCCACTTCGCCGTGACGCGCCGTCTGCGAGACTACACGCTGCTCGACGTGCGGCTGGAGACCGGCCGCACCCACCAGATCCGCGTGCATCTGGCGGCGCTCGGCCACCCGGTGGCCGGGGACGTGGTCTACGGCCGCCGGCCGCGACCGGACGGCCTGGCGCGACAGTTCCTGCACGCCCGTCGCCTGACGTTTGCGCATCCGGCCGATCCGGCCCGCGAGCTGACCTTCGAGGCGCCGCTGCCGGACGACCTGCGCGGCTTCCTGAAGGACGTTTCGACTCCTTGACGGGCGCCGCCCGGCGCTGCTACAGTGCGCGCGACCCAACGTCCTTTAAGTGTGTCCAGCGAGACCGGAAGGGGTGGTCGTATGACGACGCTGCCGTCCTGCACATCTTCGTCGACGGGGGCGTCGTTGTTATGAGCGGCCGCGTCGACGAGGTCGCCATCATGGATGCCGAGCAGATCGCTCGCACCCTGGCCCGGATGGCGCACGAGATCCTCGAGAAGAACCCCAGTGAGCCGTCGCTCTCCATAGTGGGTATCCACACCCGCGGAGCGTTTCTGGCGCGCCGCCTGCGCGAGCAACTGGCAGCGCTCAGCGGACTCGACATCCCGCTGGGCGAGGTCGACATCTCGTTCTACCGCGACGACATCGGCGCCCGCGGCATCGGTGAGATCAGAGAGACGCCGCATCCGGTCGTCAAGGGTACCGACCTGCCGTTCGGGATCGACGACGCGGTGATCGTCCTCGTCGACGATGTGCTGTACACCGGACGCACCATCCGCGCCGCCATCGACGCCCTCTTCGACTTCGGCCGGCCGGCCAAGGTCCAGCTTGCGGTACTGGTCGACCGCGGCCACCGCGAGCTGCCGATCCGCCCGGACTACGTCGGTAAGAACATGCCCACCGCCCTGCCCGAGCACGTACGCGTCCGTCTCACCGAGCACGACGGCCGCGACGAGGTCGTACTCGAGCGCGGTGGCGGGGAGGAGGCCCACGCATGACCAAGCGCGATCTGCTCTCCATGGACGACCTCACGCGCACCGACGTCGACCTCATCCTCGACACCGCCGAGAGCTTCCTGCCGATCCTGCAGCGAGACATCAAGAAGGTCCCGACGCTGCGTGGCCGCACCATCGTGAGCTACTTCCATGAAGCCTCGACGCGGACGTCGTCGAGCTTCGACCTGGCCGCCAAGCGCCTGTCTGCCGACACGATCGCCCTGAAGAAGAGCGGCTCGGCGATCGAGAAGGGCGAGTCGCTCAAGGACACCATCCTGACGCTCTCCGCGTATTCGCCCGACATCATCGTCATGCGCCACCCATCGGCCGGGGCGTGCAGGCTGGCCGCCCGCTACACGCCCGCCAGCGTCATCAATGCCGGCGACGGCAAGTACCAGCATCCCACGCAGTGCCTGCTCGACCTGTTCACGCTGCGCCAGACCTTTGGACGTGCTCTGGACGGCATGAAGATCAGCATCGTCGGCGACATCCTGCACAGCCGCGTGGCGCGCAGCGATATCGCCGGCTTCCAGATGATGGGCATGGACGTCACACTGGTCGGCCCGCCGACGATGATGCCGCGCGCGATCGAGTCGCTCGGCGTCCGCGTCGAACACGATCTGTCGAACCTGCACACGGCCGACGTGATCTACCTCCTGCGCATCCAGCGCGAGCGCATGCAGGCCGGCGCCAACTTCCTGCCGTCGCTGCGCGAGTACGCCCGCGTCTGGGGTGTCGACCGCTCCCGGGTACGGCCCGGGCAGAAGGTCATGCACCCGGGCCCCATCAACCGCGGCGTGGAGATCAGCGGCGAGATCGCCGACGACCCGGACACCTTGATCCTGGAGCAGGTCGAGGCCGGTCTGTCCACGCGTATGGCGATCCTCTACCGCACCATCGTCGGCTACAGCGACAGCGCAAGCGAGGAGGCATGATGGCCGGCACGACGACGCAACGGTTGTGGTGCAAGCGCGCGGCCAAGGCCGATCTTCTGATCAAGGGTGCGCGCGTCGTTGATCCCACCACCGGCCTCGACGAGGTCAAGGACGTGCTGGTCCGGCGCGGCCGCATCGCGGCACTCGGCGACGACCTCGAGCCGCCGCGAGGCGCCACGGTCCGCGAGGCCGACGGCTGCCTGCTGATGCCGGGGTTCGTCGACCTGCACGCCCACTTCCGTGTCCCCGGCGGCGAAGATGCCGAGGATCTGGCCTCGCTCACGGCCGCCGCTGCGGCCGGCGGGTATGTGGCCGCTTTCGGCATGGCCAACACCGACCCGGTCGTCGACAACGCCGCCCTGCTCGAAGGCCTGGCGCAACGCGCCCAGGCCGAGGCGAGCGTGCCGGTCGGTTTCCACGCCGCCGTCACCCGCAGCCTGCAGGGCGAGCAGCTCACCGAGATGGTCGAGCTCGCGGCCGCCGGCGCCGTGGCGTTCAGCGACGATGGCGTACCGCTGCGCGACGCCGATCTGCTGCGCAAGGCGTTGCAGTACGCGTCGGTGACCGGCCGGCACATCGCCGTGCACGCCGAGGACCGCTCGCTGACCCGCAAGGGCGTCATGCACGAGGGGGCAGTCTCGGCTCGCCTCGGCCTGGGCGGCATGCCTTCTATCGCAGAGAGCATCGAGGTGGAGCGTGCCCTCGAGGTCGCGGCCTACGAAGACGCCCGCCTGCACGTGTGCCACGTCTCGACGGCGGCCGCACTGGAGCACCTGGCCCGCTTCAAGGAGCGCGGCGTCCCCGTGACCGCGGAGGTCTGTCCGCACCACCTCACGCTCACCGACGAGGCGGTGGTGACGCTGGACGCGAACGTCAAGATGAACCCGCCGCTGCGGCCGGAGGCCGATCGCGCGGCGCTGGTGGCGGCACTCGCCGAGGGCCTCATCGACTGTGTGGCCACCGATCATGCGCCGCACTGCGCCGACGACAAGGAGGTCCCGTTCGAGGAGGCGCCGTTCGGGGTCATCGGACTGGGGACCGCGTTCGCCGTCCTGTACGGAGAGCTGGTGAGCGACGGGGCCATCGACCTGCTCACGCTGGTGGACCGCATGAGCAGCGCCCCGGCCCGCATCGCCGGCATCCCCCAGCCGAGCATCCGAAAAGGCGTCGAGGCAGGCTTCTGCCTGTTCGACCCGGCCGACACCTGGACGGTCGGGCGCCACACGCTGCACTCGCGCTCGCAGAACTCGGCCTGGCTGGGCAAGGAGCTGCGTGGCCGCATCATCCTGACGGTGGCCGCCGGACACGTGGTCTGGGACGCCGGTGCCTGAGACGGCGCTCATCGCGCTTGAAGACGGGGCCACGTTTCGCGGCGAGGCGCTCACCGGCGCCGGCACCGTCGGCGGAGAACTGGTCTTCACCACCGGCATGACCGGCTACCAGGAGGTGGTCACCGACCCGTCCTACTGCGGCCAACTGGTCACCTTCACCTTCCCCATGGTCGGCAATTACGGCGTCGCCGCAGCGTTCGACGAGTCGGACGCGGCGCAGGCGCGAGCGGTCGTGGCCCGTGAGGTCACGAGCTACCGTTTCAACCACGCGGCCGAGGGCGCCTGGCTCGAGTGGCTGGGTGCGCGCGGGGTCATGGCCGTCTCCGGCGTCGACACGCGGGCGCTGACACGCCACATCCGCGAGGCCGGCGCCATGCGGGCCGCCATCAGCACCGAGGTGCAGGCTGCGGGCGAGCTCGTGGAGCTCGCCCGCAGCCTGCCGCCGATGACCGGCCGTGACCTTGTCACGGAGGTGACGCGGCGGCGCGAGCAGGCGCTGCCGCCGTCCGACGGGACCGCCGTCGACGATGCGCCACACGTCGTCGTGATGGACTTCGGCATCAAGCGGAGCATCATCGACAGGCTCCGGCAACAGGGCCTCAGGCTCACCGTGGTGCCCGCCGACACCACCTCGTCGGCGATCCTGCGCCTGAGGCCCGACGGCCTCTTCCTCTCGAACGGGCCCGGCGATCCGGCGGCCGTCACCTACGCCGTCAAGGCCGTGTCGCGGCTGGTGGGCAAGGTCCCGGTCTTCGGCATCTGCCTCGGTCACCAGATCCTCGCCCTGGCGCTCGGAATGCGGACCTACAAGCTGCGCTTCGGCCACCGCGGGAGCAACCATCCGGTGCGTGATCTGCGCAGCGGCCGGGTCATGATCACTACGCACAATCACGGCTTCGCCGTCGACCGCGATCTGGACCATGCGCGGTCGGGGGTGGAGGTATCCCACATCGACCTCAACGACGGCACCGTCGAGGGTATCGTCTGCGACGAGTCGCGTGCCTTCTCGGTGCAGTTCCACCCCGAAGCGTCGCCGGGGCCGCACGACGCGTGCGGGCTCTTCACCCGCTTTCGTGAGCTGATCGACGGGCGCAGCGGAACGTCCACCGACCCTCATCCGGGCGACGCCGACGACGCGGGAAGGCGCTGAGATGCCGCGCCGCGACGATCTGCACCGCATCCTCATTCTCGGCTCGGGCCCGATCGTCATCGGCCAGGCCTGCGAGTTCGACTATTCCGGCACCCAGGCCTGCCGCGTGCTGCGCGAGGAGGGCTACGAGGTCGTCCTCGTCAACTCCAACCCGGCGACCATCATGACCGACCCGGACGTCGCCACGCGCACCTACATCGAGCCGCTCGACGTGGACACGGTCTCCCGCATCATCGAGAAGGAGCGGCCCGACGCGCTTCTGCCCACGCTCGGCGGACAGACGGCGCTCAACCTGGCCATGCAGCTCGACGAACAGGGTGTACTCGGCCTCTGGGGCGTCGAGATGATCGGCGCTGACGCTGACGTCATCCGTCGCGCCGAGGACCGCGCGGAGTTCCGGGCCGCAATGGAGACGATCGGCCTGGAGGTGCCGCGCAGCGCGATCGTCACCTCGCTCGCAGGATCCGAGGCGGTGGCGGCCGAGCTGGGGCTGCCGCTGGTGGTCCGGCCCGCCTACACGCTCGGCGGTGCCGGCGGCGGCATCGCCCGCACCCACGACGAGCTCAGCGCCCAGGTCGAGCAGGGCCTGCGTGAGAGCCCGATCGAGCAGGTCCTGGTGGAAGAGAGCGTGCTCGGCTGGCACGAGTACGAGCTTGAGGTGATGCGCGACACGGCCGACAACGCCGTCGTGGTGTGCTCGATCGAGAACGTGGACCCGATGGGCGTGCACACCGGCGACAGCGTCACGGTGGCGCCGGCGCTGACGCTCACCGACCCGCAGCTGCAGGAGCTCCGCGACGCGGCACTGGCCGTGATGCGCGCCATCGGCGTCACCTGCGGCGGCTCCAACGTCCAGTTCGCCGTCGACCCGGCCGACGGTCGCGTGGTCGTCATCGAGATGAACCCACGGGTCTCGCGCAGCTCGGCGCTGGCATCCAAGGCCACCGGCTTCCCGATCGCCAAGATCGCCGCCAAGCTGGCGGTCGGCTACATGCTCGACGAGATCCTCAACGACATCACGCGCGAGACGCCGGCCTGCTTTGAACCGACGCTCGACTACGTCGTCGTCAAGATGCCGCGCTGGGCCTTCGAGAAGTTCCCGCTCGCCGACCAGCGGCTGACCACGCACATGAAGAGCGTCGGCGAGGCGATGGCGATCGGCCGTACTTTCAAGGAGGCGTTCCTCAAGGCACTGCGGTCCCGCGAGCTGGACGGACGGCCGCTGCTGCCGCCCACCCGCGGCGCCATCAAGCAGGCCCTCATGGTGCCGACCTGCGACCGCTACGAGCTGGTGCTGCACGCCTACCGCAACGGCATCACGCCGGCCGAGGTGCACGAGCTGACCGGTGTCCCGCTCTTCTACCTGCACGAGCTGCAGGACATCGTGGTGCTCGAGGAGACGTGGTCGAGCGTCGCCGTCGAGACGCCCGAGTCCCTGCGGCTCATGAAGCGCTACGGCTTCTCCGACGCCCGCCTGGCGGAGCTGCGGGACACCACCGAGCGTGAGATACGGGCGCTGCGGCTCGAGTCGGGCATCGTGCCGACGTTCAAGGCAGTCGACACCTGCGCGGCCGAGTTCCAGGCAGTGACGCCGTACTTCTACTCGACCTACGAGGACGAGAGCGAAGTCCCCGCCGGCAAGCGGCCGCGGGTGGTCATCCTCGGCAGCGGGCCCAACCGCATCGGTCAGGGTATCGAGTTCGACTACTGCTGCGTGCACGCCGCCATGACCGTGCGCGAGGCCGGCTACGAAGCCATCATGGTGAACTGCAACCCCGAGACGGTCTCGACCGACTACGACGTGTCCGACCGACTCTACTTCGAGCCTCTCACCCTGGAGGACGTCCTCAACATCGTCGCCGAGGAACAGCCGCTGGGGGTCATCCTGCAGTATGGCGGCCAGACGCCGCTCCGTCTTGCGGCCGGGCTGGCCGAAGCCGGCGTGGCGCTGATCGGCACCCCGCACGACGCCATCGAGCTGGCCGAGGACCGCGGGCGTTTCGGGCAGCTTCTCGACGAGCTGGAGATGCGCTGCCCGCCGTACGGTGTCGCCGGCAGCCTCGAAGAGGCGCGAGAGATCGCCGGCCGGGTCGGCTACCCGCTGCTGGTGCGTCCCAGCTTCGTGCTCGGCGGACGGGCCATGGAGATCCTCTACAGTGACGACGACCTGGAGCGCTACCTTCAGGACGCGGTCGCTGCCAGCCCCGAGCGACCGGTCCTCATCGACCGCTTCCTCGAGGACGCCATCGAGGTCGACGTCGACGTGGTGGCCGACGGTACCGACGTCTTCGTCGGCGCCGTCATGCAGCACGTCGAGGAAGCCGGCGTGCACTCCGGCGACTCAGCCTGCGTCATCCCCTCGATCTCGCTCGGAGAGGGCACGCTGGAGCAGGTCCGCCGCTGGGTCCGCGAGCTGGCACTGGCGCTCGGGGTACGCGGTCTCATGAACGCCCAGTTCGCCTATCAGAACTACGAGCTCTACGTCCTCGAGGTCAATCCGCGTGCCTCCCGGACGGTGCCGTTCGTCAGCAAGGCGACCGGTGTGCAGCTCGCCAAGGTGGCCACCAGGGTCGTGCTCGGCGAACGTCTCGCCGACCTGGTGCCGTCGGACCGCCGCGTGCCGGAGCACGTCAGCGTCAAAGAGGCGGTGGCGCCGTTCAATCGCTTCCCCGAAGCCGACACCCGCCTCGGTCCGGAGATGAAGTCGACCGGTGAGGTCATGGGCATCGCCGGGGCGTTCCCGGCCGCCTTCGCCAAGGCGCAGGCGGCGGCCGGCGCGCCGCTGCCGGCCGAGGGGACGGCCTTTCTCTCGGTCAACGACAGCGACAAGTCGGCGGCGACCATCCTGGCCCAGAGGCTGGCCGGCCTCGGCTTCCGTATCCTGGCCACGGACGGTACGGCGCGCGCCCTCCAGAGCCTTGGAGTGCCCGCGGAACGGGTCAACAAGGTCGTGGAAGGCGCGCCGCACATCGTCGAACGCATCGCCGGCGGCGACGTCGACCTGGTGATCAACACGCCGTACGGGCGCGCTGCCCGCTCGGACGGCTTTGAGATCCGCCGGGCGGCGCTGCGGCGCGGAGTCCCGTGCATCACTACGCTGGCCGGTGCCTCGGCGGCCGTCTCGGCCATCGAGGCGTCGCGGCGGCCGCGGGTCGGGGTGCCTTGCCTGCAGGACCTGCACGCCGGACCGCCGGGGCCGCGCGGCCGACCGCGAGTCGTGCGATGAGCGCCGCACCCGACCGTCCCGACGGCTGCGGCCCGGTCGGCGCCGCCGTCGTGCCGTGCGTCGTCGCGGAGTCCCTGGTCTACAACGACTGGTCCCTCGTGTGGATCGAGGCGCCGGCACTGGCGCGCGTCGCGCGTCCCGGACAGTTCGTCATGGTCGCCGTGCCGGGAACGGCGTTCTCGTTGCGGCGGCCGCTGTCGCTCCATCGTGTACGCGGCGATCGCGTCGCTCTCCTCATCGAACGTCGTGGAGAGGGAACCCGACGGCTCGCGCGGCTCGCTGCCGGCGCCGAGGTGGAACTCAGCGGACCGCTCGGCAACGGCTTCGACATCGAGTCCACGAGGAGTGCGTTGCTGGTGGCCGGAGGCATCGGCGTGGCGCCGTTGCAGTTCCTCGCCGATGAGCTGCGGGCACGCCGGATCCCGTCGTGGACGTTCGTGGGCCTGCGCGGGGAGAGACAGCTACCGCTGCTCGAGGCTCTGGACCTGCCGGATCAGACGGTGGCCACCGAGGACGGCACGTACGGCATCCAGGGCACGGTCATCGCGGCGCTCGATGTCTCGACCGCCGCCGCGGCGGCGGTCGAGACGGGGGCTGTGGTCTTCGGATGCGGTCCCCTGCCGATGCTGGTCGCGCTACGCGACTGGACGAGCGTCCGCGGTCTCACCGGCTACGGGTCGCTCGAAGCGCACATGGCCTGCGGCACCGGCGCGTGTCACGGCTGTGTGGTCGCCACGGCGCGCGGCTATCTGCGCGTGTGCGCCGACGGTCCTGTCCTGCCGCTCGAGATCATCCGCGGGGCGACCGCTGCGGTGGGAGGTGTGCCGTGACCGGCGGCCCAGATCTGCGTGTGCGCCTCGGCTCATTGGAGCTGCTCCACCCGGTCATCAACGCCTCGGGCACCTACGACGTCCTGGCGGTCGCCGGGGAGCGGGGCCTTGGCGCCGTGCCGTTCTCGTGTTACGTCCCCAAGACCGTCACTCCGGAGCCCCGGCCGGGCAACCCGCCGCCGCGCATCACCGAGACACCGAGCGGGATCATCAACGCCATCGGACTCGAGAACCCGGGCATCGAGGCGTTCATCGCCGATCTGCCGCGCCTGGCCGGCCTCCCGGTGCCGGTCATCATCAGCGTCGGGGGCGCCCGCCCGGAAGACTACCTGGCGGTCGTGCGCCGGGTCGAGGAACGGCTGGCGGGCGCCGGTGTTCGCGAGCTGCCGCCGGTCGCCGGCTACGAGCTCAACGTGTCGTGTCCCAACGTCAGCGCCGGTGGTCTGTCCATCGGCGCCGACCCCGGAGCGCTGCGCGAGCTGGTGAGCGCCGCCCGCCCGCTGACGGCACGCCTGCTGATCGCCAAGCTCACACCGAACGTCACCGACATCGTCGCGCCGGCACTGGCCGCGGCAGAGGCCGGCGCCGATGCGATATCGCTCATCAACACGCTCAAGGCGCTGGTGCTCGACCCCGTGTCGCTCAGACCGTTCCTCGGCAACCGGACGGGCGGACTCTGCGGGCCGGCGATACGGCCGATCGCCCTGCGCATGGTCGCCGAGGTGGCCGCGTCCGTCGACCTGCCGCTCATCGGCATGGGCGGCGTGACCAGCGGCCAGGAGGCGCTGGAGATGATCGCCTGCGGCGCCACGGCCGTCGCCGTGGGCGCCGCCACGCTGGCCGACCCGCGCGCGCCGGGACGCATCGTGAGGGAGCTCCGTGAGGAGCTGGCGGTACGCAGTCTCGCCGGGCTCGACGACATCCGCGGAAAGGCGCTGCGGGACAGTTGATGTTGCCGCGAGGCTTCACGTATACTGCGCCCGCGATGACCGCCAGCCCTCAGCCAAATGCCGCGCCGCAACGCTCGCTCGACCAGCGCATGGATGCGCTGCAGCGGGCGAATCATGTGCGCAGCCAGAGAGCGGCGCTCAAGGCCGCCCTCAAGAACGGGCAGGCGAGCATCACAGAGGTCATCGCCGATCCACCGGAGTTCGTCCTCACGGCCAAGGTCCTCGACATCATCATGGCGGCTCCCAAGTACGGCCGCGTCAAAGCCGGTCGCGTCATGGATCACTGTCGCGTGAGCCCCAGCAAGACCGTCGGGGGCCTGTCGGACCGTCAGCGGCGCGAGCTCGTCGCGGCGCTCGGAGAGTAGCGATCCCGCTACTCGTCATCATCTCCGGGCCGTCGGGCGCGGGGAAGGGGACCGTCATCACGCGCCTCCTCGAGCTTCTCGACGGCATCGAACCGACCGTGTCGGCCACCACGCGCCGGCCGCGTCCCGGTGAGGTCGACGGCCGCGAGTACCACTTCTTCTCGCCATCCCGCTTCGAACAGGCGGTCTCAGCCGGTCTTTTCCTGGAATGGGTAGAATACGGCGGTGAGCGGTACGGCACGCTGCGCAGCGAGATCGACGACAGGCTGGACGCAGGCCTCGACGTCATCCTGGAGATCGAGCTCCAGGGAGCCCGCAGGGTCCGCGCCGAGCGCCCGCAGGCGCTGGCGGTGTTCATCGCGCCGCCCAGCATGAGAGAGCTCGGACGCCGCCTCAAGGCGCGCGGCACCGAGAGCGACGAGAGCATCTCGCGGCGGCTGGCGATCGCCGAGGGCGAGGTGGCGGCGGCGCGAGAGTTCGACGTCGTCGTCGTCAACGACGAGGTGGAACGTGCCGCCGCCGAGGTGGCCGAGACGATAGAGCGGCACCGGTCCGGGTTCCCGCAGCCCTGAGCGGCGCCGAAGAAGGAGGACCGTGGACAGACCCCGTATCGACGAACTGCTGGAGCACGCCGACGATTCGCGCTACGCGCTGACCATCATCGCCGCCAAGCGTGCCCGCCAGATCAACAACTACTACAACAGCCTCGGCGAGGGCCTCATGATGGACGAGCGACTGCCCGCCGAGGAGTTCACACCGCCGCTGATCACTACACGCAGCAAGAACCTGCTGACGATCGCCCTGGAGGAGATCGCCGACTCACGCATCGGCTACTCCCAGAGAGACTAGCGGTGACCCCGTGAGCGCGCACGGCGAGGGCGGCGACCGCGGCCGGACCACGACGGCCCCGCACGTGCTGGTCGGTGCCTGCGGCGGCATCGCCATCTACAAGACGGTCGAGCTGGTCCGTCTCCTCACTCGTCGCGGCTACGCCACGACGGTCGTCGAGACCGAGGCGGCACGCCGGTTCGTGCTGCCGCTCACCTTCGCCGCCGCCTCCCAGAGTCCGGTGCTCGACGACGACGTCGCCTGGAGCGCCTCCGGCGGCTGGTTCGAGCACATCGAGGCGGCCCGTCGCGCCGACGTCCTGGTCGTCGCGCCGGCGACCGCCACGACACTCTCCAAGCTGGCCGCGGGCCTGGCCGACAACCTCCTCTCGGCGATCTACCTGGCCTTCCGTGGGCCGGTGATCCTGGCGCCCTCGATGAACTGGGCCATGTACGAGCACCCGGCCACCCGGCAGAACCTCCGTCTCCTCGCCGAGCGCGGCTGCATCGTCCTCTCGGCTACACGAGGCGAACTGGCCTGCGGCGAGGAGGGCAGCGGCCGTATGGCCGAGCCCGAGGTCATCCTGGCGGCCGTGCAGCGCACGCTGGGCGCCCTCTGCGACGGCCCCCTGGCGGGGCGCAAGGTGGTGGTCACGGCCGGCGGCACGCGGGAGCCCATCGACGCGGTGCGCTTCCTGGGCAACCGCTCCAGCGGGCGCATGGGGAGGGCGGTCGCCGAGGCCGCCGTGGCACATGGCGCAGACGTCACGCTGATCAGCACGGTGCCGATGGAGTCGGCGGCCGGCGAGGTCGTGCTGGTAGAGACGGCCGCCGAGATGGCGGCCGCCGTCACGCGTGCCGTCGCCGACGCCGATGTCCTGGTCATGGCGGCGGCAGTATCGGACTTCCGCCCCGCGGAGGCACTCGAGGGCAAGATCGAGCGCGCGGACAAGGACACGCTCTCGCTCGATCTCGTGCGCACCGTCGACGTGCTGGCGGAGAGCGACCGATCGGGCCTCTATCGCGTGGCGTTCGCCGCCGAGGCAGGGGCTCGCCTGGACAGGGCGCGCGCCAAGCGCCGCACCAAGGGCGTCGACCTGATGGTCTTCAACGACATCCTGGCCGCCGGCATCGGCATAGGAGCCGAGGAGAACGAGATCACCATCATCGGCCCCGATCGGGAGGAGCACGTCGCCCGCGCGCCCAAGGATGTCTGTGCCGAGGCCATCGTCCGCGCCATCGAAGACGGGCTGGCCACACGCGGGACTCCAGGGAGGGGTGGCTGACATGACCATGACGCGCGCTGCAGCGCTCGAACTGGTCGAGCGGGACATAGAGAACGTCAATCTCAGGCGGCACATGCTCGCATGCGAGGCGATCATGCGCGCTCTGGCCGGTCGCCTCGGCGAGGACGTCGAGGTCTGGGGCCTTGCAGGCCTGGTCCACGACATCGATGTGGAGCGCACGGCCGACGACGCCAGTCGGCACGGCCTCGAGGCGGCCGCCGAACTGCAGCGCCTGGGGGCGCCCGACGAAGTGACGCACGCAGTCTCGGCGCACAACGAGATGACCGGCGTGCAGGCTCAGACCCACATGGACATCGCTCTCGTGGCGGCCGACCAGCTCAGCGGCCTCATCACCGCCGCGGCGCTCGTGCGGCCGGACAAGTCGCTGGATGGGGTGGCCCTCAAGTCGTTGCGCAAGCGCTTTCGCGAGTCGGCCTTTGCACGCGGCGTCGACCGCGAGGGCATCGATCGCTGCGCCGAGATAGGCCTGGAACGCGACGACTTCATGCAGATCGGCCTCACGGCGATGCAGGGCATCGCCGCCGACCTCGGTCTGCAGTGACGGTGACTGCGGACGACTGCCGACCTCACCCCGCCGGCTCGGTGAGCGAGCCGTACCGCTGGCCGACCGACGACGAAGGGCGCGCCAGCGAGGCCTACGACCTGTTCGTGCGCGGCACGGCGTTCCTTGCCGCGGGACATCCCGGCCAGGCGGCCGTCCTGCTGGCCCGGGCCAAGGGGCTGACCCCGGGCAAGACGTCCGTGCGAGAGGCGCTGGCGCGCTCGTACTATGCGCTCGGCCTCTTTGCGCGTGCCGCAGCCGAGTTCGCCGCCGTCACCGAGGCGGCCCCGTGCAACGACTACGCCCACTTCGGTCTCGGCTGCAGCCTTCTGCGCCTCGGGGAGCCGCTCCGCGCCCGCGCCAGCCTGCGTCTGGCAGTGGCCATGGCTCCGGACCGCCGTGCCTACACCGAGCGCCTCGCCGAAGTCGACCGGCGACTCGGCGCGGACTGCGGATAGGCCTGCGGGGCCTCACGGTCCCCGGCCGCAGGACTCTCAGCCGGCTTCGCCGGCCGCCGGCACTTCGCCGGGACCCTGATACGCCATCGCCCGGAGGCGAGCGATGCGTTCCTCGATCGGCGGATGCGTGTCGAACAGCCCGGCCTTGTGGTGCTTCTTCTCCGGGCTTGAGATGTACAGGTGATTGGTCGCGCGGTTGCCCGTCTTGAGGGGCACAGGGTCGGCGGCGATCTTCTCCAGCGCGCCGGCGAGACCCACCGGGTTGCGCGTGAGCTCCACGCCGGAGGCGTCGGCCAGGTACTCGCGCTTGCGTGAGTACGCGAACTTGACCATGTAGGCGAACAGCGGCGCCAGGATGGCGAGTACGATGGCGATGATGAAGACGATGCCCTGAGCCGCGTTCCCGCCGCTGCCGCTGCTGCGTCCCCGTCCGCCACCGAAGAAGAACCCCCAGCGCAGGAAGAAATCGGCGATCAGGGCGATCAGGCCGACCATGATGCCGAGCAGGGTCGCGAAGCGGATGTCGTAGTTGCGGATGTGACTCATCTCGTGACTGACGACGCCCTGCATCTCCTCGCGGTTGAGGCGCGCCATGAGGCCACGAGTGACGGCGATGGCGGAGTGCCGCGGGTCGCGTCCGGTGGCGAACGCGTTGGCGGCATCGGACTCGATGACGAACACCCGCGGCATCGGCTGCCCGGCGGCGACGCTCATCTCCTCGACGATGTTCCAGAGCTGCGGCTCCTGATCGTGCGTGACCTCCTTGGCGCCGGACACGGCCAGCGCCATACCGGAGCCGGCGTAGTAGCCGACCAGGCTCCAGACGATCGCGGCGACGCCGAACACGCCGAGCAGGCCGAGGCCGCCGAAGTAATCGCCCCAGTAGGCGAACCCGATCACGAAGCCGAGGATGAGGAGGACCACGACGACCAGCGCCATGAGGAACCACGAGTCGCGCTTGTTGCGCGCGATCTGCCGGCGGAAGTCCATACGGCGTTACCTGAGGTCGACCTTGGGCGCCTCGCGCTCGGCGTCGGGAGCCTCGAAGTACTCGCGCTTCGTGAAGTTGAACATGCCGGCGATGATGTTGCTCGGCACCGTCTGGATCTTGTTGTTGTAGGTGAGCACGCTGTCGTTGTAGAACTGGCGCGAAAAGGAGATCTTGTTCTCGGTGGCCGTGAGCTCCTCCTGCAGAGACAGCACGTTCTGGCTGGCCTTGAGGTCCGGATAGTTCTCCATGACGGCGAACAGCGAGCGCAGACTCTCCGTGAGTGCGTTCTCGGCCGCTGCCGCCGCCTCCGGTCCCTTCGCTCCCGCCGTGACCGCGCTGGCGCGGGCCTCGGTGACCTTGGCCAGGGTCTCCTGCTCGTAGGACATGTAGTCCTTGACCGACTCGACCAGATTGGGGATCAGATCGTGCCGGCGCTTGAGCTGCACATCGATCTGGCTCCATGAGTTGTCGACCGCGTTGCGGCGCTTCACCAGGCTGTTGTACAGCCCTATGAAGACCATGATGAGAACCACCACCACGACGCCGATGATGATGCCTGCGATCACGCTGCCTCCTTCCAGGCTCTGACGCACGGGCGCGGGCGCCGTGTCGGCACGCCGCAGGGGGAAGTGTACCCTGCGCGGCGCCCGCCTGCCCGGTCACGACGACGGTGCTATACTGTGAAGCAGCGACAGTCAGCACGCGGGAGGCAGTCTCTGACGAAAGTGGGTGCTCGCGCCCACTTTTCTTTTGCAGAGACGGCGACGGGAGAGGCAGGGCGAGGACCACGGGTCAGCACGAGGAACTGGAGCGCGAGGTGGCGAGGCTGCTGCACGAGCGCTTTCCCGACATCGAGCTCTACGATGTCGAGCTGCGCGGTGGACGGAGCTCGGCGGTGACGGTCTTCATCGACCGTCCCGGCGGCGTCGACCTCGACACGTGTGCCGCGGTCAGCCACGCGTTGGAAGATCTGCGCGACCGTCACGCCCTCGAAGTCTCGTCGCCCGGCCTCGAGCGCCGTCTGCGGCGCCCGGACCACTTCGCCCGGGTCGTCGGCGAGACGGTCGCCCTGCGTACGGTGACGCCCCGGGCCGGTCGCAGCAGCTTCCGCGGCCGGCTCACGGCAGCCGATGAGCACGGCGTCACGCTGGCCCTTGAAGAGGGCGGCGAGCTGCCGGTCGGTTACGCCGACATCGCCAGAGCACATCTCATCTATCGACCCGAGAAGCAACGGAGGCCAGCGTGAGTAGAGAGATCATCGAGGCCTTGCGCCAGATCGAGAAGGAGAAAGGCATCTCCTTCGACACGCTCATGAGCGCGCTCGAAGACGCACTGCACTCCGCCTACAGGAAGAGCCCCGACGCCGTCGACCACGCGGCCGTCGAGATAGACCCCGAGACCGGCGAGATGCGCGTGTATCAGCTCATCTTCCCCGAGCACGTGGACGTCGAGGCCCTGCGCATCATCAACGAAGAGGGCGACGAGATCGGCCTCGACCTCACCGGCATCGACGAGGACGAGATCGAGCGTTTCGAGGTCACCCCGGACAACTTCGGCCGCATCGCGGCACAGACCGCCAAGCAGGTCATCCTGCAGCGCATCCGCGAGGCCGAGCGCGACCTGATGTACGAAGAGTACGTCGACCGCGTCGGCGAGCTTGTCACCGGTGTCGTGCAACAGAGCGACAGCCGGTACACGCTGGTCGAGCTCGGGCGTGTCGAGGCGCTCCTGCCGCGCAGCGAGCAGATCGACGGTGAGCGCTACGATCACGGCGCTCGCATCAAGGCCGTGATCATCAAGGTCCAGAACTCGACCAAGGGGCCGCAGGTCATCCTCTCACGGCGCGACGAGCGGCTGGTGCGCAGCCTCTTTGAGCTCGAGGTCCCCGAGATCGCCGACGGCCTCGTGGAGATCGTCAACGTGGCCCGCGAGCCGGGCTTCCGCTGCAAGATCGCGGTCATCTCGCATGCCGACGGCGTCGATCCGGTGGGGGCCTGCGTCGGTCCTCGCGGCTCGCGCGTGCGCATGGTCGTCAGCGAGCTGCGCGGTGAGCGCATCGACATCATCCCGTATCACGAGGACGCGGCGCGTTTCGTCGCCAAGGCGCTCTCGCCGGCACGAGTCCGTGAGGTCCTGGTGGACGACGAGGACCGGCAGGCGACCATCATCGTCCCCGACGACCAGTTGTCGCTGGCCATCGGCAAGGACGGCATGAACGCCAAGCTGGCGAGCAAGCTGACCGGCTGGCGCATCGATATCAAGAGCCAGACGGCCATGGCCGAGGAGGAGGAGTCCCTCGACTACGACGAGGAGGGCGAGGGGGTCGCCGGCCAGTGCATGGCGATCACCGGCAGCGGCAAGCGCTGCCCCAACCAGGCTGTGCCCGGCGGTCGCTACTGCTCTATCCACGCAGAACAGATGGAGCAGGAGCCCGAGGCGCCGGCCGCCGACGAGACGGCCGGCGACACCGCGACCGCCCCTGCGGAGGGTGACGGCGAGTGACGGAGCGGCCGCATGCAGCCCGGGGACGCGGCCGGGCCGGCCGGCACCTGCCGGACGGCGGCGGACCGCTGCGGACCTGTGTCGGCTGTCGGCAGCGGCGCGCCGCGACCGACTTGATACGATTGCAGGTTGGCGACGGGCACCTGCACGTGGTCGACCGACCGGTGCCGGGGCGCAGCGCCTATCTGTGCCCGAGCCAGGCCTGTCTCGAGCGGGCCGTGCAGCGGCGGGCCTTCGCGCGCGCACTGCGGCAGGACGTACGACTCGATGACGGGCTCCCGGCGGAGTTCCGGGAGGCCGTGGTGGCCAGAGAGGCGGTGAGGTGAATGGCGAAGAAGAGCAAGGTCGCCGACATTGCCAAGCAGAAGGGTACGAGCGTCGACGAGGTCCTCGCCCACCTCAAGCGGGCCGGCATCACGGCCACCAACGCCGAGGACAGCATCGACGACGTGCTCGTGGAGCGCGCCTACGCGGCGTCCGCCCCGCGACGCCCGGCGCGCGGAGCGCGGGGCGGGCGGCGCCGCAGAGTGGTCATCGATGCCCAGGCGTCGCGTCGCCCGGGCAAGGGCGGCCGACGTGGGGGCGGCGGCGATCGAGGACACGCGGAGGTCGTAGAGGCTCCGGTGGCACCGCCGCCAGGCCAGAAGGTCAAGGTCTCTTCCGGCGCCTCCGTCAAGGACCTCTCCCAGGCGCTCGGCATCTCGACCGCCGACATCATCAAGGCGCTCATGGGCATGGGGGAGATGGTCACCATCACCCAGTCGCTGTCGGACGAGGCCGTCGTGATCCTGGCCGACGAGTTCAAGCGCACCGTCGAGATCGTGCATGCCGCCGACGAAGGTGACGAAGAGGCTGCTCCCGAGGATCGTCCCGAGGACCTCAAGCCGCGCGCGCCGGTGGTGACGGTCATGGGTCACGTCGATCACGGCAAGACGAGCCTGCTCGATGCCGTCCGCGAGACCGAGGTGGCGGCCGGCGAGGCCGGCGGCATCACACAGCACATCGGCGCCTACCAGGTCGTCCACGAGGGCAAGCAGATCACCTTCGTCGACACCCCGGGGCACGAGGCGTTCACGGCCATGCGGGCGCGCGGCGCCAAGATCACCGACATCGCGACCATCGTGGTCGCCGCCGACGACGGCGTCATGCCACAGACCATCGAGGCCATCGATCACGCCAAGGCGGCCGAAGTGCCCATCGTCATCGCCGTCAACAAGATCGACAAGCCCGATGCCAATCCGGACAAGGTGAGACAGCAGCTCACGGAGTTCGAGATAGTGCCCGAGGAGTGGGGCGGCGAGAACGTCTTCGTCGAGGTCAGCGCCAAGAAGCGCCAGGGTCTCGACAACTTCCTCGAGATGCTGCTTCTGGTCGCCGAGGTGGCGGATCTCAAGGCCAATCCGGAAGCGCCGGCCAGCGGCTTCATCATCGAGTCGCGCGTGGACCCCGGACGCGGTGTGGTGGTCACGATGCTGGTCTCTCGCGGTACGCTGCGCGTCGGCGACGGGATCGTCGCCGGGGTGGCCGCCGGCCGCGTGCGCGCCATGCGCGACTTCCGCGGCGAGCCGCTGGAGGCAGCCGAGCCTTCTACGCCGGTGGAGATCATCGGCTTCGACCAGTTGCCGGATGCCGGCGAGCTCTGTCGCGTCGTCGAAGACGAGAAGACCGCTCGCGCCCTTGCCCAGAAGCGGGCCAACCGGGTCAAGGCGGAGCAGCTCGCCCAGCAACGAGCGGTGACTCTCGACGACTTGTACGCGCGTATCGCCGCCGGTCGTGTCCAGGAGCTGAGCCTCATCGTCAAGGCCGACGTCCAGGGAAGCCTTGAGGCTCTCCAGGACGCGCTCACGCAGATCCAGCACGAAGAGGTCAAGATCCGCATCATCCGCTCCGGCGTCGGTGCGGTCACGGAATCCGATGTCATGCTGGCGGCTGCTTCCGAGGCCATCATCATCGGCTTCAACGTGCGCCCCAATGTGTCGGCGGCCGCGCTTGCCGAACAGGAAGGCGTGGACATCCGCACCTACCGCGTCATCTACAAGGCGACCGAAGAGGTCCGGGCGGCGCTCATGGGCATGCTCAAGCCGCAGTACGCCGAGCAGGTCGTCGGCAGCGCCGAGGTACGCCAGACGTTCCGCGCCTCCCGCGTCGGCACCATTGCCGGGTGCTTTGTCACGGACGGCATGATCCCGCGCAACGCAGGTGTGCGCCTGGTCCGCGACGGGACCGTGGTGCATGAAGGCCGCCTCGGTTCCCTCAAGCGCTTCCAGGAAGACGTCCGCGAGGTGCAGGCGGGCTTCGAGTGCGGCATCCTTCTCGACGGCTTCAACGACATCAAGGAGGGCGATGTGATCGAAGCCTACGAGACCCGAGAAGTGGCGCGTGAAGCGTGAGCCGACGCTCGGCGTCCTGCTCCTCGAGCTGCGCTTCCCCGCCAGCCGCTCCCTGAAAGAGAAGCGGGGACCGCTCGCCTCTCTGCGCGACACCGTGCAGCAACGCTTCCGTGCAGCCTTCAGCGAGGTGGGTCTTCACGATACCTGGCAGCGGGCGATGGTGCTGATCGTGGTGGCATCCTCGTCGTTCTCACAGGCCGAGCGCCAGGTCGCCGAGATCGAGCGTCACGTCCACAGCCACCACGACTTCGAGGTCGGCCGCACGCTCGTCAGGTCGATCGACGGCGTGGCGTCGATCTGGGACATGGAGTGAGGGGGAGGTGGCCGTGAACCGCCGTCTCTACAAGGTCAACGAATCGCTGCGCGAGGTCGTCTCCGAAGCCATCGAGCGAGAGGTCAAGGACCCGCGACTCGGATTCGTCACCGTGACCGGCGTCGAGACCTCGCCCGACCTGCGGGAGGCTCGCGTGTACGTCAGTGTGCTGGGCGACCAGAGGCAGCGTGATGAGACGCTGGCGGCCCTGCAGTCGGCGCACGGCGTGCTGCAGGCTCGCGTGGCGGCGCGCGTCCGGCTCAAGCGCACGCCACGACTGACCTTCCTCTACGACGACACCATCGATCGAGCCCTGCACATCGACGACCTGCTCAGGATGGAGGCCGCGGAGCTGGCCGCCGTCCGCGGCGCCGAAGACGACGACGTGGAGGACGACGCGGCAGACGAGGACGAAACGGACGGCGAAGACCATGCCTGACGCCGCCGGCATCGAAGCCGTCGCGCAGATGGTGCGCACCGGCGTGCGGGCCGCTGTCGCGGTGCACGAAGACCCGGACCTGGACGCGGTGGGCGCGGCCGCCGGTCTCATCGACCTGCTCGAGCTCGCCGGAGGACACGGCGTGCTGCGCGTGCGCCGCGGCACCGAGCTCCCGCGCTGCGACTGGTTCCTCGACATCGCCACTGTGCGGGAAGGACCCCCGGCCGCCGGCGAGACTCTGTTCGTCGTGGACTCGGGCAGCCTGGAACGGACCGCTCTCGACCTCGAGGACTGGGTCGGCACGATCGTCAACATCGATCATCACCCGGACAACGACCGATTCGGCGACGTCCAGCTCGTCTGGCCGGCCGCCAGCAGCGCCGCCGAGATCGTCTGCCGGGTCGCTGAGACCCTCGACCTCGTGCCGACGCCGCGCGGAGCGACCGCCCTCTACACGGGCATCCTGTTCGACACCGGCCACTTCCGCCACGCATCGACCGGCGCCACCACCCTGCGCGCTGCCGCGACGATGGTGGAGGCCGGCGCCAGACCCGACGCCGTCTACCGCGAGGTCTACGAGGACCGCACGCTCGCTGACCTGCGCCTCTGGGCCCGTGCCGTCGCCAACGCCGTGCCGCTCGCCGCCGGTCGCGCCCTGGTGAGCGTACTGACCGAGAGGGACATCGCCGACTGCGGCGGATCAGACCGCGCCGCCGGGGTCGTGGAGACGCTGCGCAGCGCCGCGGGCGTCGAGGTGGCGGCGCTGGTCCGTGCCGAGCCGCGCCGATCGCTCACCAAGGTCAGCCTCCGCTCCGTCGGCTTCGATGTCGGCGCCCTGGCGCGGACACGGGGCGGCGGAGGTCACCGCATGGCCGCCGGCTTCACCACTGATCAGACTCCCGAGGAGGTGGCGGCATGGCTCAGTACCGAACTCGACGTGTGCCTGTCGACGGCGTCCTGCTGATAGACAAGCCGCCCGACGTCACGTCCCACGACGTCGTCGCCCGTGTGCGCCGGCAGGTACGGCCGCTCGTGAAGAAGGTCGGTCACGCCGGCACGCTCGATCCGTTTGCCACGGGCCTGCTGGTCGTCGTGGTGGGCAAGGCCACCAAGATCGCGCGCTTCTTCGTCGATCTGCCGAAGGAGTACGTGTGCACGGTCCGCTTCGGGATCGCTTCGGATACCGGCGACCTCACCGGTCGCCTCACCGAGACCGGCCGCTCGACGACCCGGGCGGATGTCGAGGGCGTGCTCGGTCGCTTCCTCGGGAGGATCGAGCAGCGCGTCCCGATGACGTCGGCCGTCAAGATCGACGGAGAGCGCCTGTATCGCAAGGCACACCGCGGCGAGGTCGTCGAGACCCCGGTCAAGGAGGTCGAGATCATGGCCATTGAGATCCTGTCGTTCGACGAGCCCGGCCAGTCCATGCGCTGCCGCATCGCGTGCTCCAAGGGCACGTATGTACGCCAGCTCGCCATCGATATCGGGGAGGCGGTCGGCGCGGGGGCGCATCTGGACTCGCTGTCGCGCGCCGCCGTCGGCGACCTGCGACTCGACGACGCGCAGCCGCTGGACGTCTTTGAAGCGAAGATGGCGGGGCAGGGCGGCCCGGAGGCCGGCATCCCCGGCCTGCTGGCGCCCGGCCGTGCTCTCGACTTCCTGCCGACTCTGGACATCAGCGCCGCCCAGGTGGCGGCGATCCGCAATGGGGCACGGGTGCCGGGAGCGGCGCCGGGCCCGGTCTGCCTGTCTCATCGCGGGGAGCTGGTCGCCGTCTACGAGCCGGTCGACGACGGTCGCAGCCTGAAGCCGGTGGTCGTCTTCTGAACGCCTCACGCACAACGGCCCATCGCACGGCAGGGAGGATCCGATGAGCCGGGTCTACCGCTCACTGGAGACCGTGCCGGCGGCAGAGCGCGCGGTGGCGGTCGGCACCTTCGACGGGGTGCACATCGGCCATCGTGCCGTGATCGCCGCGGCGTGCGAGGCAGCCCGCACCGAGGGGTGGCGCAGCACGGTCCTCACGTTCGATCGTCACCCCCTCGCTCAAGTCGATCCGATGCGCCAGCCGCGACTGCTCACGCCGCTCGACGAGAAGATCGCGCTGCTCACCGACATCGGTCCTGCTGAGATCGTGGTCCTGCCGTTCACCGCCGAGCTGGCGGAGATGCCGGCGGCCGACTTCTGCCGCGACGTCCTCAGCGTGGGGCTCGGCGTCAGGGCGGTCGTGGTCGGCCAGAACTTCACCTTCGGCGCCGCCGCGGCGGCAGGGCCGGCCGAGCTGGTAGCCGCCGGTCGCGAGCTGGGATTCCGCGTCGTCGTGGTGCCGCTGGCGGTCGCCGACGCCGAGGCGATCAGCTCCACGCGCATCCGCCGGCTCCTTGCAGGCGGATGCCTCGAGGAGGTCCGCACGATCCTCGGACGACCACCGAGCACGCACGGCAAGGTGGTCGGCGGCTGGCAGCGCGGACGCACGCTGGGTGTGCCGACCGCCAATCTCAACGTGGAGGTCGGCACCATCTTCCCGGGTCGCGGCGTGTACGCCGGCCGCGCGCTGGTCGACGGCACGTGGTACAGGACGGCCGTGAACGTCGGTCACAACCCGACGTTCCACAGCGCCGACGAACAGACGACCACCGTGCGCATCGAGGCCCACCTGCTCGGCTTCAGCGGCGACCTCTACGGCAAGCGTATCCGCGTGGACTTCCTGCACAAGATCCGCGACGAGGAGCGCTTTGACCGCGTCGACGATCTCGTGGAGCGCATGCGGCGCGACATCGAGATCACGCGGCATCTGGACGACGAGGCGCTCATGCAGGTCGGGCTCACCTGAATCGGAGACGGCGGCGCCTCCCGCCGTACCTGCCGCCCCGACGCCGACCGGTTTGCCCCCTCCGGGTCCTGTGGTACTGTTCGGCGCACCCGACCGGTCCCTCGGTTCCAGGTCGCCGCCCTGGTACTGGGCTTCCGGAGACCCTTACGGAGGTGGTTCCACTGGCACTCGCATCAGAACAGAAGCAAGAGATCATCGCCAAGCACGCCAAGCACGACGGCGACACCGGTTCACCTGAGGTCCAGATCGCACTGCTCACCCGACGCATCGACGACCTCACGGAGCATCTCAAGACACACAAGAAGGACCACCATTCCCGGCGCGGCCTTCTGAAGATGGTCGGCCAGCGTCGCCGTCTGCTCAACTACCTGCAGGCCAGCGACGTCGAGCGGTACCGG
>Ga0172371_10002002_pt1 | contig 32481 bp, 36 predicted proteins | sample Lak12m_FD_114543 | JGI IMG/M metagenome (GOLD analysis project Ga0172371, IMG submission 114543) | Freshwater microbial communities from Kabuno Bay, South-Kivu, Congo - kab_022012_12m | ecosystem: Environmental > Aquatic > Freshwater > Lake | place: Democratic Republic of the Congo: South-Kivu...
ATGCAAATACAACTTACGCCTGCAACTAAAACCAGGCTTAGTGACTACATATACTAGCCACAATACCCATAACACATTACAGACCATGGGTTTCCGTTACCAGGCGGGTGGAACATCCGCCGGTGCGCCACCCGTGCCACCTCGGCGAGGACCCGCTCCGCCTCGGCCGCATCACGGGTAGCCGCGAAGTAGCCCTCGAAGCGGCGGCCCGGCGTCGCCGTCACCGGTCCGAAGACACCGGTCCGGCAGAGGTACGGCGGGGGGAAGACGGCCTGCAGTGGATCGACTACGGAGGCCATGCGGGCCTCGCGCTCGGGAGGCACCAGGGCGCCAGCGTGCCGCGCCAGGGCGATCTCCGCCGTCAGCCGCGTGCCCTGGGCGAAACGCAGCACTTGCCCCTCGCTCGCGGGCCAGACGCCGACCTCGATGGCCTGGGCCCCATCGGTGCAGCGCACGGCGAAAGTGCGCGGGCACTTCTCGAGGAACTCGCGCACGCCGACAGCCAGGCCGCCGTCCGTGCTTTGTAGATCGAGCCAGCCGTCGGTGCGTTTGCCCGAGGCCGCCACGGCGTTGCCGCAGCGGAAGGTCCACGCCCCCTTGGAGTCGGCCACGCAGGAGCCCGTGCCGGTCTGGTCCAGGACCTGCGGGCTGCCGTCCGCCGCCAGCAGATGGCCCCGGAGCTCGGGACCGGTGCCGGGGCACGCGCCCTCGGCGGCCACGGCTACCGTCTCGACGCGGAGCCGCTCGAAGCAGGCCCCGCCCGAGGTCCGCACCCGGACTGCCAGCTCCAGACCGGTCCAGACGCCGCTCCCGGGTTGGAGCGTGTCTGCACCGACGCGGGGTCGTGGGGCCGCCGTGGCCCCCGCCGCTGCCGGCAAGGCGCCGGCGGCCGGCACGCCGGGCCCGAAGCTCACCGGCAACCCCCTGACGGCCGCCTCGGTATCGGCCCGGAACCGCAGGCGGAGCCACTTGACGCTGCCATCCGGCCAGAGAACCAGCGGCAGCGTCGTCAGCGCGGAGACGCCTTCCACGCGGATGCCGTCCTCCGGCCGGAAGGCTCGACGGGCGAAGGGCATGCCGGCGGTCACCCATTCCTGGCGTCGGGGCAGGCCATGTTCCTGGGTCAGGCGCAGGGTGGTCTCCTGCACGGGCGCCGGGGACGAGGCCGGCTCGGCCGCTACGGGCCGCTCCAGGCAGCCGGTTCACGGAAGTCGACGTAGGCGGCGTTGGCCTGAGTGGCCCGGCGTGCCGGGCGGATCGAGAGCTTCGCCTGTGGGTTGCCGGTGAACTCCCAGCGGCCCAGCGCGTCCTCACCGGCGGCGAACGTCTCCGCAAAGATCGCCTGCGGATCGGCGGCTTCGGGCGCCTCGACATCGCGAGTGCGGCCCTGGCGGTGGCGGTCTGCGATCTCCGCATCCGTCAGAGCCCGCCCCCACACGGCTACCTCGCCGACGAGCCCGTCGAACGTACGCGCCCCGGCGCCAGCCGCGGAGCTGCCGCCGCTCCTGCCGTCGACGTCGAGAGCCTGCCCCGTGCCGGAGTGCGCCCACCGCGCCTCGGGCACTCTCGCGTCGTTCCCGTGGCCGCTGTTGTCGGGCACGGTCTCGCCCTGGCCGGCAGGGAAGACCCAGCGGCCCAGTTCGGGCTAGGCCGCGCCGACGACTGCCGCCAGGCTGAGGGCGGCCAGCACCGCGCCCGCCAGGGCGCGCCCCGGCCACCAGGGCGCCGGACCCGCCGTGGGCCGCCACTCCGGCAAATGCGACCCGACCGCTCCCGTGACTCCACCGGACATACCGTTCGCTTGTCTCCTCGGCATCTACCGTGGCTCCAGGCTCTCGATGGCGCGGGCCAGCTCCAGCCGCCGGGCCAGCAACGGCGCCGGGTCCTGGGTGTAGACGGTGAGCGAGGCCGAGACGTCAGCGGGCACCTGCAACAGCGCCTCGCACTTGGCGGCCAGCTCCGGCGCTAGGCCAGCGCGCCTCTCGGCTAGGAGCCGCTTGAGCAGCGCCAGGTACTCGTAGTCTTCGACGCCATCGCGAAGGGCTTCCCAGCGAAGGCTGGTGACCGGGCCGTCGAGCACGGCCTCGGTCTGAGTCCCGGTAGCGGCCCGGGGTGGGTAGAGGAAACGGCCGTCGCCGACGTTCCAGCGGCGCTTCTCACCACGGGGCGTGCCGTAGCCATCCACCCAGCTCATGGCATCCAGGTACGGGTTCTGCGGCGCATCGGGGTAGGCGGCCGAGCTGGTCCACCAGACCGTCTCCCAGATCAGCGCGCCATCGACATGCTCCTGCCACGCCTGCCAGAACCACAGCCGCAGGTCGGTGCCGGCGCGGTCGATGAAGTTGGCGATGTAGGGGGCCTTGGGCCCACAGCAGATGTACCAGGTGTAGAGGTCGCCGGCCTGCTGCCGGCCGGCGGCAAACTCGCGCTGGTGCGAGTCCATGATCGGGCACCAAAGGTCGATGAGGCCGAGGAAGTCCTCCGCCGCGCCGAGATTCATGGGTACCATCCGGCGTAGACCGGGGAAGCTGTCTTTGAGGCGGCGGAGCTGACTGCAGACGAAGGGGTAGTCCTTGGTATCCGGCTCGTCGAAGGGGTAGACCACGGCGCGGTCGAGCAGGCCCCTGGCGGCCAGGTGTTCCCGCGCTGCGTCGCACCAGGCCTTGAGCAGCGCCGCATACTCGGGCGTGCCTTCGCCGTAGCCGCAGAGTTCGCCCGGGTAGCGGGCGTGGAACGTGCCGCCGCCGAGCCCAGGAACGTTGAAAACGAAGGAGTTGAAGTGGTACTCGTTCACGGCATGGACCATGGCCTGGTCCCAGCGCTCCCAATCGAAGCGGACGAGGTCGGCACCGGCCAGGGGTACGGCGTTCTCGAAGCCGCCGTCTTCGATCAGCTCCCTGCCGGAGGCGGTGTCCGTGAGCGACACCTCGTCCACCCAGACGCTGCCGGTCTTGTCTCCGCCCGGGGTCCATTCGCAGCCGAGGAAAGCCGGGGTTGCGGACTTCGCACCGGGCGGCGGGTCGGCGAAAGTGAACTCGGCCGGGCGCCACTCGCTGCTGCCGGGCAACTGGGCGTGCTTGTTCCGGTTCGGGATGTGGCTGCCGCCGGCGTCGAGGTAGGAGAGGACCGCCAGGGCCGGGTCAGGCCCGGAAGTGCGGTACCACAGGCGCAGGCGCAACGGCGCGGCAGCGACGGAGATGGGTTCCGCGTAGTTGGCCTGAGGGGCGCTCGTGGTCGAGGTGTCCTCGCTGAACAGGCAGTGTTGGCCGGCGTGGGGCCGGTCCGACACCACCCGTCCCCCCTGCCAACGACTGCCGGTTCGCCATTGGTAGGTGAAGCGGTCCAGGGGTGCCGGGTCGTACGGCGAGATGCGGTGCTCGGCGAAGCTGCGCAGGTACTGGTCCATCACCCGCCGCCGGTCGCCGTCAGTCTGCAGGTTGTGGTAGCGCAGGACGTTGCCGGCGCTGAAACCGAAGAGGGTGCGGCAGGTGCTCGCCGCTGGCAGGGCGAAGCCGAAGACCTCCACCTCGAGGGGCACGGTGGCGCTGTACCCCGCGGCCGTCAGCGTGACCTGGCCCTGATAGAGCCCGGGCCGGACGTCGGCCGGCGCCTGGACGCTGAGCCACAGGGGTTGGTTCACGCCGGCAGGTACATCGACTCCCTGGGCGAGTGGCGGCAACGGGTCGGGCCACAGGCCAGTCCGGCCGAACTCGTCGGAGGCGTACTGCACCGCGACGTAGTCCACCGCCAGAACCTGAACTGCCGCCGCCGGCAGCGTGTCACCCGCCGCCGTACGCAGCGCGTCGACCGCGGCGGTGAGCTCCCGCAACGGCCGCTCAGGCCGCACGACGAGTTGCGCGCCCTCGCTCTCGTTGCCGGCCAGGCGGATGACGACGGCCCGGCCCGCGGCGCTCGGGGCCGGGCGCGTGCGGCTGATCCTCCAGCCGGCGGTGGCCCACCAGAGCGCGACATCCGGGTCCGGGGAGGGCAGCCCCTCGCCGTAGTGGCTCACGTCCAGGACGCAGACGGTGGCCTCGGACGCCAAGCGGGTCCGGTGTCCGGGCCCCAGCGTGAGTTCCAGAACATAGAGTCCTGCCTGGGCAGTGTCGTAGGGCAGCCGCACCGGGGCTACGGCGTCGGCCGCCAAGGTCAGGGGCTCACCGCGGATCGTCGCGGTCCTGCCGAAGGGGTCCCGCACGGCCAACTCCGGGGCCAGAGCCAGAGCCGCCGGCCCGCGGTTGCGGACGCGGACGGCCAGCGTCGGCGGCTCAGTCACGGCATTCGCGGGCAGCACCTCGATCGCCTCGTCCTCGGCCAGGACCGTGAGCGCCGCGGACCGCCCGGCGCCGTCCGGGCCGGTGCCATCCACGGCGGCATCGTACTCGTAGCCGGTAACCTGGAAGAAGACCGGCTGGCTGGTGTCGGACGCGTCACAGCGGAGGCGCACCCAGACGGCGGCCGCAGGGAGCATGTCGGCAGGGAGGTCCAGGGCCGGTGCCGGTTGGCCGTGGCGCACGCTCCCCAGGAGGCGGTAGGCCTGGCCGTCCGCCGAGGCCTCGACCTGGAGACCCAGGCTGGTGGCCTCGTGGAACCAGACCGTCGGCCGAACTGTCGCGCGGACCTGGCGCCGGCCGGCCAGGGCGTGGCGGTAGACCACGTACTGGCCACCAGCCATGAACCGCCAGCGGTTGTCATGGAACAGCGCCGTGAACCCCGCCAGCGGACGGCTGACCGTGCGCCAGGTCTCCAGTGGCGCTGAGAAGCGGTAGCGGTCTCCGGACAGGCTCTCGCCCTCGCCGAGCGCCGTCTCGCCGCAGGCCAGGTGCGACAGGCGCACCGCATGCAGTTCGACCTGGTCGAAGTCCAGGACGCCCTGCAACTGCCACTGGCCCAGCGTCAGGTGTGGCGGAGGGACGGCGGTCGCGTCCGGGGCCGCGAAGCGCAGACGGTGTTCCTGCCAGCGCGGCTCGCCCTGGGCGGGCGTCAACCGCACGACCTGGATGCCGAAGTCCGGGCCGATGACGGCGTACCCCGCCGCGGTGACGCCGCCGTCAGACCGGAGGCGGTAGCGCGCGCAGAGCTCGTAGGCCGCGCCAGGTTCGAGCGTCAGTGGGGCGCTGGCCCACTGTCCGCCGGCACGCACGGTGGCAAAGCGGGTGCCGTCAGCCGCCGGCCCCTGGCCCCACTCGGTTGGCCCCGTGGCGGTCCACCCGGCAGGGACCTGGGCGCCAGCCTCGAAGGACGGGTTGGCGACCTCCGGCAGGGCCGCCCGGGCGGTGCCCCAGAGCAGAGCCGCGGCCACGGTCCAGGCGGTTGCGATCGGCGTCTGGGTCACGGGTGCCTCCTGGTGACGAACGCACTCACGGGTGAAGGTACTGCCGGCGGCAGTAATGTACCGCCAGACCGGGTTCCGCGGGCACGGAGGGGGCACGCACCTGATCGGCCAGGGCTACCGCAAAGAGCAGATCCTGACCGAGATCTGGGACGAGCCGAACGACGCCAACATCGAGAGCTGGCTGCTCATGGCCCGGGAGGTCAAGGCGCACGACCCCGCGGCCCTGGTCTATGCCAACCCGCCCGAGGACTGGGAGGGGCATCCCTGCACGCTGGAGAGGACGGTCCGCCCCATGGCGCCTTTCGTGGACGTCTGGGCACCGCACCTGAACCTTATCGACCAGTTTCCCGACACCCTCGCCTGCATGAAGGCCACCGGCAAGCCCATCTGGTTCTACCGGAACGTCGGGTTGGCCTACTCGCGCAACGAGGGCCCGGCCAGCGGCTGGTACCGCACCGCGCCCTGGTACGTCCTGAAGCACGGCCTCCAGGGCGTGGGGGTCTGGTCGGCCAGCAGCACGTACGGCGATCCCCCGACGCTCGACGCGGCCGTGGACGCCGGCATGCCGCCGCGGGCCTGGGTCACGGACGGCTCACGGACTCTGGTCGCCTGGCGTCCCGACGGCCCCGGCGCCCTGGCTGCCGGGGTCGTGCCGGCCGCCGTCGGCGACCTCATGGGCTTACCCCTGGCCGTCACCGGCCAGAGCGTCGCGGTGGCTTCGGGGCCGGTCTACGTCGAGCTGCCCAAGCCCTGACCCCACAGGCGCGGCGGCGTGGCCGAGTCCCGGCCCAGCCGTGGGTCCCATGGTGCCGTCTGGCCCTGGCGTCGGGCCACGCGTCGCGCTGCTTCGGAGCGGTCTGCGGGTCGTTGGCGCCTGGCTGGCTTTTCCGGCGGTGTACTACGTGTTCGGCATGCTCCTGATGGCGCTCTGCCCCTGGGCTCGGCGGTACTATGAGGAGGGCCAGGCCGGGCTGCACCTCCCCGCCCTTGGGACCGTGGTGCTGGTCCAGCTCCTGCGCAGTGCCCTGTTTCTGGTGTCCGTTCTGCCGGTCCCACCAGCGTGGCGCGGCAGCCGCACCCCCCTGGCCTGGACCCTTGGGCTGGCCTACTGGGCCCTGGTCGGACTCCTCGGGATGATCCAGGCTCCGTGGATGCCGGCCACGCTGCGCGTCGCCCATGCCATCGAGATCCCGGCCGACTCCCTGGTCTCCGCGTGGGCACTGGTCCCGGCTACGGGTGAGCGCGTGGGAACGTGAATGCGTGACGTCGTGGGAGACGACCGGCGTTGGCTCCGCAATCCTCACGCCATCAGGCACTCACGCTTTCACAGCGCCAGTGACCAACACCGACGGCCGTTGGGAAAACGGATCAGCCCTGCCGCGGTCTGAGGTTGGCTTGCTCCCAGGCTCTGGGGACTCTACCGTATCGCGAAACCGATCGGGAGCCGCGACTCTTCGTCGCAGGCGAGGCACGAAACGGGCCAGGCCGATGCCCCCAAAGACGTCACGACGCATGTGTCTCCTCACCGTGCTCCTCGGTGTGGTCGCCTGCACGCCGGGCAGGGCTCAGGACTTCCCCCGCATCGCCAACCTGTGGGGGGCCTCCCCCGCGAGCCGGGACTACGACCAGTGGGCGCGCTACGACCTGCTGGTGCTGGCCGGTGGCTCGCTCGAGGACTGGCGGCGCTTCCGGGAGGGGATCCGGGCACGGAACCCGGGGACCCGGCTCCTCGACACAGCCCCGCTCATGAACCTGGGCGCTCCTCGGCACACGTCCTGGATGCGAGACGAGTGGTACCTGCGGCGCCCCGACGGCGAGTTGGCCAACTGGTGGGCCGGCCAGGCCTACGTACCGAACCTGTTCGTCGATCCGTGCCTGGACGCGCTCGTCGCCCAAACGGTGACCACGGCCGAGGTGCGCCTGCGTGAGGGCCTGATCGATGGTCTGTTCTATGACAGTGTGGTGGGGGCTGTCACCTGGCTCGGGGACGTGGACACCGACCGCGACGGTCATGCCGACGTTCCCGGCGCCGTCAACGCCCGCTGGCAGGAACGACAGAACCTCTTCTTCCGTCGCCTGCGGGAACGCTGGCCCACGGTGCTGATTCTGGCCAACGACGTGGATCAGGGTCACGCCGCCGGCGTCAACGGCCGGCTCTTCGAGGGAGCGCCGCTGCTGGAGCGGGTCGCCAGCGGGGCCATGGGTGTGGGGGACGCCGTTCGCGCCCTGAACACGTGGATGACGGCGTCCGTTTGGCCTCCCATCACCGTCGCCATCATGACTCATCCCCTTGGCGGTCAGGGCTGGCGCGTCGGCCAGGGGGACAAGGTGACCACGCCGGGCGAGCTCGACCGGGCCCGACGGGACTTCCGGCGCATGCGGCTCGGGCTGGCCACGACGCTGATGAGCGACGCCTACTTCGCCTACGACCTGGGGACCGTCTGGTATGGGCTGCCGTGGTGGTATGCCGAGTACGACGCGCCCTTGGGCCAGCCCCTGGGGCCCGCGGAAGAGGTCTTCGACGTGCCGCCGGTGACGGTCCTGGACTGGCGCGCCGGCCAGGCGCCTGAGGCCCTGGCGGTGGACGCAGCCAGCCACATCACCCCCGAGGGCGTGCTGGGCGAGGTGGCGGACCCGGCCGCGTCCTGGTGCCGGCTATTCGGTACGGACCACGCCAGGCTGTCGCTCGAACCCGGCAAGAGCTACCGGATCCAGGCCGAGTGCGAGGTCGTGCGGCAACCGACGGGTACGTTCCAGTTCAACGTCCGCACGGGCCGCGGCGGGTGGGAGAACCATGACAAAGCCGTTGCCCTGAACGCGGCGCCGGCGGGGACATCCTGGACGCTGGATGTGACCATCGTCCCGGACGACTTCGACGACTATCAGGCCGAGTGGCACCTGCTGGGGGCCGGGGCCCTGCGGCTGCGGCGGCTCACGGTGACGCGGGTCGGGCAGAGCTACTGGCGCCGGCGCTTCAGTGGCGGTCTGGTGCTGGCGAACGGCACCCAACGCGGGTTCGCGGTGGCACTGCCGCAGCCCCTGCGCCGGCTGACCGACGCGGACGCCCCGCGCCACGTCCTCGAAGTGGACGACGCCGGCCCCGGCTTCGCCTGCCAGGGCGCCTGGGAGCGCCGCAGCGGCGAGGGCTTCTACTACGGCGCCGGGTACCGCGTTGCAGCCAAGGCCGGAGACACGGCCCAGTGGACCTTCACCGCGCCCGCCGAGGACGTCTACACGCTGCACGTGGTCCTGCCCAAGGACGGCCGTTCCGGACGCCCCGGCAGAGGCGATGTCAGCGATGCGGCGATGTACACGGTGACCCAGCCGGCTGGGGGGCCGTCCGTCGTCCTTGACCAGCGCCAGGGCGACGGGGGTTGGGCGCGGCTGTTCGTCGTTCCGTTACGGGTGGGCGACCCCTGTACCGTGGTCCTGCGCAGCGGCGGTGCCGGACCGACGGCGGCGGATGCGCTCCGGGCCGAGGGCGGTGCCCGCTTCAACGACGGTGCCGTGCTCGAACGGGCCGGTCTGGCACCGCTGGATGGCGTCATCCTCCTCAATCGATGAAGGGGGGCGGGAGACGCACGGAGCCCGGGTGCAGCGGCGGGATGGTCTCTGCCGCGCTCCGGATGGCCACAGTCCAGCCGCGGGTCGGGACTCCTACCGATGGAGGCAGGCTATGACGGACGCCAATGCAATGCGGGCACGCGCGGGCGTCGTTTCCCTACTACTGGTGGCGTTCGGGACGCCGGCCGTGCTGGCGGCCCAGCCCGCAATGGTCGCCAACGTGAAGGTGCTCTCCGACCCTGTCCGCGACGTCTCCAGCCTCGAGGCCTGGCGGGCGTCCTGGATCCGCCCGGAGATGAGCGACAAGGACAAGGCGCTCGCCATCTGGGAGTGCATGGTCGCGCACCAGTACCAGGACGCCCCGCCGCTGGAGTTCCTGAACCACGAGAACGTAGTCCAGGACGCGCTCAAGATGATGAACGTCTACGGCTACTCGTTCTGCGGCGTGGCGGCGAACGAGATCGCCTCGCTGGCGCGTTACGTGGGGCTGAAGGCCCGCATCTCGACCATCAACACCCACGTGGTGCCGGAGGTCTGGTGGGACGACGGTTGGCATATGCTGGATGCCTCGCTGATCAACTTCTTCGTCGTCAAAGACCAGCCCGCCGACGCCATCAATGGCCGGTTCTCCAAGGCCTTGAGCAACTACGCGGTGCCCAACGGCCGGATCGCCTCCGTCGAGGAGGTCCTCGCGGCGGTGAAGGGGTGGTACGACCAGAACCCCGGCTACCGCGACCCCGCGGCCAAGGAAGGCGCTATGCCTCGCGGCAACGACGCCAGGCTCCGGGCCTTCCACCAGGAGGGCGGCTGGCAAGGCTGGAAACGCGGGCCGAAGCTCCTGGCAGACTGCCCTTTCTACAGCGATGACGGGTGGCTGCCGGCGCACACGCACGGCTGGTACTCGACCATGCAGGAGTACGACGGCAGCACCTACTTCCCCTACGAGGGCGGCTACTCCATGGGCTACAAGGTCAACCTCCAGCTCCGCCCCGGCGAGAAACTGGTGCGCGACTGGTCCAATCGAGGGCTGCACGTGAACCTGGACGGCGCCGGCGAGGCCCCAGGCTGCCTCAACGCCAGGATCGGCGAGGGTCCGCTTGCCTACGCCCCGAGGTTCGGCGACCTGGCGCCCGGGCGGATCGGCAACGGCCGCCTCGAGTACCGTGTCCCCCTCGGAGACCCCATGCTGGAACAGACCGCAATGCGCTACGAGAACCTGCAGGCGGACCCCGGCACCAAGCCCGTCCTGCAGCCTCGCGACCCTTCCCGCCAGGGCATCCTCGAGCTCCGCCTGCCCTGCAGCTACGTCTACCTCAAGGGCGAGGTGGTCGTGGACGCGGTGGTCGCTGAGGGCGGTGCGGTGGGCGTCTTCCTCTCGGACAACAACGGCCTCGACTGGCAGGAGATCGGCAGGATCGCCGTAAGCGGCGCGGCGCGGTTCGACCTTGGCAAGCAGATCCTGCGGCGCTACGACTACCGGCTGCGGCTGCTGCCCAAGGGCAAGGGGACCGGGCTCAATAACCTATTCATAGGCAATGATATCCAGCACTCCCAGCGGGCCCTGCCGGCCTTGGCTCAGGGCGAGAACCGGATTGCCTTCAGCGTCGGGCCGCAGGAGGGCACCGTGACCGTTGAAGGCTCCTGCTTCCCGGCCGACAACCGGGGACTGAACCTCACCTGGAAGGACTTCCATCCGGAGGTCAAGGGGCTGTCGGAGAACGGCCTCGTCTGCCAGGGCGAGATCGGCGAGATCAGCTACCGCATCGAGACCCCCGCGCCCATGGTCGGGTTGACGGTCTTCACGCACTACCGGGCGCGGTCCGCCAAAGGGCAGTGGGACGTCCAGGTGTCGTTCGACAGCGGGCAGACGTTCCGCAGCGTCGGCACATGCCTTGGTCCGACCGTGTTCAGCGGGGTCTTCCTGCAAGTGACCGACATCCCGCCCGGCACGCGTTCGGCGCTGGTCCGCTGGCAGGGCACCGCCGGCGGCAACGCCCTGATGCTCTTCAACCAGCGCCTCGATGCGGACTACGCCCTTCCCAACGCGGGTTTCCGACCGGTGAAGGTGACCTACCTGTGGGAGGAAGGTGGCATCGGGGAAGCGGATGTGCACGTCGCCGCGGCGCCGGCGGAGACGTATACCATCCGCTGCGAGAGCCAGCCCACCATGCGCTCCATCGTCCTGGAACTGGCTGACTGACGCCGGTCTGGCCCGTCCCGGCGCCTGCTGCCTTGCCTTCCGCCGTCCAGAGTGTTGTTTATGGGTGGCCCCGGAGTGCCCGGTCGGGCCATGGGTGTCCCGACCTCGGCGTAGGTGGCTGCGCGGACGCAAAGGAGGCTGCCAATGACGCCCATCGGGCACGCACTCGCCAACCAGTCCCGCGGGGCTTTCGGAGGTCTGCGGGACATCCTCGCCAAGTTGCCGGACGACGAGTGGTACGCGGGGGTGACCGTGGACCAGGTGCCCGCGAGGCGGGCTCATCACGCGATCATGTGGGCGGGCCGCTACTGCCGGCCGCCCCGAGGACACCATCCTACGGCCAGAGGCGCCACTCCCGAGTCCACCTACCGTCGCCGCGCCGAGATGGTGGCCTACCTGGAGGAGACCGCACTGCAGATAGACACTGCCCTGTCTGCGACCACGGACGAGCAGTTCGCCGGCCCCGGCGGCGGTGGGCACACGCTGCTGGAGCACTGGATATACAACCTCCGGCACCTGCAGCACCATGTGGGGCAGCTCAGCTCGACGCTTCGCGAACGCCGCCTGCCGTTCATGAAGTGGCACTGAAGCAGGCGGGTGCGCAAGATGGAGGCCGCTGGCCGAACGAACCGCCTCCGAGGGCAGGAGACCGGCGGAATGCCGGGCTCTGGGCAGGAAGCCGCGAGCTCGGTGCGCCAAACCGGGCGCGTCGCGCGGGTCCGACGGGACCCGGGCCCATCCGCCATGGGCTTGTACGCCGCTGGAAGGGCCGACCGGGACTCGGGCTGGACAGCCGCAACGGCCCACAGTACGATAGCCTACGCATCGGTTTCAGCAGGGCGGAAGGAAGAGCATCGTGGCGAACAACCTGATACAGCCAGCCCTGAACAACGCCGCCTGCGAGGCTGTCATCGCCGGCACCCATCACGGCACCCTGGTGATGTGCGTGGACAACACCCCCTACGCCGTGCCCATGAACCATGCCTTTGTCGGCGGGAGTTTCTACTTTCACTGCGCCGTCCGCGGGCGGAAGATCGACATGCTGAAGCAGAACCCCAACGTCGTCTACGTGGTCACCAAGCCGCACGCGACCGCCGACGAGATGCGCGAGGACAAGCGCTGCCACGGCCCCTGGGAGAGCCTTCTCGCCTACGGCACGGCCCGCGTCGTCGAAGACCGCGCCGGCAAGGCTACCGCCTACCGTGCGTTCATGGGTTGCTACGGGACCGAGAACTACACGATGACCGACCGCGCTCACGAGACCACGTCGATGATCGTCATCGAGGTCGCCTCGATGACCGTCCGGGCCGAACTGACTCAAGGCAAGAACGAGTACTGGCTCTGGCGGCCCCAGCCACAGCCGTCAGCGGACGCCGGCGTCGCCAAGACTGCGGAGGCACAGACCAGGGGTTGACTGCGCCGACCGCAACCGCAACCCGGAGAGAGGACGCGCCATGGCCACAGGGGTGGAGATGCCTGTTGCCGTGGAGTGCTGGGATTGCCTGGAGGCCGCGTGGGCGGGCCCGGCGGCGGGCAATCCGTTCACCGATGTGGAGTTTGGAACGGTTACCCAGACATGAGGCCAGCCAGGCTCATGGCCCTTCCAGACGGGTGGGGCCCACCATCGGGCCGCTGGAGTGCGCCTTCGCCAAGGACGGCGTGGCCACCGTCGCCGCGGCGCCGGGGCAAGGCTACTTCTGGGGGATCTTCTGATCTGCCAAGGCCTGCAACAGCAACCTCGCCTTGTCGGCGACCGCCTCGCCCTTCTCGATGCTCCGGATCACGCCCTTGTCGTCGATCAGAAGCACCCACCGCACGCACGTTGGGCCCGTGCCGTTGCGGAGGGCGCCGTAGGCGGTCGCGGTGGCCTTGTCCGGGTCTGAGAGCAGCGGGTAGGTCAGCTCAGTTCCTTGGCAAAGGCCTGGCATTCCTCCGGCGTGCTGGTGGTGATCCCGAGCACCTGCACCTTGTACTTGCCGATTTCCTCGAGCTTCTCCTGAATGCCGGAGAGCTGGGTCTTGGAGCCGCCGCTGCCGGCACGAAGGAACCAGACCAGGGCCACCGCCGACTTGCCTTGGAACTGCTCCAGAGTGTACTCCTTGCCATCGGTGGCCATCAGCTTCAGGAGCGGGGCCTTGCCCCCGACCTCCAGGGCAGCCTTGTCCTGGGCCGCGCAGACCGTCACCGCAGCCGCCACCGCGAGACCGACAAACAGCTTCTTCATACCGAGTGCCATCCTTTCCAGTGTGACCGGGGCTCCGGCGGAGTCCGCCGGGACTCCCCTTCCTATCTGACTCCAAGGGGTCGCTGATCCTCCACTTCACTGCACGCCTCTCTCAGGCCATCGGCTACCTCCTTCCTTGCCGCTCGGCACGCCGCCAGGCGCTACGGTGGCGGGCGCACGCTGAACCGGCTTCCTGGCGCCAGGCTCGGCGCCGGCTCGGTTGCCGCGCCGCCGCACAGGCGCAGGGCGCCCAGCGTGAGACAGACCAACAAAACCCTCATTCCACAACCCATCCTTCCTGGGTCACCGGTGCCGCGGCCGGCAAGCGCGCACAGGACCCGGGCGGGCCTGCACGGGTCGACCGACATAGCTCAGCTCTGCTGCCCGGAAGCCCGTCTCCTACACTACTGCATTTCGGGGACCAAGCGTTCCCGCACCGTACATCATCGGCCCTGAGCCCGATATCGACACGGTGACGGTCTCTGGGGGCCCCTTACCGCCATCTACTCCTGGCTGGTGGGGGAGGGCCTCGGCGAGTTGTTCACGGCGGCGGGTCTGGCCGGTGACCACGATGCCGTGAGGCGCAGACAACGTTGCGGGCTGCCGCCACGATGCCGCGCACCTTCTCGGGCAGCTCTGGCCGCGGCAGGCTGTCCCTCAGGGTGTCGCCCCAGGCTGCCACGGCTGCCTTGCCGTAGAGGAGCTTGGACCCGACCAGGAAGACGGGCCGGTCGCCCCCTGGACTGCCAAGGGCCTCCTCGACCTGGCCCAGTAGAGGGTAGTTCCGCTCGATGTCGTCAGTGTCGATGAAGGCCACCGGCGGCAGGCGCTGACGGAACCGTGCCTCCAGGTCCGGCAGGAAGTCGGTCTTGAGCCACTCGCACTCCTCGCAAGTGGCCGATGCGAACCCAAGCCATGTGTCCGGCGCGGGCTGCCATTCGGGCGGGGCATCAGTGGCCTCCTGCGCGCCGGCTGTGGCCGCCAGGATGACGGCGAAGCTCAGCGCCCAGACGGCCGCTATCCTCGACCGGGGGCGACAAGGGGCAGGCAGGCGATCTGTCAGTGTGGGCATGGCCCTTCCCTCAGCGCTGCGCCAACCCTTCACGCAGCACCAGGGTCGCCATGCACAGATCGTAGCACGAGCGGAACGCCGGACACTGCTGGCATGCCTCCCATTCGTCCTCGTTCACCGTCAGGGCGCGGGACTGGACCCCGATGCCCTGGCTCGTGACGAGTGCCGTGAATGCCTTGCCGCGCAATGGCTTGTTGTACTCAAGGCGAGCGAGATCGGGGAACATGGTCCCATGGCACTTCGGGTGGTTCCCAGCCATAGGCTGTCTCCTTGGAGCTCTGCAGAAGCTACCGTTCCGGTGCGTCCGCCCCGGTCCCCGTGGGCGTCTCGCACTCGACGGACTCCGGCAGTGTCTCAACAAACGCCCGGATCTCGTCGCGCACACGCCGGTAGTGACCGAGCGCCTCGGCCTCCGTAGGGGCTGACTTCGCCAGCCGTGGCGGGTCGTCGAAGCCCTTGTGCACGACCCGGGTCCGCCCCGGGAACAGCGGGCAACTCTCGTCCGCACGGTCGCAAACCGTGATGACGACGTCGAACACGGTTCCTGCCAGCTCGTCCACGTGCTTCGAGCGCTGAGCGGAGATATCGACCCCAGCCTCCCGCATGACCCGGACCGCGTGCGGGTTCAGGCCGTGGGTCTCGATGCCCGCCGAGTAGGCCTCCATCACGTCGCCCTTCAGGTGCCGCGCCCAGCCCTCGGCCATCTGGCTGCGACAGGAGTTGCCAGTGCACAGGAAGAGGATGCGCATGCGCCAGTACCCCCGTCGGTCAGTTCTGCTTGCGGCCCGCACCGCCAGCGCCAGCCTTGCCGCCCCCAGCGGGCGCGTCCGGCGCCTGGCTGTCACAGCAGGAGGACGGCTGGGCTCCCTTGGCCCCCGGGGCCTTGCCGTCGTCCTCGGGGACCTCCTCGATGCGCACGTTGCAGCAGCGGGACTTCTCCGCCCCGAAGAGCCTCGCGAAGATGCCTTCTTTCTTTGCCTCAGCCGTGGTTCGGTCTCCTTCTCGGAGCGCATTGAACACGAAGCCGGCCCCCACAGCCGCAAGGAACACGACGCCGACGAAGACGGCAACCAGTCGGACCTTGAAGGTGCTGGCCAGCATGCTCATCTCGGGGATGCTCATGCCGGCGCTGCCGACGATCAGGGCGATGACCGCCCCCAGGCTCATGCCCTTCTGGGTCAGGGCCAGGCCGATGGGGATCACGGTCTCCGCCCGCACGTACAACGGTATGCCGATCAGCGCGGCCACGGGGATCGCCAGCGGGTTGTTCGGCCCCGCCACCAAATCCGCCAGAATCAGCGCGAAAAACCGCACCGATACCCACAGCGTATTCACGCGGTTGCCGCCCTTCCTTTCGTCCACAGCAGCAGCGTCGAGCTGATGACCACCGTGATGCAGCCGGCCTCCTGGAACAGCACCGCGATGACGGGGGTCATCAGCCCAGCAATGCTCAAGGTCAGGCCAATCACGTTGTAGATCATCGAGAAGAAGATGTTCAGCTTGATGCGCCGCAGCACTTTGGCGGACATCCACATGAAATCGGCGACCCTGGAGATGTCATCGTTCATCAGGGTGACGTCGGCGGTCTCGATGGCCACGTCGGTACCGGCCGCCCCCATGGCGATCCCGACATCGGCCAAAGCCAGGGCCGGCGCGTCGTTGATGCCGTCGCCGACCATGGCGACCACCTGGCCATCCGCCTGGCAGGCCCTGACGAACTCCTGCTTGTGCTCGGGGAGGAGCTCAGCGCGGAAGTCGTCCACCCCGATGGCGCGGGCCACCGCGGCCGCGACCTTGGGGTGGTCGCCCGTCAGCATGGTGATACGCTTGACGCCCATGGCCTTGAGCGCCCGGATGGCGCCGGGGATCTCCGGGCGTATCTCATCGGCAATCGCCAGCACACCCACGGTCACGCCGTCGCGGGCCACCAGCACGGCAGTACGCCCCAGCTCGGACTGAGCGGCGACGACGCTTTCGGTTTCCGGGGTGATCGCCAGGCCGGAGTCACGCAGGAACGCCGGCTTGCCGACACGGATCGTCGTGCCCTGCCATTGGGCCGTGACGCCCATGCCGGTCGCGGTGGTGAAGCTCTCCGGCTCCGGGATGGCGAGACCCTTCTCTCTGCCAGATGCCAGGATGGAGCGGGCCAACGGGTGCTCCGAGTACCTCTCGGCAATGCAGGCGAGCCGCAGGACCTCGTCCGCGACGCAGCCGTCAAGGCGGACGACGTCCGTCAGTTTCGGCCTGCCGAACGTGAAGGTCCCGGTCTTGTCCACCAGCAGGTGGTCGATCCTGTGTCCGAGTTCGAGGAAGGTCCCGCCTTTGACCAGCACCGCCCGGCGTGCCAGGTTCGAGACGCCGGCCGTCACCGCGGTCGGCGTGGCGATGGCAAAGGCACAGGGGCACGCCACCAGGAGCACCGATACGGCCGCCTTGAGGTCGCCGGTGACGAAGAAGGCCAGAACGGCCAGCACGATGACCGTGGGCAGGAACCATGTGGTGAAACGGTCGGCCAGGTTCTGAATCGGGGCCCGCGTGCCCTGGGCTTCCTGCACCAGGTGCACGATCCGGGCCAGCGTAGTGTTCTCCCCGACCTTCTCGGTGCGGACCTCAAGCCGCCCGGACTCGTTGAGCGTCCCACTGAACACCGCGCTGCCGACCGCCTTCTCGACCGGCATGGACTCGCCCGTGATGGGAGCCTGGTTGACACTGCTCGCCCCCGCGACCACCACGCCGTCCACCGCAATGCGCTCCCCCGGCCGGACGACCACCTGGTCGCCCATCTGCAGCTCGGCAACGTCTACGGTGACTTCCGCGCCGTCGCGGCGAACCGTCGCGGTCCGGGGCGTGAAGTCGAGCAGGTCGCGGATGCTCCGCCGCGTCTTGTCAAGGGTGTAGGTCTCGAGCGCCCCCGCGACCGCCATGATGAAGACAATGATGGCTGCCGGGCGGAACTCCCCAATCGCCAGCGTGGCGACCAGGGCCACGACCACGAACACGTTCACCGTGATCTTGCGGCTGAAGAGATCCCTGAAGCCGGCAATGAACCGCTGGAAGCCGCCGAACAGCGTGGCGACCAGGGCCAGCCCCGCGTTGACGAACAGCGGTCCCACCTTCCAGTAAGCGAGCGCCCAGCTCGCCAAGGTCAGTAGAGCCACCGCCACAGGGACAATCGAGAGGACCACCAGCTCCCGGCGATCCGATACCTCGCTCCTGGAATCTCTGTCCATCCTGCCACGATCTCCTGCGGCTCGGTCAACGCGTCCGGCCGGCTCGACGCCACCTGCCTGTTCCAAGGCTCCCGGCGTGCAGGGGCGCACGCTCCATCCGACGGCCGCCCGTCGCATCCCGACCAACGCCTACCGCCCTTGGTCTGCTCGGCGGGATTCCCGTACGCCTGGCTTCTGCGCCGCTCCGTCCTTGGCTGCCGGGGGCTTGGCGGGACCGCAGCAGTTCCCGCCGGAACCGCAACAGCCGCCAGTCTTGGTCATGGAGTCCCAGATGGCCGCCATGATACCCTTCTTCTTCACGTTCCCAGTCTTCGCTTCGTTCACGTCACGTCTCCCTGTGCACCACCGTCGTTGAGCCAACCGCCTGGAACGATCTGGACCGCGACACTGCACTCCGGCACCGATGGGCTAGACGAGCCAGCAGTTACTATCTGCGCACCTCCACAGATAAGCAAATACCGAGAGCGGAATACCCCTAACAGACGGTGCCATAGGTAGTTGTCTCCCGATGATCAGAAGGACAGGAGCAGGTAGAGCCCGGCGGTGACCAGGAGCACGCCCGCAACGGAGCGGATCATCGAGTCGGCCTTGCCCGCCCTCACGGATGCCTTACCGAAGGACACGCCGAAGAGGATGGCTGCCAGGGGCAGGCTGAAGCCCACTGCGAAGGCCGCCATCAGCACCATGCCCCAAAACGTCCGGCCCTGCAGGACCGCGGCGCCGAGCACGATGAAGATGCCCGGATTGCAGGGCAGAGAGCAGGCCGCCACTCCGCCACCGAGGAACAGTCCCCCGAGGGCAGCGTCGCCCCCGCCCCGCGTCACCGGGACTTGCCCCGCCGCGGGCTTCCTGGCGAGCGCCGGCAGTGGCACGAGTTTGAGCGCGGCTAGGCCCACAAGGACTGCCACGACTCCGGCGAAGAGCTTCCAGTACCGTCCGAGGAACGCCTGTGCGGCCTGCCCCACCAGTCCGGCGACGAATCCCAGGATAACCAAGGCCAGCGTAGTGCCCAGCAGGAACCACAGTGCTGAGGCGAACGTGGAGCGTCGGTCCGTGGCAGCCCGGGTCCCGGAGTAGGCGATCAGCATGCCGATCGCCGGCAGCGTGCAGCAGGCGCTGGCGATGGCGCTGACCAGGCCCAGCGCGAACGCTAGTGCGGGGGCGATGGCGCTGGAACTCCCGTCCTGCAGCGCCTGTGTGATCGTTTGGAGCATGTCGGCGGTTACTTCACTTGCAGCCCGAGGGTCCACACCCGCCACTGGCCGGCCCGCACCCGCCGCCGGCACTGGACGCAGCCACGAAGGCCTGGACCAGCTTGGTCTCGGTGACCTCGCCAGAGACGGCCTTCATGCCGCGACCCTTGACCAGCGCCAGGACACCCGGGGCGGCGGCCTGCATCGCGAGCTGTTCGTAGTCGGAAGTGCCCACCTTCAGGGTGAAAAGGCCGATCTTGTTGCCCTGCGCCGAGATGGTGCGCGCGGCGGCCTCCATCGAGGCCTTTGGTGACGCTGCAGCATCCGACTTCCGTGACGGCAGGAACACGAAGACGCCCGTCTGGTCCGCCGCCAGCCGGTTCAGGTCGGCGACGGCCCCGATCTCCGTCCCGATCACCGTCGACGCGGTCTGGGGCACAGGCTCAGCGCCAGCCACCGCGGGCGTCGTGGGCGTTGCCATGGCTGCCGTCGGAGTTGGCGTTACAGGCGCCGCATCCGCGGACTGCAGGGCCGGACCGAGCACGGGCGTGGCAGGCTCATTCGCCACGACGGGCGCCGGCGTCTCAGGGCTCTGGGCAGCACCAGGCTGCGCGACCGCCGCTGCCTGCGCCGCGGGCGCGGCGGCAAACCCGGCGCTCGCTGCCTCAGACTGTGAGGTCGTGGAGGTGTTCTTCACCACGGCTCGGACGACCAGCGCCGCGGCGACGATCAAGATGATCGCTCCCAGCACCCACCGCGTCCGACCCGACGTGCCGTCCGCGTGGCAACTGCACCCCGGACTGCAGGCGGCAGCCTCCGTCGGTGGCTGTTCCGTGGGCGCGCTCGATCCTGTTGCTTCGTTCTTCTGACTCATCGCTTGGTCCTCCGTGTGGTCGATCATCAACCGCAGCAGCCCTTGCCGCCCTTCGGTGCGGGCCTGGCGCAGCAGGCACCCGCCCGCGGCGCGGTGGCACCGGCTTGCTCCTCTACGAACTCCCGCATGGCCGCCATGGCCCCTTTCTCGACCATGCGGCCAACCCCGATCGCTGACCGCACCGCCGCCTGGGGTGCACCGAGATCCCTGGCCCGCGCGGTGTGGAAGGTCAGGCACGGCTGGCAGTGCCCGGCGACGGAGGCGCCGATGGCAATCAGCTCCTTCGTCCGTTCGTCCAACTCCCCGCCCGCCGCAGGGGTCGTGGCCGGAGCACAACAGGTGGCCGCCGTGCCCCGGCTGGCCTCGATATCGGCCGAGCGGACGTACCTCTCCACGCCGCTCCCCGGGAACCAGCCCTTGATGACCTCGCGGCTCTCCTCCTTGACCCGCACCTGGACATCGGCGAACCCGATGTCCGCCAGCACCTGCTCCAGGTCGCTGACCAGGGCGGCGCCGGCAATGCAGCCGCAATGGGCGTCGAGGCTTGACTTCACCTTCGCCGGCAGCGGCTTGACGGCCACCACGTCCGAAATGGCCAGACGGCCGCCTGGACGCAGCACCCGGAACGCTTCGCGGTAGACCTGGGGCTTGTCGGGGGAGAGGTTGATCACGCAGTTCGAGAGGATCACATCCACCGAGCTGTCGGCTACAGGGAGGTGCTCGATCTCCCCGAGACGGAAGTCGACATTCCCGTAGTCGCCTTTCGCGGCGTTCTCCCTGGCCTTGCTGATCATCTCGGGGGTCATGTCCACCCCGATGACCCGGCCGTTGGGGCCGACATGGCGGGCGGCCAGAAAGCAGTCGAAGCCGCCGCCGCTGCCCAGGTCGAGGACCACCTCGCCAGGCTGCAGTGCCGCGATGGCCTGGGGATTGCCGCAGCCCAGCCCAAGGTTGCTGCCCTCGGGAACGGCGGAGATCTCGGCCTCGGAGTAGCCCACCTTCGCCGATGCGGTCGCGCTGCCGGGTGACCCAGCGGCGCAGCAAGTCTTCGGGACGCAGCAGGAGCCGCCCTGCTGGGCAATCTGGGCGTAGCGCGCACGCACGCTCGTGCGTACCGCGTCCTTGCGGGTCGACTCTGTGCTCACGCTTGATCTCCCGAGCCGGGCAAGGCGGCCCCTGAACGTTTGCCGTCACAGGACTTCATCTGCTGCGCCTGGTAGGCACGCAGACGTTGCAGGTCCTCGATAACGCCTGGATGCGCTGCCAGGCAGTCCCGGAAACAGCCCTGCAAGCACTCCTCAAGCTTGCCCCTCGGCACCACCAGCCGGTAGTGCATCCAGGTTCCCTCGCGCCGCGCCTCGACCGCACCGCGGTCCTTCATGATGGCTAGGTGCCGCGAGACTCGGAAGTCCGGTGCGTCCAGAGCGGCAGCCAGCTCACAGACACAGGTCTCACCGTTCAGTGCCAGCAGGACCGCCAGCCTGAGACGGGTCGGGTCGGCCAGGGTCTTGAAAAGGGTCGCTTCAGCCTGCATGCTCGCATGTCCTCTTGGTGCGAATCTGCGCAAGTCCGCAGACACAATACTCCGGCTCTGCTCGCCCGCAAGCGGCGGCGGCAGGGAAAAGCACCACCTCGGTTGCCGCGCGAGGCGGCCGTGCGGTCCATGAGGCCCGCCCTGGCGGTGTCCCGAGCCCGGTCGTCGGTCCGGGGCACGTGGGGGACTGTGGGGTGTTCTGGGGCAACCGCAGCGTCCTCGCTTGAGGTCGGAGTGGAAGAGGTCCGTGAGCAGCGACCGCAGGCGCGGTTCCACCACTCGACCGGCGAATGCAGTCGCGCTCACGGTTCGACCTTCGGCTTCGCCTCGCCGGTCTGACCTTGGCCCTGCTGCGGCCACCGCGCTTGCGGGGCGTTCTGCGGGGTGGTGGCAGCAGCGCCGGGAGGTTCCTTGGCGCGGATCGTGGTCGTCAGTGAATCCACCCGGGAACTGGGCCGGTAGGCGAGGACGACGTCGACAGTGGGTTTCTTGTCGCAGTCGGTGCGCAGAACGCACTTCAGAGCATCGAAGGCCGCCGGAGTCTCATCTCCTGCCACGGGCCTGAAGAGCCTCAGAGTGTACTCTTCCTCCGGTCCCACCGTGACGGGCAGTTCGCCCTCGCAGTCCCAGCCGGGAGGCAGCTCCATCGCCTGAACCTGGACCGGGGTGACGGTCTCGCAGTTCACGAGACGGATGTCGGCCCGAAGAGTGCCATTGCTCAGGCGGGCAGCAGCAGGGTTGTAGCTCGGCTTCAGTCCCACCCCCGCGTAGGGGAACCGTATACTCAAAGTGGCCATACTGGTGGGACGGGTCGGGTCGTCTGTCGTCATGGCGATGGACTTGCTCATCTTCCCCTCGCTGCCTGCCGTCTTCAGCGTACCGGTCATCTCCGTGCTCTCGCCGGGGGCCAGAGTCTCCTGCTTGAGATCGACCTTCGTGCACCCGCAACCGGGCCGCACCTTCGTGATGTGTAGGGATGCGTCCCCCGTGTTCCGCAGGACGAACCTGAACTCATAGAGCCCCTTGTTCTCCTCCTGGCGCCCCCACTCGTAGGTCTCCGGTTCCATCTCCAACCTCGGGGCCGCCCGCGCGACAACGGAACTAAGGACCGCAACCGCCACGGCGGTCATCCACGGTACGGTCCTGCTCATAGGTCTCTCCCTTTCCATTCGCGTGGCACCAAGCAGAGAGGCACTGGCCCACGCGCTGGTTCAACGTACCTGAACAGGGGCGCCCGTGTCCCTGGCTCCGAACCAGCTCTGCGTTCGCAGGCAGATGCGCACCAGCCACAGCATCACCGGGACCTCGATGAGCACTCCGACGACCGTGGCGAGAGCCGCGCCCGAGGAGAGACCGAAGAGCATGGTCGCGGTGGCGATGGCAACCTCGAAGTGATTCGACGCGCCGATCATGGCGGCGGGGGCAGCGTCCGCGTATGGCAGTTTCAGCAGCTTCGCCCACCAGTAGCCCAGCCAGAAGATCAGCATGGTCTGCAGGAACAGCGGGATGGCAATCCAGAGGATGATCAGCGGGTTGCTGAGGATGGTCTCGCCCTTGAAACTGAACAGCAGCACCAGGGTGGTCAGGAGCGCCAGAATCGTGATGGGCGTCAGTACGTGCAGGAACTTCTCCTTGAACCAGGCGTCGCCTCTGGCCCGGATGATCCACTTCCGCGAGAAGTACCCCGCGACCAGCGGCAGGGCCACGTAGATGGCGATGGAGAGCAGCAGTGCCTGCCAGGGTACCGGGAGGCGGCCGACGCCGAGCAGGAAGCCGCCCAGCGGGCCGTAGAGCACCAGCATGGAGAGCGAGTTGATGGCCACCATGATCAGGGTCAGGCCGTCGTTGCCACGCGCCAGGTACCCCCAGACCAGCACCATGGCCGTGCAGGGCGCGATCCCCAGTAGGATGCAGCCGGCAAAGTAACTCCGCCAGAGCGGGACCTGCAACATCTTGGCACCATCGTGCAGGACCACGGTCCCGGCCCCGTGCTGGGCGCCCACCGCAAGATCAAGCCCAAACGGCATCTTCACCAGGTCGGTTGCCTCCGCACCGATGAGCCCCCGGAAAAGGACGCCCAGGAACAGCAGGGCGATGGCGTACATGGTGAACGGCTTGATGGCCCAGTTCACGAAGAGCGTCAGCCAGACCGGCTTGCCACTCTTGCCCGCTCTGACGACCGAGGCAAAATCGATCTTCACCATGATCGGATACATCATGCAGAACAGGCAGATGGCGATGGGGATGGAGACGACCGGCGCGCCGTCCACGAAGATCGACAGCCCGTCCAGATACTTCGCCACCCCGGGCGCGATCTTGCCAAGGATGATCCCGCCCACGATGCAGAGCGCCACCCACACGGTCAGGTACCGCTCAAAGACGTTGGTGAGTTTCCTCTCGCCGCCACCCACGACCTCGGTGCTCATGGACTCGTGAACTCCCTTCACCAACCGCTCACAGCCGCCCTAATTGCATATCTGCGCATATCCATATACGCTAACCGGTCTGTGCCTGGGCGTCAAGTACCAGGCACTCGGAAAACCGCGTCCCCTCACGGACCCACGCGGCGCATGCCGCCGCGCCCGACCGCGGATGTTGGCGTCTGCGGCTCCGGCACCACGCAGAACACCTACCATCCCATCCTGCGGCCGCCGGTACAGGGCTGGACCAGTTCCTCGATGGCGCCGTTTGGGCACACGGCTACGCAGCGCATGCAGCCCCGGCAGCGGTAGAAGTCGATCCACGGCTTGTCGGCCGCGTCCTCACGCAGGAAGGCCTGCCGGTCGCACTCCTCGGATGCCCGACACGGCTGGCAGCTCCGACACGTATCAGGCCTGATGATCGGTCGCCTCATCACCCCGCCTTGATGTCGAGGGCGACGTCCTTCGGCAGGGCTACGCCCGCAGCCACCTGCATCGCCTTGAACGCCCCGACCGGGACCGCGCAAGCGGCACAGCACCCCTTGAGTGTCTCGCGGGCCGTCGTCAGGATGGCACCATCGCTGCCAGCACCGAGTTCGGCGTAGCCGTCCACCGGTCCCTTGGCCACCAGGGCGGCGCCGAAGCGCTCGGCCTTCTCGCAGCCGCTGGTGAACCCGAAGCTGACGTTCTGCGTATCGTCACTGTCGGCCTGGATGCGGGTCCTGAACCCGCAGATTCCGGCGTCAACCATCACCACTGCCTTCATCTCATGCTCCCACGCGAGGGCCGGAGGGGACTGGCGCTGGCGTCACTTTGCGGCGAGCTGCAGGGCCACTTCCGCCACGTGCCGGCCAAGGTTGCGGGCGGTCTCCACGCCGAACTCGTCGCCGGCGATGCTGTCGTTGGTGTTCAGGAGAGTCGCTCCCGTGTGGGCGGTGGGCTTGCCGTCGCCCACGACGATCATCTCCTGGCACATGAGGGCGGCCTGGACACCGTTGATGGCCATCTCCTGGCCGCCATTGCGCACCCCGCCGACCGCCAGCACGCCGGCGACCTTGTTGCGGAGCATCATGCCACCCTTGCGGAAGGCCATGCAGTGGTCCAGGAACGCTTTACACAGGCTGCTCATGCCGCAGAAGTAGACTGGTGTCCCCACGATGATGCCACCGACCCTGGGGTCGCTCAGTGTCGGCACCAGTACATCGAAGTCGGTCCGGCCGCTGGCGGCGGGGTCGAAGACGGGGATGCTCATACCGGCCAGGTCAATGAGCTCGGTCTCGATCCGCTCACGGCTGGCGGCCTGGGCCCCCTCCAAAGCCAGTGCCACTGCGGCGGCGGTGGTCTTGCCCTTGCGCGGGCTGCAGGAGAGCCCCACGATCTTGACCTTTCCTCCCGCTGCTGCCACGGCGGCTCCAGGCTCCTGCGCCTGTGCCACGAAGGCGGCTCCGGCGGCCAGGGCCCCCGCCGCGGCCAGGAACGAACGACGGTCCTTCTGCGCTCCGTTCTCCATGGCATGTCTCCTCACCATAGCTGGCCGCGTCCTGCACACCCCCGGCCCGCAGTCTGCTGCCCAGGGCCGTGCCGTAGGGACCGGCCTCTGCCTCGGGGTCCGGTCCAACGGGCCGCCGGGAGCGCGCACAGCGCGAGCTACCGGACCACACCGATCCCTGCCTGCCCACCCGGCGCGCCCCGACCCCGGTCCTGGGTGACCCCCGACGGCTGCGTGCCCGAGCCTGTGGCTGCCTCGGTGCCAGTGCCCACCGTGAGACTGCGGCCCGAGACGGTGCGCAATCGCTCCGTGAGCTCGCGCACGCGAGCCACGGCCGCAGAGGCGCGGGTCCCCGGGTGGGCGGCAGGCCGCGACACCTCATCGAGGAGGGCGATCAGCTCACGTAGAGCCGCAGCATCGGCAGCTCCTACGGCCGGACCACTTCCCGGCCCGGACAGCGCGAGGGCATGCAGTTCCACGGTGCAGGCGGCGGCTTCCCGTGGGTCCATGGTCCCAGCCTCGCCTGGATCCTGCGGGAGCGCCCTTGCGAGGCGGGAACAGACCCTCACGACCTGGTCGCTGCGCGTTACCTGGCCTTGGTGTTCATGGAGCAGTACGACGACGAGCCTGATCTCCGCAACGGCCTCCTCTGAGGGCAGCGCGGCCGCCGACACCTGTGAGTCTGCGCCGACCCGGGAGACGGCCGTACCCATCCTGTCCATCAGGCGGCTCCACGCGACATCGCCGCCAGCTACGGAGCACGTCAGGTCCGGTAGCGGGCCCTGTGCCGCTCCACTCCTGCGACGCATCGGCGGGAAGTACCCGAAGTCGCGGTACATGGGCCGCCAGATCTCCGCCAGCCGTGCTGCAGCCGAGCACACCGACAGGCGGTCCCTCTCCCGTACTGCATCGTCGAGCCGGACGTAGGCTTCCCCAAACGGCCCGATCATCTGCTCCCAGGCGGCGACGCGTTCCGCATCCGGCCAGTCTGCGTAGCGGTCCAGAGGATTGGGCCCGGTACAGCATTGGGACAGTCCCGGGCGCGTCCCGGCGAGACCGGCACACACCACTACGAGGGCGAGTCGCCGGGCTGCAATGGCTCTTGCAGAGATCATCGGAAGACGCTCACTTGCCGGCCTCGCCGTGCGACATGGAGGAAGCCAGCGCACTACGCAGGTGCTCGGCATCCACCAAGCCCTGGTGCCGGAACGTCTCGACGCCGTGCGCATCGAAGACGATGGACGTCGGAATGCCAGACACGCGATGACGCATCCCCAGCGCCTGACTATCGCGTGCCTCAACGTAGACGATCTCGACAGTACCCGCAACCGCCTGCTCCAGTTCGGTCAGGACCGGCTTCATCTTGTCTGGACCGCAGCAGCTCGCGGCGCTGAAAACGGCCAGGATGGGCTTGCCCTTTCCACGCAGGCGGTCGATAGGGTTGTCGGTTCCGGCCGCGGCGTGCGCCTCGATCCAAGGGGCAGACACTTCGATAGGCCGCTCACGTCCCAGCTCACGGACGAAGCGGTTCACGCAGTCGTCTTGGGCGCGCTTGGTCAGGAGCTGCTCGACGTAGCCCCGCACCTGCTCGAACGGCAGGCGACCACAGGCGTCTTGGTTATGGTCGTAGAAGGCCCGCACGTCAACGTCGCTGGGCTTCGCGGCGGCAGCCAGCCGGCCGATGTAGCCATGAACCAGCGCCTGCTCATCTGTGGCTGGTTCGCCCTTCTTCGCAGCCTCCTCCTTGGCCAGAGCTGCCAGCAGACGGTCAGCGAGCACCTGCTCCAGCGCCGGGGTGGGGTCGCGCTGCAGCCCTTCGCCGGCGAAATGCGGTGCACTGAAGATGGCTTGGCGGAGGTCATCCTCGCCGATACTGATCTCCCCGCTCCGGGCGAGTACGCCATCGGGGAGGGAGACGAGATGCGCTTGGGTGAGCACGCCGCTCACCAGGAACGGGTACCTCTCGGCAACCGTCCTGTCGCCGGGGCCCTCTGCCGCCCAGGCCATAGCCGTTGACAAGACGGCAAAGCAAACGCCAACGCGCCGGGCCAGGGGACGCTTCGCTGGGTGGTTCATACCTTGACTCCTCACCTATGCCTGCCGTGTGTCGGCCTGCCTGAAGCGGCCTCCAGTGTCGGCTACGGCCCGGTGGCAGCCGTGGACGTCGCCACCGTCTGGCGGCCCGGAGCGGGGCCGATGTCATCGCTGAGGATGTCCAGCGTCGTCCACCCCAGCAGAAAATCGATGATGTCGAGCGGCCGGAAAGACGCATGCAAGCCTACCCACCCCAGGTGGATGTTGCGGCGGCACTGCATGAAGGTGATCGGCGGCGGGGCGTTGTCCTGGATCGGCAGACGCACCAGTCCCTTGTGGTAGTCAGGACGCTCCGTGGGAAGGGGCTTGCCCTCGGCCGTGAGCCGCTCCATTTCCCCTACCCAGACCTCATGCGGGTCCTTGGGGTTCAGGTCCCCGACCTTCAGGGCGTCCTTGCCCCACAAGAGCAGGCCGTAGGAGCCGTCGTCCTTGATGGGCATGGCTCCGACCCGACGGTTGCCGATGCCGACGTAAGTGCCCTCGACATTCGAGTAGCCGAGGCCGACCAAGTTGAAGTAGTCGACCGGCAGCAGGGCGAACTGGGGCTTCTTGGAGAAGGTCAGGCCGACCTCGAACATGTCCGCGGCATCGCGCCCGCGATGCCCGAGGTAGGTGCACCCCGTCAGACCGACTGCCGCCAAAGCCAGCGCCGCAGCCACAAGCCCGCGAAAGATCCTGCCGCTCATTGCCGTCTCCCTGCTTCTGGGTCTTGCCCCTCGACACGTGTCCCGGCCCTCACCACGCCATCAGCGACACCCCGTACACATGGGTCAGGCTCAGGTAGATGCCCGCCACAATGAACAGCACGCCGGTGGCGACGCGCACCCAGCGCTCGATCTGGGTCAGCTTGTTGAACACCTTGCCGACATGCTGCGACGCGAAGGCGATCAGAAACGCAAAGACGATCACCGGCAGCGCCGTACCCAGGCCGTAGATACTGGGCAGCAGCAGCCGGGATTCGTTGGCCGCCGACAGGGGAATCAGTGCCCCGAAATACAGCCCAGCCGACACGGGACAAAAGGAAAGCGCGAACAGAAACCCTAACGCCCCTGCCCACCATGCTCCGCCCTTGGCCGCCCGTTCCTGTACCCCACCCCCGGCGAGGTTCATGGACACGCCGCTGCCGATCAGCCCCAGCAGGACCATGCCCACCAGGATGACAACCGGGCCGAGGATCAGGTTCAGGTAGCGCTGCAGGAAGCGGGCGACCTCGCCGCTCGCCAGCAGCCCGGCCAGCAGCAGCGCGCCGAGCGCCACGTAGGCCACGGTCCGACCGAGCACATACAGCAGCCCGGCCAGCACCACCTGCCGGGGCTGCCCGACCTTGCGGCCGATGAAGGAGATCGCCGCGATGTTCGTCGCCAGCGGACAGGGGCTGATCGAGGTCAGGATGCCCAGCCACAGGGCGGAGCCGACAGTCAACCACGTCATGAACTCATGGGCCTTTCATCGTTTCCTGGGCGTCATAGCACGGCATCCGTCTTTCCCCGGCACCCGTCCCTCGTCACTCCACATACTTCCGGATCGCGGCCGCGATGTACTCTCTGAACTCGGCGGGCTTGTCGACCAGGGTCCAGACCTCGTCGAGACGCTGGAACTCCGTGGCCTTGCCGTTCACCAGGCGGGCCACGACCACGCAGCTCGACACGACGTCGAAGCGCTTGGCCAGATCCTCCTCGACCTGGAAGTCTCGCTCATACCACTCGATGCGACCGGCGGCGAGGTCGGCGGCGAACTGGGTCTCGACGACCTCCTTGGCCAGTCGCTCGATGGTGTTGCAGGTGACGCAGCGGAAGGTCGCGTGGAGGTAGTAGACCATGACCTTGTCGGCGGTCGCCGCAGGCGACACGGCGCCGTCCGCGGCAGCGCCATCCGGGGCGGGCGCCGGTGCCTGGCGCCGCCCCGCCTCCTTGCCTACGCCAAAGCCCAGCGTGAAGAGCACGAAGCCCAGCAGTATGCGTGTGGTCCAGGCCTTCATCATAGTCCGTAGGTCTCTCGTCTCACTTCGGCGCGCACTCGCCGATCTTGCAGGCCTTCTGGATCTGCTGCGGGGAGAGTTTCATCTTGTCGGCCAGCGACTGCTGGATGGTGATCATCTCGCCGGTCTCCAGAGGATGCGCCTCCAGCCACTTGCGCAGGTTCTCGGGCGTCGTGAAGAAGCCCTGGTGGAAGCAGCCCGCCGACACCCACTTGCCGTCGGCCCCCTGCTTCTTGCCGAACCAGGCCACCGCGGTCTTGGGCTCGACCGAGGCGACCGAGCCGCCCAGCGTCTTGACGACGACCATCTCACCAGTCAGACCGTCGGGCTGGTGGACCTCAATGTCCTTCCCCGTCCGCGCCGCGACGCCCATGGCACAGTGGGCGCAACAGCCGTAGCTCTGTGCGCCCTCGACGAGGACGCTGGCCACGTCCTGGGGGTATACCGCGCGGTCGCAGAACCCGCAGCGGTGAGAGAGTTCGCTCTCCTGCAGGGGCCCCCAGGCGATCAGGCTACCACCTGCCGTCTGCATCTCTTTGGCTGCAGCCTCGCGGCTGGCGAAGGCCCTCACCCAAGGCCGGCCGGTCTTCTCGTCGGCGCCCTGCAGGTAGGTGGCGTCGGTCGCGGCGACCAGGTTGCCGGTGGCATAGTCGGTCACGGACACCTTCTTCTCGAAGCCGGTCCGGTCCTCGGTCAGACACGAGTACATGATGAAGTAGGTGTGCAGGTCGCGCAGCCGGACGTCACCTTTGGCGGTCTTCACCACCACGGCCGTCTTCGGGTCGATGTCGGCATCCGACAGGTAGCAGACCTGGTCCTTGCTCCGCGTGTCTTTGGCCGCCGGCTCCCAGCGCTCGAGCTTCGGGGCCGCCGCGGTGCCCAGGTCGTAGCCCAGCTCCTTCCACTTGGCCAGGATGTCCTCCTTCGAGATGAAGCCCTCGTGGCGCCAGAGTTCCTTGCCGTCCGGGGCGAAGAAGATCTGGGTCGGAATGGCGCTGATGCCGTACTCCTTGCCCTTGGCGGCGTTCTCCTTCAGCCAGACGTCGATGAACTCGACCTGGAGCTTGCCGGCGTACTCCTTGGTGAGTTCCTCCAGCAGCGGCGCCATCATCTTGCAGGGGATGCAGGACTTCGAGCCGAGGTCCAGGAGCTTCGGGGTCTGCGCCCCCAGCGCCATGGGCAGCGCCACGGCGAGCAGGCACGCCGACAACACCAGAGTCCGAAACGGCGCGCGGTAGAATCCATGGATCATGGGAGTCATCTCCTGTGGCAGTGGGTCGCCTCCGCGGCGGCCCGTTCTCGGGGGTATCCCCGTTCAGCACACCAGCATCTGGGCGCCCCTGGTCGCGACCTTGGCGATGGCCTCCTCGGTCACCGGCGTCTTGCCCTTCTCGAAGCCCAGGCTCGCCATCTGCAGGTGCTCGAAGCTCCTGAAGCCGGCCTGCTCCAGGGTGCTCTTCGCGCAGTTCAGCGGGCAACCGTCGATGGCCAGGACCTTGGCTGCCGCCTGGGTCGTCGCCATGATGCCGGACACCCGGCCGCCGACCCCGGCCAGGCAGTACATCCTGCCGGCACCATCACGGGTCAGCTTGCGCGCCGCCTGGTCCGCGACCGCACCGACATCCGCCGCCCCCGAGCACGCGAAGATCAGCTTCGGGGCCGCACTGCATGCACATCCGCACTTCTCTGCCATGGTCGTCGTCCTCCTGCATGGGGCTTGGTTCGAGGGACTGGGTGTCGAGGGGAGAGCCCGCGAGCACTCCCCACCCGTCACTTCAGGTACCCCTTGATCTGGTCGGGGGTCAGCACCTTGCCGACACTCTTGACGTTGCCGTCGATGGCCAGTCCCGGCGTCATCATCACGCCCAACTCCATGATCTCGTTGATGTCGGTGACCTTCACGATCTCGTACGCCACCCCGAGTTCCTTGGCCGCCGCCTCGGCATTCTCGGTGAGCTTCTTGCACTTCGGGCAGCCGGTGCCCAGGATCTGGATCTTCATCTGCCTGACTCCTTCTACCATGTCACTGAAGCGGAAGGCCCAGCCGCTCCAGCATGCTTACTTGGCCAATACGCCAACTCATGACCCCAAGCAAAGCCGCCGGTTCCGCGCCTGCGGAACGCGAACGGGTGATCCGCCGGGTTGGCGGGCGCTTTTCTCACTGGGCGACCTTCCTTGCCTCGCGCGCCTGGTTCTGCAGGACCGCCTCGATGCAGCCGAAGAAGTTCAGCACGCAGGGGACCTTCAGCCGGTAGAAAACCTGGACCCCACGCTTGTCGTCCTCGACGATCCCTGCATTCTTCAGCAAGGTCAGGTGCTTGGAGACCGTCGAGAGATCGGTACCGACGAGGTCGCGAAGCTCACACACGCAGCGCTCGCCACGGGAGAGTTCCTCGACCATCGCCAGGCGACTGGGGTGCCCCAACGCCTTGACGATCTTCGCCCTGGCCTCGAATCGGGCTCTGCTGGTCTCGTCCATCACACTCGTGTTCCTGTTCGGGTCGACGCGACGGTCACGGGTCTTGGTTGCCAATATAGCCAAGTACCAGGTGTGCGCAACCGTCCGGTGGCGGTCCGTTCATGGCGCGCCACCCGCCAGCCCCAGCCCGGCACAGATCTGCAGGAAGGGCTCGCGCAGACGTGCGTACGGGCCATCCTGGAAGACCGGCAGGCACTGGCGCGGGGAAGCCTCGCCCTGCCACAGCCGACAGGCGAAGGCCAAGCATGTCTTGTCGCCGCAGGCCCGGCAGTTCGTGCCCGGCAGGCGCTTGTAGATCTCCAAGGCCGGGGGTCGCGCGCGCTGCTCGTAGACCGGGGTGATCTCAGCGCGACGCGCCCAGGTGCCGTTTGCCAGACACCGGATCGACTCCATCAAGCGCCAGGCATCCACGATGTCGTCAGCCTTGGCAATGGCGATGCGATGCGGGTAGAGAGAGACCATCCGGTAGGCGTCCTGGTAGGTCAGGATGGCCGCCTCGCGCTTGTAGGAGACCGCTGGCATCTCCGCGTTCAGATAGGGAAAGACAGCCGAGAGATCGCCGGCCGTATGGGCGATAAGGCGCAACTTGGTGACGTCGGCCACGCAGGGAGCCAGAACCATGATGGCACACTCGCCGAAGAGGTCGTCCGCGAAGCCTGCAGGCGTGCCGGAGGGCACGGCCCTCGCCGGGCTGCGGCAATCAACCCAGCCGGACACCGTGACCCCGGCACGGGCGAGAGCGGACGCCGCCTCCTTGCCGCAGGCCAGGGCCGGAATGCCGACCGCGCCGTAGCC